>ERZ773079.746-NODE-746-length-20736-cov-2.690344_pt1 | contig 20736 bp, 14 predicted proteins | sample MGYA00511355_ERZ773079 | MGnify/ENA primary metagenome ERZ773079 (study PRJEB29015, sample SAMEA2737979) | human oral metagenome | biome: human oral; feature: human-associated habitat; material: dental | place: China | collected 2117 ... | reverse complement strand
ATAACTAATATCTCCCTTACGGAAAACACTATAATCGGGCAAGGTAGAATCAGAAGAAGCAACAAGATACCAAATACCTCCTATCAAGGCAATGATACATGCTGTAAAGACTCCTATGCGCAAAGTATTGCCAATCAGAGCATTCATATTATTCTTTGAGTTTGAACTACTTTCCATTTCAGAACTTTCCTATTATACCATTATATATCATATTTAAAGCAGCCAACAAAATAGCCACAGCAAAAATCTTTCTCAATAGCCTTACATCTAAACGCTTCAGTAACTTTGCGCCACTCATAGCACCAGCTAACACACCAACCATTATTGGAAAGGCAATACCTGGTTCAATATATCCACGCTGAAGATAAACAACAGCAGACGTTACTGCTGTAACACCAATCATGAAATTACTTGTAGTTGTACTTACCTTAAATGGGACTTTCATGCACCCATCCATTGCCAATACCTTTAATGCGCCACTACCAATACCTAATAGTCCAGATAAAGCACCAGCAAGAACCATTACAGAGAAACCTCCTGTAACATTGGTCAACTCATACTTCTGCTGTTTACCATCTTTAGTAGGATAAGAACCGAACAGTTTTAGTTTCATAGCCAACCGACTCCCTTTCACATCTACATAATCGGTCTTCTGGCGAAACTGCAATGCTATTGTAAGGAGTAAGACCGCACCGAAGACAATAGCAATGGCATTCGTTGGCATCCATAAAGCTACCGCGGCACCCAAGACAGCACCTATACTCGTTGCTATTTCAAGGAACATACCCAAACGAATGTTAGTCATACCTTCTTTCACATACGCGCTCGCCGAACCCGAAGATGTAGCAATAGAAGCTACCAAAGCTGCCCCAATGGCATAATGAAAGTCAATGCCAAAACATAAGGTAAGAAGAGGAATAACAATAACACCTCCACCTAATCCAGTCAAGGAGCCCAGCAAACCTGCACAGTAGGCACCTAACAATAAAAGAATAGTAAATACAATAATACTCATTGAGATTTAATCTTGAATGCAAAGGTAAGCAAATACTCCGAAAGTAGATAGCCTCTTTTAAGAAATTAAGTTGACCTTATCTAAAAACAAAGAAACACCATCGACAAATAGAAGCACATTTATCATTCTAAGGATCTAACATTCTCAAACACGCGAGCGCAATTACTGCCTAAAATATGTCTGGACCTCATCTATAATTATTAACTTTGCCGAAAAATAAGCAAACAATGGACAAAAGAACAAATGTAATTACCAAGAATCCTATTAATTTCATTGGAACACGATTTTTAAAACTGTATCTACTCATTGGATTCATCCTAAGAATTATCTTAATGTGGAATGTCCCCGAAGATTCTTCTTTCTCATTCTGGGAGATAATCAGATTCTTAAGTGTTGGCTTCGTAACAGACATTTGTATGGCAATTTTGCTTGCCTTACCATTGCAGATTATAAACCTTGGGCTAAATGAAGCTAAATATCATCGCGTCACAGGATGGATCATTGAACTTCTACTAGCTATCGCCTTTGCCTACGTATTATTCTTCCACACCATCTTCCACGAATACGGAGGCGGCGCACCAAAGATTGCACGGATATTCCTCGGATGGAAACTATTTAGTTTCTCCATACGCTTTTTCATTCCAAGAACAAGAGAAACATGGCGTAAGGTTTCCCTCTATACAACCTGGGCTGTATATGTTTTCTTATTACTTTGCGTCACAGTAGGAGAATATATCTTCTGGGGAGAGTTTGGCGTAAGATATAATTTCATTGCAGTAGACTATCTCGTCTACACTCACGAAGTTATTGGGAACATCATGGAATCCTATTCTATTGTTCCGTTGATTGGCATTACATTACTCTTAACAGCTGCAATTATCTTCCTTCAATCGCGACATTACAAGCTAAAGGTTACTCATCTTTACAATGCGAAGAAGTTTCTTATACACCTTTCTATATATATGGTCTTAGCAATAAGCTCATATTTTATCTTACAAGGCACCCATGCTCTACAAAGTAACAATCAATACGTTACCCAACTTGAACAAAACGGAGCCTGCGACTTTGTCATTGCTTTCCAAAGTAACAAGTTAGAGTATGATAAGTTCTATACCATGTTACCCAAACAACAATGTGTATCTCTGTATCGTCAACAAAGTGGACTTAACAAGGAGGGAAAGAAGGCGATTGGAGAGTCCCTTGCGCCACAACGCCCTAACATCGTCTTAATTACAGTCGAAAGCCTAAGTGCTGATTTCCTTACGCGATATGGAAATAAAGAGAACCTTACCCCACAACTTGACAAGCTCATGCAAGGGAGTATTGTCTTTGACAGTCTATACGCAGCAGGAAACAGAACTGTTAGAGGATTAGAAGCATTATCTCTTTGCATTCCACCGAGTGCAGGAGAAAGCATCATCAAGCGAAAGGCTAACCGAATGGGGAACTTATCAATAGGTCGTATCCTTTCTCACTTGGGGTACAAATCGCAATTCATCTATGGCGGAGATAGTTATTTCGATAACATGGGCGACTTCTTCAGTCATAATGGCTACGAAGTAATAGACCGAAAGGACATACCGAACAATCAAGTAACATTCGCAAACATTTGGGGTGTCTGTGATGAAGATATCTTCAACAAGAGCTTACAAGTATTCGATAAGAACTATCAGTCGAAGCATCCTTTCTTCGCACAGATTATGACCACGAGCAACCATCGCCCTTACACCTATCCCAGTGGCAGAATTAAAGTAGACGGTGACCCTAACACAAGAGAAGCCGCCGTGAAATATACAGACTATGCAATCGGTAAATTCATTAATGACGCCCGAAAGAAAACATGGTTCCAGAATACCGTATTCGTAGTTATTGCTGATCACTGTGCATCCAGTGCCGGGAAAACATCACTTCCTATAGACCGCTACCATATCCCATGCCTCATCTATGCGCCAGCTATTCTCCAACCAAGAAAGATTGAAACTATATGCTCGCAGATTGATGTCATGCCTACCCTACTATCTCTCCTCAAGTTACGTTGCACTGTAAGTTTCACAGGACAAGACATCCTCGCACCAACCTATCATCCCCGTGCATTCATGGCAACTTACCAAGACCTTGGGTATCTTGAAGGTAACCGACTAACAGTTTTATCGCCAGTCCGCAATATACGACAATACATCGTTCGTCCATTACACGATGGTACATTTGAAGAGCAACCTACAAAGCAGATGAATCAAGAACTCGTTCGCAAGGCGCAGGCTTATTACCAATACACAAACTTATACGTGAAAGCGCAATAGCTTAACCAAAGTAGTGAACTTGTAACATCCTTACAAGCCCCCTCTGAAACAGAAAGTCGCCCCCAATATGGAGGCGACTTTCAAGTATTTTAATCTTAAAGGGATTGCTTATGCTTCAACCTTACCATTGCCGAATGGAGCGATGGTGCGTGGTCCCTGCTCTTTTGGTTCGTGGCGGTCAATCTTACCAAACTCTTTCTCGTAGCGTACTACATTATCCTGCAAAGCTGCAAGGAGACGGAGTGCATGCTCTGGAGCGATGATAACACGGCTTGTCACTGTTGCCTTTGGAACACCTGGAAGAAGTGTAGCAAAGTCGAGCACGAACTCTGAACTAGAGTGAGAGATTATCTGGAAGTTTGTATAAACACCACTAGCGATTTCTGGTGAGAGATCAATCTGCAACTGCCGTCCCTCTTGATTCTGATTGTTATTGTCCATTTTTATTAAAAGATTTAGATAAATAATCTGTTTGTATGGCTTGAATAATCCGAACAAGGCGAAGCGTTATCTACGACCTCTTTGCCCCATGCGGTCTAGCTTATGCAAAGGTAATACATTCATTGCACTTACCCAAATCTTAACGCAATAGTTTTACACCAACACACGGAACCAATCACAAACCAATAGGTCAAAATAAAGATTCAACCTTGTCTCCGCATCATTTATACCTATTATAATTACATTTCTAACCTATTCCAATTTAAATTAACCCTGTTCGCACTCTTTGTCTAATAGGCTTCTGCATTCTTTCTCACCCGTTCCCCATTTCTTTCTCATGCCTCCTGTGTCTTTTTTATCCGTATCTTTCGTTAGTCTCATCATGATGAAACTAGTGTCTCATCGTGATGAAACCAGTGTCTCTTCATGATGAAACTAGTGTCTCATCATGATGAGACTAACTTTATATGCGTATATAAATGATGCGCAACGCGTTAGAAAAGAATGGGGAACTGGTGATAAAGGATGCTAGAACAGGTGGGGAATGATTCGCAAACGGGTGAGAGAGATTGGGCGAACCTGTCAAAAAAGCAGGGAAATGAAATGCAATACATATACGTCTCACTTCCCTGCTTATCCTTTAGAATAAGAAAAAAGGGATTCACAGCATAATGCCGTGAATCCCTCTTATATTGATGTAATGAATGTTCTGATTTAATCCTGCGTAGCTTCTGCTACTTCCTGATTAGCATAATCAATAACATTCTTCTTATTCGCTTCCATGCGCTCGTGCTCTTCTTGAGAACCTACGATGATCTTCTGCCACTGGCGTAGACCAGTACCGGCAGGGATAAGGTGACCGCAAATTACGTTCTCTTTCATACCCTCAAGTCTATCGCTCTTACCACGAATAGCAGCTTCGTTGAGAACCTTTGTGGTTTCCTGGAACGATGCAGCACTCATGAAGCTCTTTGTACCAAGGGCAGCACGCGTGATACCCTGTAGGATCTGAGTTGCCGTTGCTTGTACGGCATCACGAACCTGTACAACCTTGAGGTCGCGACGCTTCAAACTTGAGTTCTCATCGCGTAACTTGCGTACAGATAGAATCTGACCTTTATAACAGTTCTCTGAGTCGCCCGGATCGGTAACAACCTTCTTACCCCAGATACGATCATTCTCTTCCGTAAAGTCGAGCTTATCAACCAATTCCTGCTCCAAGAATGTTGTATCTCCTGGGTCATCAATACGTACCTTACGCATCATCTGACGGACGATAATCTCAAAGTGCTTGTCATTGATCTTCACACCTTGAAGACGGTAAACATCCTGTACCTCATTTACAATATACTCCTGAACGGCTGTTGGTCCCATGATAGAAAGGATATCAGCTGGAGTGATAATACCGTCTGACAATGGGGTACCAGCACGAACAGCATCATGCTCCTGTACCAGAATTTGCTTTGACAAGCTAACAAGATACTTGCGCTGCTCACCTGTCTTAGATGTTACGATGATCTCGCGATTACCACGCTTTACCTTACCCATTGTAACCTCACCATCAATTTCAGATACAACGGCTGGGTTAGATGGATTACGAGCCTCGAAGAGCTCAGTAACACGTGGAAGACCACCAGTAATATCACCAGCACCACCGACAGAACGTGGAATCTTAACGAGTGTCATACCCGTCTTGATTTCTGCACCGTCTTGGAGGATTTGCTCCAAGTGACCACCTACAGGGAGGTTATAAGTTCCGAGGATATCATTAGGTAAGTATTGTCCATCGGCACCTTTCTCTGCTCCGACCTTAACAACATCTACAGTTGGTACCTTTGCTTTATCACGTGAGTCTGTGATAATGCGCTCCGTCAAACCTGTTGCATCATCGGTCTCTGCCTTATAGGTTACACCTTCAACAACATCGTGTAGGCGAAGCACACCAGCATACTCACTAACGATAACAGCATTGAATGGATCCCACTTACAAATTAAATCGCCTTTCTGTACCTTATCGCCTGCCTTGAAGTAGAGAGAACTACCATAAGGAACGTTTTCAGTAAGTAATACGATACCTGTATTAGGATCAACAAAGCGGATTTCAGCCAATCGACTGACTACCATTTGGCACTCCTTGTCGTCATCATCAACGAATGGTACGGTACGAAGCTCGTCAAACTCGATCTTAGCTTCATTCTTAGCCGTGATAGTTGCGTTAGCTGCAGCGTTACCAGCGACACCACCGGCGTGGAACGTACGAAGTGTAAGCTGCGTACCAGGCTCACCAATAGCTTGGGCGGCAATAACACCGACAGCCTCACCCATCTGTACCATACGGGCGGTAGCAAGGTTACGACCGTAACACTTCTTACATACACCCTTCTTGCTCTCACAAGTAAGTACTGAGCGAATCTCAACCATCTCAATAGGAGAATCCTCGATAGCCTGTGCCTTTGCTTCAGTGATTTCTTCACCAGCTGCAACAATGATTTCACCAGTGGTTGGATTGATAACATCGTGAACTGACACACGACCTAAGATGCGTTCATATAGAGTTGCAATCGTCTCATCGCCACTCTTCAAGGCGCGACACTCGAGACCGCGGAGTGAACCACAATCCTCCTCATTAATGATAACATCATGAGAAACGTCAACAAGACGACGTGTCAAGTATCCAGCATCGGCTGTCTTCATAGCGGTATCAGCCAAACCCTTACGAGCACCGTGTGAAGCAATAAAGTACTCCAACACTGACATACCCTCCTTAAAGTTAGAGATGATAGGGTTCTCAATAATCTGTGCACCTTCAGCACCAGCCTTCTGTGGCTTAGCCATAAGACCACGCATACCAGCAAGCTGAGCAATCTGGTCAGAAGAACCACGGGCACCAGAGTCAAGCATCATATATACAGCGTTGAATCCTTGGTCGGCCTCAGTCATGTGCTTCATCACACTTGCCTTAAGGTTGTTGTTAACGTGCGTCCAGGCATCAATCACCTGGTTGTAACGCTCCTTATCTGTGATGAAACCCATTTCGTAGTTAGCCTTCACTTGATCCACCTCATCTTGACCCTTACCGACAATATCTATCTTCTCTTCTGGAACGATGATATCGTCCAAGTTGAAAGATAGACCTGCTACGTATGCCATGTGATAACCGAGGTTCTTGATACCATCAAGGAACTCACAAGCACGTGCCATACCGACAGCTTTAATAACGTCAGCAATAAGACCACGGAGTGACTTCTTTGAGATAATACCATTGAAGAAACCTATCTCGGTTGGGATAATCTGGTTGACGATAACACGACCAACAGAGGTCTCAACCATTCGCTTCTGTATCTTACCATCTACAAGGTCGTCAACAACAACCTTTACTTGAGCATGAAGGTCACACTTCTTCTCATTGTAAGCAATGATCGCCTCTTCTGAGCCATAGAACGAAAGCCCTTCACCCTTAGCACCCGGACGAATCTTAGTAATATAGTAGAGACCAAGCACCATATCCTGTGAAGGAACGGTGATAGGTGCACCATTTGCAGGGTTAAGGATATTGTGGCTCTGAAGCATCAAAATCTGAGTCTCTAAGACTGCCTCATTACTCAATGGGAGGTGGACAGCCATCTGGTCACCATCGAAGTCGGCATTGAACGCTGTACATGCCAATGGGTGCAACTGAATAGCCTTACCCTCTATGAGCTTAGGCTGGAATGCCTGAATACCCAAACGGTGAAGTGTCGGCGCACGGTTCAACATCACTGGGTGTCCCTTCATCACATTCTCGAGGATATCCCAGATTACTGGCTCACGACGATCTACTATCTTCTTAGCACTCTTTACAGTCTTCACAATACCGCGCTCAATGAGCTTACGAATGATGAATGGTTTGTAAAGCTCTGCTGCCATCAACTTAGGAAGACCGCACTCACCCATCTTCAACTCAGGACCAACAACAATTACGGAACGTGCAGAATAGTCGACACGCTTACCGAGGAGGTTCTGACGGAAACGTCCTTGCTTACCTTTCAATGAGTCAGAAAGTGACTTCAAAGGACGATTGCTCTCACTCTTTACAGCAGAAGACTTACGGCTGTTGTCGAAGAGAGAGTCAACAGCTTCCTGGAGCATACGCTTCTCGTTACGAAGAATTACCTCAGGAGCCTTAATCTCCATCAATCGCTTCAAACGATTGTTACGAATGATAACACGACGATAAAGATCGTTGAGGTCGGAAGTAGCGAAACGACCACCATCCAATGGTACCAATGGACGAAGCTCTGGTGGAGTAACAGGGATAATCTTCATGATCATCCACTCTGGCTTATTCACACCTATTGACTGACGGAAGCCTTCTACAACCTGCAAACGCTTCAATGCTTCTGTCTTACGCTGCTGACTTGAGTCGGTTGTGGCACGATCACGTAATTCGCCAGCAAGACGATCAAGATCAATACCAGTAAGTAAGTCATAGACTGCCTCTGCACCCATCTTAGCAATAAACTTACTTGGATCAGAATCATCTAGACGTTCATTACCCTCAGGGAGTTTGTTATCGAGGATATCGAGATATTCATCTTCAGAAAGAAGGTCGAACTTATGAGAACCATTCAAATCCTCTTCAGTATCGGCATTCTTCATACCCTCTACGACACCCGGCTGGATGACAACATACTTCTCATAGTAAATAACAGCATCTAACTTCTTGGTTGGCATACCGAGGAGGTAACCAATCTTGTTAGGAAGACTACGAAAATACCAAATATGAGCAACTGGGACAACTAACTCAATATGACCAGCGCGCTCACGACGAACCTTCTTCTCTGTTACCTCAACACCACAACGATCACAAACAATACCCTTATAACGGATACGCTTGTACTTACCACAAGCACACTCATAATCCTTTGTAGGACCAAAGATACGCTCGCAGAACAAGCCATCACGTTCTGGTTTATAGGTACGATAGTTGATAGTCTCTGGCTTGGTTACCTCACCAAAAGAGTTCTCAAGAATCTCCTCAGGTGAAGCCAGTCCGATAGTAATCTTGCTGAAATTACTCTTTACTTTATTATCTTTCTTAAAAGCCATGTTTTACTTCTATTATGGGGTGTACGTATTAATCAAGTTTGATGCTTAGTCCGAGCCCACGTAATTCGTGTAACAACACGTTAAGTGACTCTGGTATACCTGGTGTTGGCATTGGTTCGCCCTTAACGATAGCCTCATAAGCCTTAGAACGACCTACAACATCATCAGACTTGATTGTCAAAATCTCCTGAAGAACATGAGATGCACCGAAAGCCTCAATAGCCCAAACCTCCATCTCTCCGAAACGCTGACCACCAAATTGTGCTTTACCACCAAGTGGTTGTTGGGTAATCAGTGAGTACGGACCAATACTACGAGCGTGCATCTTATCCTCTACCATGTGACCGAGCTTCAAGAAGTAAGTGATACCAACAGTTGCTGGTTGATCGAACTTCTCACCGGTCTCACCATCATAGATATATGTAGAGCAAAGGTTAGGTAAACCAGCCTTATCTGTCCACTCCTTCAAGTCTGAAAGTTTAGCACCATCAAAAATTGGAGTAGCAAACTTAACACCTAACTTACGACCTGCTGCACCAAGGATGGCCTCGAATATCTGACCAAGGTTCATACGAGATGGCACACCCATTGGGTTCAATACCAAGTCTACAGGACGACCATCCTCAAGGAATGGCATATCCTCGGTACGTACAACCTTAGAAACAATACCCTTATTACCGTGACGACCAGCAAGTTTATCACCAACTTGAATCTTACGTTTCTTTGCGATGTAAACCTTAGCCATCTGAAGTACACCTGATGGGAGCTCATCGCCAATGGTAATAGCAAACTTCTTACGCTTCAATTCAGCATCCATCTGCTTATACTTGCGGATGAAGTTCATAATTAACTTCTGAATCAAGAGGTTGGTATGTTCGTCATCTGTCCAACCATTCGATTGGATTCCCTCATAATCAAGGTTCTTCAGAGCAGCAGCTGTAAACTTACTACCCTTTGTGATGATTTCTGCATCAGAATAATCTTTAACCCCCTCTGATATCTTATCTTCCGTCAACTCAAGTAACTTATCAACCAAAAGGTCTTTCAAGTCATTTACCTTTGCCTCTTGCTCTTCATCAATCTTAGCAAGAGTTACCTTATCTTGACGCTTACTCTCACGCGTCTTAATAGCACGTGCAAAGAGTTTCTTATCAATAACGACACCACTCAATGAAGGGTTAGCCTTCAGAGAAGAATCCTTCACATCGCCAGCCTTATCACCAAAGATAGCACGAAGGAGCTTCTCTTCAGGAGAAGGATCGCTCTCACCCTTAGGAGAAATCTTACCAATCATAATATCGCCTGGTTCTACACGAGCACCAACACGAATAATACCATTATCATCAAGATCCTTTGTTGCTTCTTCACTTACGTTAGGGATATCTGAAGTAAACTCTTCTACACCACGCTTCGTCTCACGTACCTCAAGAGAATACTCATCAACATGTACAGAAGTCAACACGTCTTCACGTACCATACGCTCAGAGATAACGACAGCATCCTCATAGTTATAACCCTTCCAAGGCATGTAAGCAACAAGGAGGTTACGACCTAAGGCTAACTCGCCATTCTCTGTAGCATATCCTTCGGTAAGAATATCACCTTTCTTTACACGCTGTCCCTTATCACAAATAGGACGGAGGTCTACTACCATATTCTGGTTAGTACGACGGAACTTTGGAATGCGATATTCTTTTAATGCTGGTTCAAAGCTTACGAACTCTTCATCTTCTGTACGATCGTAAAGGATACGGATAGTTGTTGCATCAACATATTCGATTACACCTTCACCTTCAGCCATAATCATCGTACGTGAATCCTCACATACCTGTTTCTCAAGACCTGTACCAACAATTGGAGCATCGTTATGAAGCAATGGAACAGCCTGACGCATCATGTTACATCCCATCAACGCACGGTGACCATCATCATGCTCCAAGAAAGGAATAAGACCAGCAGACACTGAAGCAATCTGTTGTGGAGAGACATCTATCAAGTCAACAGAGTCTGGACTAACAACAGGATAATCTGCATCCTGACGACACTTTACGGTGTCACGAACGAATGTACCATCATCATTCAATGGTGCATTACCCTGTCCGATAATCTGCTCTTCTTCCTCCTCTGCTGTCAAGAAAACTACATCCTTATTATCCATGTCCACCTTAGCATCCTTCACACGACGATATGGTGTAACGATAAAGCCAAGATCGTTAATCTTAGCATACATACAGAGTGATGAAATCAATCCGATGTTAGGACCTTCAGGAGACTCAATAGGACAAAGACGCCCATAATGGGTATAGTGAACGTCACGTACCTCGAAACCTGCACGCTCACGAGACAGACCACCAGGACCAAGAGCAGAAAGACGACGCTTATGAGTTACCTCTGCCAATGGGTTGGTTTGGTCCATAAACTGACTCAATGGGTTAGTTCCAAAGAATGAGTTAATGACGCTTGATATAGTCTTTGCATTAATCAAATCCGTTGGCTGGAACACTTCGCTGTCACGAACGTTCATACGCTCACGGATAGTACGATTCATACGTGCAAGACCGATAGAGAACTGGTTAGCCAACTGCTCACCTACAGTACGAACACGACGATTTGACAAGTGGTCAATATCATCAACGGTGGCATTTGAGTTGACTAGACTGATGAGATATTTGATAATCTCAACGATATCGTCTTTTGTCAACACGCGTGTGTCCATATCCGTATTCAGATTCAACTTCTTGTTGATACGATAGCGACCAACTTCACCGAGGTCGTAACGCTTATCAGAGAAGAACAGATTTTGGAAAACTTCACGTGCACTTGCATCATCTGCTGCATCAGCGTTACGAAGCTGACGATAGATATAATTTACAGCTTCTATCTCTGAGTGACTAGGATCCTTTGCAAGTGTGTTGAAAATAATAGAATACTTATTTGCTGCATCCTCATCCTTATGGAGTAAGATTGTTGACACAGAACTATCAAGAATCTCATCAACGTTCTCCTCTGTAATGATTGTCTCACGTTCAACAACGACCTTATTACGTTCGATAGATACAACTTCACCTGTATCCTCATCTACGAAGTCTTCAGTCCACGTCTTCATAACGTTACCAGCGATCTTACGACCAATAGCAGCCTTCATATTCTTCTTATTAACCTTAATCTCCTCACAAAGATCAAAGATCTGAAGAATGTCACGATCAGACTCATAACCTATAGCACGTAACATCGTAGTTACAGGTAACTTCTTCTTACGATCAATATAAGCATACATGACATTGTTAATGTCTGTTGCAAATTCTATCCAAGAACCTTTAAATGGGATGATACGCGCACTATATAAGACCGTACCATTCGCATGAACACCTTGACCAAAGAATACACCTGGAGAACGATGTAACTGAGAAACAACGACACGCTCAGCACCATTGATAACAAAAGTACCATTGCTAGTCATGTATGGAATTGTACCCAAGAATACATCCTGAATAAATGTACCAAAATCCTCATGATCTGGATCTGTACAATACAGCTTCATCTTAGCCTTTAAAGGTACGCTATAGGTTAAGCCACGCTCAAGACATTCTTCAATAGTATATCTTGGTGGGTCAACATAGTAATCCAGGAACTCAAGGACGAAATTATTACGCGTGTCTGTAATAGGGAAGTTCTCTGCGAACACCTTATATAAACCATCATTCTTGCGTTCCTCAGGCGGAGTGTCCAGCTGCAAGAAGTCACGGAAAGACCTCAATTGCACATCGAGGAAATCCGGATATGGATATGGATTTTTAACGCTGGCGAAATTTACTCTGGGTTTATTATCTAATGCCATAAACTGAAATTAAATATTCGAATATTTAAAGTCCACGACGGACTAAAAGCGTGATTAAATATCTCACGAATGTGCCAAAAGACACAAAAAGGTTAGGACCAACCTACTTGGAAGATCCTAACCACATGTATTAAAAATGATTTGTCTGAACTTACTTCAGCTCAACTTTAGCACCAGCCTCTTCGATTACTTTCTTCAAGTTCTCAGCTTCGTCCTTAGCTACACCTTCTTTAATTGTAGAAGGAGCACCGTCTACAAGATCCTTAGCCTCTTTCAAACCAAGGCCACAAGCCTCTTTAACAGCCTTTACAACCTGAAGCTTTGTTGCACCTACTTCAGCGAGAACTACATCAAAAGAAGACTTCTCTTCTGCTGCAGCTGCACCACCTGCAGCAGGACCAGCAGCTACAGCAACAGCTGCAGCTGCAGGCTCAATACCATACTCGTCCTTGAGGACAGTTGCCAACTCATTTACTTCCTTAACAGTAAGGTTTACTAACTCTTCTGCAATAGCTTTTACGTCTGCCATTTTATTCTAACTTTTTAATTTTTTGTTCTAAAAATAATATATCTTTGACTTTATTAGATTTTTTACTCAGCACGCTCACCTAAAGTCTTAAGTACACCATGAATAGTGCCAGCGCCTGATTGAAGAGCAGAAACAACGTTCTTGGCTGGAGATTGTAGCAATGCAACAACATCAGCAATAACTTCGTTCTTACTCTTGAGAGCTGCAAGTTCTTCGAGCTTATCTGCACCAATAAATAGAGTTTCCTCTACATAAGCTGCCTTTAGAGCAGGAATAGCTTCCTTCTTATACTCTTTCAACAGTTTAGCTGGTACATTTGCAGTATGAGCAAACATAACTGCAGTATTACCTTTCAAAGAACCATACAGTGGTTCAAAATCTACATCTGAAGCCTCAAAAGCCTTGTGAAGAAGAGTATTCTTCACTACGACCATATTGATCTCGCTCTTAAAGCACTTACGGCGGAGAGAGCTTGTAGCCTCTGCATTCAAACCAGTTACATCAACTAGATAGAAATGAGGGAAGTTCTTCAACTTCTCACCGAGTTCAGCGATAATTGTATCTTTTACTTCTTTCTTCATTGTACAAAACTTTTAGAGTTATTCAACTGATTTAGGATCAATCTTGACACCCTTACTCATTGTGCTAGAAATAAAGATACTCTTGATATATGTACCTTTAGCAGCAGCAGGCTTCAACTTGATAACAGTAGAGATAAACTCCTTTGCGTTACCATAAATCTGCTCAGCAGTCATACTAACCTTACCGATTGAAGTATGGATAATACCAGCCTTATCAACCTTAAAGTCAATCTTACCCTGCTTAACGTCCTTTACTGCCTTAGCAACATCCATAGTCACAGTACCGCTCTTTGGGTTTGGCATCAAGCCACGAGGACCGAGTACACGACCCAAAGGACCTAACTTACCCATGCATGATGGCATAGTGATGATGACATCAACATCAGTCCATCCACCCTTTATCTTCTCAACATATTCGTCGAGACCAACGTAATCAGCACCAGCTTCCTTAGCGGCAGCTTCCTGATCAGGAGTACAGAGACAGAGTACACGTGTCACCTTACCTGTACCATTTGGTAATGACACAACGCCACGAACCATTTGGTTAGCTTTACGTGGGTCAACACCAAGGCGAACATCAACATCTACAGAAGCATCAAACTTAGTTGTGGTAATTTCCTTAACCAACTTAGCTGCTTCAGCTAATGTGTATGCTTTCCCTGCTTCAACCTTCTCAGCGACTGATTTCTGATTTTTTGTCAGTTTACTCATTTTTACTTTTGAAGTTTAAATTATTTACCAGGGAAGTCCCCTTTTACAGTGATACCCATACTACGAGCAGTACCAGCAATCAGTTTCATCGCACTTTCTACTGTGAAGCAGTTAAGATCAGGCATCTTATCTTCTGCAATCGCCTTTATCTGCTCCCAAGTTACGGATGCAACCTTCTTGCGGTTTGGCTCACCAGATCCGCCTTTTACTTTAGCAGCCTCCATAAGCTGTACAGCAGCAGGAGGAGTCTTGATAATAAAGCTAAAAGACTTATCGTTGTAGTAAGTAATTACGACTGGAAGAACTTTACCAGCCTTGTCCTGGGTACGGGCGTTGAACTCCTTGCAGAATCCCATAATATTGATACCCTTAGAACCCAATGCAGGACCTACAGGGGGGGATGGATTTGCAGCGCCACCTTTAATCTGTAATTTGATTAATCCAGCTACTTCTTTAGCCATTTCTTTTGTTAATATTAAAAATTAAACTATAGTAGAATAGTATCCGTAACAACACTATTCTTCTTTTGCGACTTGCATAAAACTTAGCTCCAATGGATTCTGACGACCAAAAATCATCACCATCACTTTCAGCTTATGCTTCTCGGCATTCACCTCTTCGATGATACCATGGAAACCACTGAAAGGACCATCAGTAACCTTAACAGTCTCACCAACCTCATACGGAACATCCTGAACTTCATCAAGTTCTGTTTCTTCCACATTACCAAGTAAACGATTAATATCTGCTTGGCGTACAGGTGAGGGTTCAGACATTCCTCCGAGGAATCCTAAAACATTAGGCATAAAACGCAACGTAGAAGCTACGTCAGGTGTCATGTTGGCCTGAACAAGCACATAACCAGGGAGACTTAATTTCTCCTTGACAACACGCTTCCCATCTTTACGCACAGTTGCGTGTTTTTCCATAGGTAATAAAACCTCAAAAACACGCTCAGCAAGTTTTTCGTTCAGACGTAATTGAGCATCGATATATTCTTTTACCTTTGCCTCTTTACCACTGACAGCCCGAAGAACATACCACTTCTTTTCTGTATCAGCCATTTTCTAATGAATTAACTCGGATATACAAAATCCATCACATGTTGGAAAACAAAATCCATAGCAAACACTACCAATGCAATGACAAGGGAAGCAGATAAAACAACCATTGCACTATGTGTAAGCTGAGCACGCGATGGCCATGTAGTCTTATGCGCAAGTTCGTCGTAGCAAGCCTTGCAATAATTAACTATCTTCTTAAACATAAAATCTTCTCTTTTCGCACGGGTTGAAGGGCTCGAACCCTCGACACCTGGTTTTGGAGACCAGTGCTCTACCAACTGAGCTAAACCCGTAAATAAGTTCCCGAGCCCGAAGACTCGGGAACTATTTATGATGTAAATCTACGACTTACTTAATATCATCGAGGATTGCTGTAATCTGACCAGAACCTACTGTACGACCACCCTCACGGATAGCAAAACGAAGACCCTCGTTCAAAGCAACCTTGTAGATCAACTCTACTTCGATTTCAACGTTATCACCAGGCATTACCATCTCAACACCCTCTGGCAACTTGATCTCACCAGTACAGTCCATTGTACGGAGGTAGAACTGTGGACGATACTTGTTACCGAATGGTGTGTGACGACCACCCTCTTCTTTCTTCAATACATAGATAGATGCCTTGAAGTGATCGTGAGGAGTAATAGCTCCTGGGTGTACGACAACCATACCACGCTTAACTTCTGCCTTATCAATACCACGGAGAAGAAGACCTACGTTATCACCAGCCTGACCTTGTGCGAGGTTCTTACGGAACATCTCAACACCAGTGATTACAGACTTCTTGTCCTCACCAAGACCGAGCAACTGAACTTCGTCACCTACCTTACATACACCAGTCTCAATACGACCAGTAGCAACAGTACCACGACCTGTGATAGAGAATACATCCTCAACAGGCATCAAGAATGGCTTATCAACCTCACGCTCTGGCTCTTGAATCCAAGTATCAACAGTGTCCATGAGCTGCATTACAGAATCAACCCACTTCTCTACACCGTTCAAAGCACCAAGTGCAGAACCACGGATAATTGGAGTATCCTCTTCATAACCATACTGCTCAAGGATCTCGCGAACCTCCATCTCAACGAGGTCAAGCATCTCCTCGTCGTCAACCATATCACACTTATTCAAGAAAACAACCAAACGAGGTACGTTTACCTGACGAGCGAGCAATACGTGCTCACGAGTCTGTGGCATAGGACCATCAGTAGCAGCTACAACCAAGATAGCACCATCCATCTGTGCAGCACCAGTAACCATGTTCTTTACATAGTCAGCGTGACCTGGACAGTCTACGTGTGCATAGTGACGTTTAGCTGTTTCGTACTCAATATGAGCAGAGTTAATGGTGATACCACGCTCTTTCTCTTCAGGAGCATTATCAATCTGATCGAAAGACTTAACATCCTCAGAACCAAAGCCCTTCTCATGAAGAACCTTTGAGATTGCTGCAGTAAGAGTGGTCTTACCGTGGTCAACGTGACCAATAGTACCAATGTTTACATGCGGTTTGGTACGCACGAATTCTTCTTTAGCCATAGCTTTTCTTATTTAATATTAAATGAATAATCTGCGTTTTTGTTATACTCACTTAGAAAAATATAGTAGAGCTGTAACTGAGAGTTGAACTCAGGACCTCTTCCTTACCAAGGAAGTGCTCTACCACTGAGCTATTACAGCATTGGTTAGAGCGGAAAACGGGGCTCAAACCCGCGACCCCCAGCTTGGAAGGCTAGTGCTCTATCAACTGAGCTATTTCCGCAAATAACATTTGAGTGGGTAGTGATGGATTCGAACCACCGAAGCTAGAAGCAGCAGATTTACAGTCTGCCCCATTTGGCCACTCTGGTAACTGCCCGTTTTTCTGTCAAATGCGGCGCAAAGGTAGATCTATTTTCGAGCCGTGCAAATCCGGCGAGCGAAATCGACCATTTTAATGGCGGTCACCGCCGCCTCATCGCCTTTGTTGCCGTAGCGACCGCCACAACGGTCTTCGGCTTGCTTGAGGTTCTCGGTCGTAAGCATGCCGAAGATGAAGGGGATGTCGCCCTCGAGGTTCAGCCCAGTGACACCCTGTGTCACCCCCGAACAGACGTAGTCGAAATGCGGCGTATCGCCCCGAATGACGCAACCGATGACGATCACGACGTCGACGTCCTGCGACTGGGCCATCATCTTGGCGCCGAAAGTGAGCTCAAAGCTACCAGGCACGCGCTCGATGTGAATGTTTTCCTGCTTGGCGCCATGACGCTCCAGAGTGTTGCAGGCGCCTTCCAAGAGTTTTTCGGTGACGTTCTGATTCCACTCTGAAGCTACGATTCCGAAACGCATTTCGGAGGCATCGGGGACGGTCTCGAAGTCGTATTCCGACAAGTTGTGATAGATAGTTGCCATGCTTCCGGTGTCTTATTTGGATTCGGAGAGGAGTTTGACGCGAGTGATGTACTTATCGATGTCCATTGCCTCCATCGACTGGTTGTATTTGTCGCGGATGGTCTCGTAGGCCTTCAGGGCGTCGGGGTATTGCTTGAGGGACTCGTAGGCGAGGCCGGCCTTCTTCAGATAGATGGGGCTGATCAGGTCGTTATTGGCTTTCGAAGCGGCTTTCTCGAAATAGCTGATACCTTCCTTCGTGTTGCCCGTGGTGACGTAGCAGTCGCCAATCAGTCCGATGATGGTGGGGGCTATTTGGGCGTCGTCACCCTTGTAGGCTTTGAGTCGCTGGATGGCTTTTTCGGGATCACCGAGGTGGTAGTAGCAGATGCCGGCGTAGGCCTTGGCCAGATTACCGGTCTTGGTGCCACCAAAGCGATCGATAATGGCCTCGAAACCGTCGTAGTCGACACCGTTTCCGTTCAGCGCCAAGGCGAAAGAGTCCATGGCCAGATATTGCTCGCCCTTGAAGATGGCCAGCTTAGCCTTCTCGGCTTGTGGCTTGGCGTAGAGGTAATGGTAGGCCAAAATGAGGCCGACCACAACGGCTATGGCCGACACGCCGGCGATGATTTTCTGCTTATGCTTTTCAATAAACTGTTCCGATCGGGAAACGATTTCTTCTACTTCTATTTCCTTCTCCTCGTTTGTTGTCTTTTTCGCCATAACGATCCTTTTTTCTTTCTGTTTACTATTCGTTTTTGCTTCTTGAAATTCGAGGCGCAAAAGTAATTTTTTACCCGAAAGGCCTACTTCGGTCTCTCCCCAATTTATTTTTGCCCCCGCACACAGCACCCTCCACATTCTCCCGACCTATTTATTCGTATGATATTGAACAAGCTCTCCGTCCTGAACTATAAGAACATCCGGCAGGCTGACATCGTTTGCTCGCCGAAGATCAACTGCTTCTTCGGCAATAATGGTATGGGCAAGACCAATCTGCTCGACGCCATCTATTACCTCTCTTTCTGCAAGAGTCACGTCTACACCACCGAAGAACGACTCCTCCGACGAGGCGAGGATCTCTGCGTGCTGCAGGGCGAATACCTCTTTGGCGACCGCACCGAGTCCATCTTTTTCGCCCTCCCACGCGGCCAACGCAAGCAATTCAAGCGCAACCAAAAGCCTTACCCACGGTTGTCGGACCACATCGGGCTGCTGCCGCTCGTCATGATCTCGCCGTCGGATGCGGAGTTGATTCGCGGAGGGAGCGACGAGCGAAGGCGGTGGATGGATATGATCCTCTCGCAATATGACGGTCTTGCCATGCACGCACTCATACGCTACAATAAGGCGCTGCAACAGCGCAACCGTATGCTTCGCGAACAGAGCACCGACACCGCCCTTTACGAGGTGCTGGAGATGCAACTCGCGCAACACGGCCAACAGATTTTTGATGCTCGCACCCGCCTCATTGAGGAGTTCCTCCCCTTCTTCGACGAGTACTATCGCGCCATCGGGCGGGACGACGAGGCCGTGGGGTTGCGCTACATCTCGCAGTTACAGACGGTCAGCTTAGAGGAGGAGCTGGCACGGCACCGCGAGCGTGAGCGGCGTGAGGTAGGCTATACCACGACGGGGGTTCACAAGGACGATCTGGAGATGACGCTCGACGGCCTGCCCATCCGTCACCTTGGTTCACAGGGACAGAACAAGACGTGCCTCGTGGCCCTCAAGCTCGCGCAATACTCTTTCCTCTCGGCCAAGAACGCTACGCTGCCGATTTTACTGCTCGACGATATATTCGACAAGCTGGATGCCACACGCGTGGAACACATCGTCCGGCTCGTTGGCGAGGAGCGATTCGGGCAGATCTTCATCACCGACACCAACCGCAAATACTTAGACAGCATCCTCGAGTCTATCCGTAAGGAATACGCCATGTTCCACGTCGACGTTGGAATGGTGACGGCCATGGAGGACGGCCGATGAAACGCGTCAACGCCCAATCCATTGGCGAGATTCTCCGTGAGTTTTTTGCCCAAAACCCCGAGATCGGTCGTCGATTGGACGAGGTACGCCTCGTCCATGCCTGGCGCGAGATGCTCGGCCCGGGCGTGGCGCAGGCTACGCACGAAGCCTACGTGCGAGGCGCCACGCTGCACGTTGTGCTCGACTCCGCCGTCCTGCGCAGCGAACTGATGATGTGGCGCGACCGCCTCGTCCGCACGCTCAACGAGCGGGTGGGTACCGACGTCATCCGAGAGATCCGTTTTCGGTAGCCCCCACCCAACACAACGCCGGCTGCCCTCCCCTTCTCAAGCGGAAAGCAGCCGGCGTTTGATGAACGCTCCCAAAGAGATCAGTTCACGCGATCAATCTTCCGATCCCCACGCAGGAAGCCGATGACGTTATTGCACAGCTCATGCACCATCTCCACGCGCGAGTCGTACGTCTGCGTGCCAATGTGCGGCGTGAGCGAGACGTTCTCCAGCTCGAAAAGCTCGGGCGAAGGCACGTCGTTCTGCTCGAATACATCGAGACCTGCGGCGGCTATCCGCCCATCCTTGAGCGCTGCCACTAACGCCGGCTCGTCCACCACAGCTCCACGCGCCGTATTGATCAAGATCGCCGTAGGCTTCATCATCGCCAGCTCGCGGGCGCCAATCAGGTGGCGCGTCTCGGGCGTCAGCGGCGTGTGAAGCGACAGCACATCGGCGCGACGGATCACCTCGTCTTTCTCCGCATACGTGATGCCCCGTTCACGCTCCTCGGCCTCGCTGTAACGGG
>ERZ773079.745-NODE-745-length-20774-cov-12.176987_pt1 | contig 20774 bp, 17 predicted proteins | sample MGYA00511355_ERZ773079 | MGnify/ENA primary metagenome ERZ773079 (study PRJEB29015, sample SAMEA2737979) | human oral metagenome | biome: human oral; feature: human-associated habitat; material: dental | place: China | collected 2117 ... | reverse complement strand
CGGGCTCCTAGGAGGTTCGGTGGCAGGGCCGCGGGACAGTGTACGCCCCGGAAACTGGTGTTTTTGACACGTGACGGCCCCGGGCGGCTCGCGCCCGGGGCCGGGGAGGGTGCGAAATCAGCCCTTGAGTTTCTCGACCTGGGCCTTGAAAAGTTCTGTGACGGTTTCCGAGGAGGGCTCCCCGCCCTTGAGCGTCATCGACTGGGCGACGACGGTGTTGCCGTTCACGCTGCCGATCAGCAGGTAGGCCTTGGTGTTCATCGCTTTGCCGTTGATGGTGGATTCGGAGGAGACCGTCGCGGCGACGAGGTCGTTCACTCCCTCGACGGCGGGCGCCTGCTGCTGCTCGATGTTCTGCTTGACGGGGCTTCCCGCCACGGTTCCACTGGCCGAAGAGCACTTCTGCGCGTATTCCTTGTACTTGCCGGGGGCTGCGGAATCGGAACTCAGCAGGAGCGACACGACCCCAGTCTGGGTTACCGCCGTGGCGCCCGCCTCGAGCTGCGTGATGCCCGTGTTGAGGCAGCCAGCGGGTTCGATTTGGGCATCGGCACCCTTGAGGGCGCTGTCCAGGTCCGGGAGTTCATCCAGTTTCTTGAGCGTCACTCCCGCGACCTCACCGGTCAGGAGCTTGGAGGCCAGATCGGGATCGGCCTTTTTGGTCTGCGCGGGGGAGGCGGAGCTCTGAGTTGCCTCGGAAGTGTTCGAGCCCTGCGACGCCGTCTGCTGACCGGTGGGCGTGGAGCCCGAACACGCGCTCAGGCCGATGGTGAGGGCGGCCAGCGAAGCAACTGCGATGTGAGGGAAACGACGGAACATGGTAATCCTCGTGGTTGGTTCAACGAACAATTTCAGTGTCGCATCTATCAGGGTCAATCCTTGTCGTCAGCAGCACGGGCAAGACGATCTCGTGTTCGGTTCGCACCTGGGAACCCACGGCGAGTTTCTCGGCGCCGGTCGCCTCACACACGGCCGGGCCGGGGCCGGCTCTCAGCTGTTGAGTTTCTCGACCTGGGCCTTGAAAATTTCCTTTGCCACCTTGGCGGAAGAACCCGGGTCGTCTGATGGCAGGCGCGTACGAACCACAACGTTGATGCCACCGACATTGCCGTCGACGACGATCAGCCGTGGGGTGGTTCCCGTCGTACTTGCACCGTCGTCGTGCCAGATGGTCGTCGTCGCGACAACGTCGCTGGCGCCCTCGATGTCAGGTTCCGGCAGCAGCTCCACGTTCATGGTGAAGGGCGCTGAACCGACGGTTCCGCTGGCGGAGGGGCACCTCTGCGCGTACTCCCTGTGTTTTCCGGGGGAGGACGTGTCGGAGCCCAGCATGACCGTGGCAGTTGCGACTTCGCTTTTTGCCTGGGAGGCCACCTCGGGAGATCCGAGACCGGTCGTGAGGCACTCGGGGGGATCGACCTCGCAGTCCCCGCAGTGACCGAAGATGTTTCCTATGTCGTGTGGAAGCATGATCCGGTCGATTTCCTGGAGTTCGACACCGGCGACCGGGCCTGTCAGGAGTTTGGCGGACAGGGCGGAACCGGAGGATGAGGACGCGTCGGCGGGGCTCGGGGACGCGGTCGCTTCGGGGCTTCCGGTGGCCTGTGAGGCCCGGGAATCCTGCTGCGGGGGTGTCGTCTGCCGGTTAGTGGATGAGGCCCCCGAGCAGGACCCCAGGGCGAGGACCGTCAACAAGGCGATTGCGATGGCGGAAACGTGACGGAACATGAATCCTCCTTGCGGTTGGGAAGGGTCCGGGCATCGTCGCATCCCGGTGGGTTACCGGCCCTGGGAGAAACGGAGGACGACTTGCGGAGGGCTCGTATCCGCAGGTCGCCTCGGGGCCGGGGCCGGATCTCAGCTGTTGAGTTTCTCGACCTGGGTCTTGAAGAGCGCCACGGCGTCCGTGTAGGAGGCATCCTGGCCGCTCTCGAGCGGGAACAGGTGGACCACGACGTTGACGTCGCCGACGTTGCCGGTGATCAGGTAGGACTTGGGACCGATCTCGTCGGTGTTGGGGGTGCTGCTGCTAGCCGAGGTGGCGACGACATCGGTGACGCCGTCAATCGTTGGTGCATCCTCCAGCGTGACGGACTCGGAGATGGGCTCCCCGTTTACGGTTCCGGTGATCGTGGAGCACTTCTGCGCGTACTGTCTGTGCTTCTGGGGGGAGGAAGTGTCGGTTCCCAGTGCGACCCTGGCGTGTACGGGGCCGAGGGAGCCCTCGGTTCCTGCGGTGAGGTTGTCGATACCGGTCCGGTCGCATCCGTCGGGGTTGATCTCGTATTCCGAGGCCTCGTAGAAGGAGTTGGAAATTGCCGCCAGCGGGCTGCGGGACTCCATCGGCGCCAAGGAGAAACCGGCCACGGAACCGTTGATGAGTTTCGAGGACAGATCCTGGTCCGAGGCGCCCTGGGAGGATGCTGACGGTGTCTGGGAAGGGGATGTGGAGCCGGAGGAGTCCTTGAGCTTCTTGACCTGGGCATCGAAGATCTTCACGGCCGTGTCGAGGGACGCCTCCTTGCCCGTGGAGGTGCCCTCGCGGGGTGGGTATGTCTGGACCGTGACGTTGATGTCGCCGACGTTGCCGGTGATCAGGTAGGTGGAGAAGCCCGCGTCCCCCTCCGTGTCGACGGCGCCATGGTGGGTCATCGTCGCGACGACGTCGGTGGCGCCGTCGATGGTGGGGATCTGCTGTGTCTGGATGCTCGTCAGGGCGTCCGCGTCGCCGAGGTGGTTGGTGATCTCAGCGCATCTCCGCGTGTACTCCTCGTGTTTCCGGGGGGAGGATGTGCCGGTTCCCAGCGCGACCCGGACGTTCTCGTTCTCGGTCGCCCCCTCGGATCCCACGACGAGCTGCTCGATGCCGGTGGCCTCGCAGCCGGCGGGATCAATCGTGGCTTGGGTATCGCTGTCGTAGTAGGGGTTCTCCAGGTCCGGGAATGGGCTGTTGGCGTCCTCGTGGACCTGCACCTGGGTGAGGGTGAAACCGGCCACCTGGCCGACCAGGAGCTTGGAGGACAGGTCGGGTTTGGCTGCTGTCGCGTCCCCGGTTGACTGCGTCAGTTCCGGAGTGACGGTGTCGGCGGGTGAGGGAGTGGCGGGGGCGGTGCTCGAGCAGGCGCTCAGACCGAGGCTGAGGACGGCGAGGGATGTGACCACGATGGTGGGGATGCGATGGCTCATCGGTTTCCTTCAGTCCGGAGGATTCGCAACTGCAAACATTATGGCACGGGAGGCACCTTTTTGTCAACCCGAAACGCTTCACCTCATCTCGAGAACGCGGAAAACTTCTTCCCTGGCCGCAGCGGGGCCGCTGGAAGCGAGCGCGGCCTCGGCGGCCCGGCGGCAGTCCTCGACGGTGACCCGGGCCAAGGCGCGACGCACCGGTTCCAGCGCGCGCAGGGCCATGGACAGCGACGTCACCCCGAGCCCGACCAGCACCGCCGCCAGTGCGGGATCGGCCGCGGCCTCCCCGCAGACCCCCACCGGTTTGCCCGCGAGTCTTCCCGCGCGGCCAACCATGCCGAGGAGCCGCAGCACGGCGGGCTGCCACGGGTCCTGGAGCCCACCCAGCCCCGACGCCTGACGGTCGGTCGCCATCGCGTACTGGGCGAGGTCATTGGTGCCGATGCTGACGAAATCCACCTCGGATAGGATCTCCTCCGCCTGGAGCGCGGCCGAGGGGATCTCCACCATCACCCCGACCGTTCCCAATCCCGCGGCGCGGGCCAGCCCCGCGAACTCCGCGGCCTCGGCGGGGGTGGAGATCATGGGCGCCATCACCCAGGTCTCGGCGCCGCTTTCCCGGGACGCCCTGGCCATGGCCTCCAGCTGCCTGGCGAGCACCCCGGGGCGGCGGGCGGCGGTGCGGTAGCCGCGCACCCCCAGCGCCGGGTTTCCCTCACCGGGGATGGTGAGGAAGGGCATCGGTTTGTCGCTGCCCGCGTCCAGGGTGCGCACCACCACGCGGCGTTCCGAGAACTGCGCCAGGGCATCGCGATAGATGATGAACTGCTGCTCTGGATCCGGTTCCACATCGGCGTTGAGGAAGCAGATCTCGGTGCGGAAAAGACCTATCCCCTCGGCCCCCGCCCTCGCCGCGGCCTGGGCCTCGGCGACGGAACCCGCATTGGCCAGCAGCGGCACGGAAACACCGTCACGGGTCTTCCCGGGGGCGCTCAACGGTTCGAGGGGGCTGGGCGCGGTGCAGGCACCGGCGCGCTGAGTCTCATCGGGGGAGACGACCACCTCGCCTGAGGTCCCGTCCACCAGCACCTCGGCCCCGTCGGGAATCGTGAGCGCGTCGCGGAAACCAACCACTGCCGGGATGCCCACGCTGCGGGCCAGAACCGAGGTGTGGGAGGTGGGGCCGCCGCCCGCGGTGACGATGCCCAGGCAGCGCTCCCGTTCCAGGGCGGCGGTGTCGGAGGGCGCCAGGTCGTGGGCCACCAGCACGAAAGGTTCCCCGGAGTCCGGGAGACCCGGCATGGGGCGGCCCGTCAGGTGGCAGACGACGCGGTCGCGGATGTCGGTGATGTCGGTGGTGCGTTCCGCCAAAAGCCCGCCCGCCGCCTTCAGGCGTGCCACGACGTCGTTGGCGGCCCGCCACATCGCCGTCGCCGCCCCCACGCCGAGGGCGTCGATCAGGGCCTGTGCCGACTGGAGCAGCTCGGGGTCGCGGACCAGGGTGGCGGTGGCCAGCATGATCTGGGCGGCCTCGTCGGTGGAGGAAGCGGCTCTCGTCTCGTAGCCAGTGGCGACCTCCTCCAGTGCGGTTTCCAGGCGGGTCTTCTCACCGGGCAGCTGCGACTCCAGGGGGCGGGCCTCGGCCGGCGGGTCGACCAGCGGGGCTGCCATCAGCCGGGCGACGCCCACGACCCGGCCCGGGCTGACCCCCTGCGGGCCGGCCGGCGCCGCGACGGTTGCTTCCGGGATCCCCGTGGACTCCCCGAAACCGTTCGAGATCAACGACTCCAGGGCCGCCACCGCGTCGGCGGCCTGCGGGCCGCGCGCCCCGATCCACACCTCGTCGCCCTTCCGGGCGTTCAGGGTGGCCAGGGCGATCGGCGAGGACGCCCCGCCCTCCACGCCATGGCAGCGAAGCCGCACCTCGGCGTCGAAACGCCCGGCCTCCGCCACCAGCAGGGCGGCGGGGCGGGCGTGCAGGCCGGAGGCGTTCGGGAGCGTGACCCGGGTCTCCGCGTCGGCCGCCCACGGCACCTCACCTGGCTTCTCCGGGGGTTCCTCGTCCGCCGGGAAATCCAGTCCCAGGGCCGCCAGTTTCGGTCCGAGCGCGGCACGGGCCTCGTCGGCGACCTCCTCACGGGTGCCGCCCGTGGTGGCGCGCACCGTGGCGGCCAGCAGACCCTCGACGAACGGGGCCGCGACCAGGATCGCGTTCGCGTCCTCGACCAGGTCCATGGCGAACTCGGCACTCAGCACCGCGGAACCCAGGTCCATCAAAACCACCACCCCGGCGCCCCGGTCGGCGGCCCGGACCGCGTCCGCCACCTGGGTGGCGTCCGTGCCGAACCCCCCCTCCGGGGTCCCGGCGGCGACCACGATCTCCGGCCGGGTTCCGTGCACCATCTGCAGCGACAACTCCACCGCGGCCTCGGCGAGAGCCCGGGAGTGGGAGACGACGACGAGCCCGACCAGAGCCATGGGTCAGCCCTCCTTGACGGCGGCCACGAGGGCTTCGAACAGGTAGGCGGTGGATGTGGCGCCCGGGTCCTGGTGCCCGGCGGAGCGCTCCCCCAGGTAGGAGGCGCGCCCCTTCTTCGCCACCAGCGGGATGGTGGCATCCCGGCCCTGTTGCGCTGCCGCCAGGGCGGCCTCGGCGGCCGCCAGCGGGCCGTCACCGACGTGCGAGTCGAAGGCCTCGACCGCGGGGGTCATGGCGTCGATCATGGTTTTCTCGCCGACGGCCGCCTTGCCGCGCGCGACCACCCCGTCCCGTCCGGCCTTCAGGGCGGCCGCGAAGGCGGTCAGGGACACGTCCTCCACGTCACCCAGTTTCGCCCCGAACTTCATGAAGAAGGTGCCGTACAGCGGCCCGGCGGACCCTCCGACGGTGCTGACCAGGGCCATGCCGACGGACTTGAACATCGACCCCAGGGGGGCGGCGGGGTCGAGTTTGCCCAGGGCCGCCGTCGCGCCGCGCGCCATGTTGGTGCCGTGATCGGCGTCGCCGATGGCCGCGTCGAGGTCGGTGAGGAAATCCGTGTTGTCGTTGATCAGGGCAGCAAAGGCGCGCAGCCAGGCCATGCACTGCTCGTGGGTGAGCATCACAGTCCCCACCGCAGCCCCGCCGTCCTGACGGGCGCGTCCCACAGGGCCAGCAGCTCGTCGTCGGCCTTCAGGACGGTGACGGAGCATCCTGCCATGTCCAGGCTGGTGATGTAGTTGCCCACCAGGTTGCGAGCCACCCGGACCCCGGCGGCGTCGAGGAGGGCCTTGACCTCCCCGTACATCAGGTACAGCTCGATGAGCGGGGTGCCGCCCATGCCGTTGACCATGACGATGGTCTCCGAGCCGGCGAAGTCGTGGTCCGCGAGGATCGGCTCCACCAGCTGGCGGGCGATGTCCTTAGCGCCGGTCAGCGGCTCGCGGTGCCTGCCCGGTTCGCCGTGGATGCCGATGCCGATCTCCATCTGGTCCTCGGGCAGGTCGAAGGTGGGTTTTCCCGCGGCGGGGACGGTGCAGGAGGTCAGCGCCATGCCCATGGAACGGCCGTTCTCGTTGACTTTGTTCGCCACCGCGACCACCGCGTCCAGATCACGGCCTTCCTCGGCCGCGGCTCCGACGATCTTCTCCAGCAGCACCGTCAACCCGACCCCGCGGCGGCCCGCGGTGTAGAGCGAATCCTCCACCGCGACATCGTCGGCCACCACCACCGTCTCGACGCGCACCCCCTGCTCGACGGCCAGTTCCGCGGCCATCTCGAAGTTCATGACGTCGCCGGTGTAGTTCTTCACGACGTGCAGCACCCCCGCGCCCGCGTCCGTGCCGACGGTGGCTGCCAGCATCTGGTCGGGGGTGGGGGAGGTGAACACCTGACCTGCGCAGGCCGCATCCAGCATTCCGACCCCGACGAAACCGCCGTGCAGCGGTTCGTGGCCGGAACCGCCCCCCGAGATCACCGCGACCTTTCCGGCGCGGGTGGGTTCGGCGCGGAAGATCACGCGGTTCTCGTGATCGACCCGGACGTTCTCGTCGGCGGCGTCGATGCCCCTGAGGGCCTCGGCTATCACGTCGTCGGGCGAGTTGATCAGCTTCTTCATCGGGGTGCTCCTGCTTCGTTGCGGACCGTTTTGCCTCTGATGCTCGCGCGAAACCACTCGTGGTTCAAGCAGAGAACGTGAACATTGCACGATCGTGCCGGGGAAGGAGGCTTCGATGCGACAACTCCCAGCTGGGGTTGTGGTGCCGGTGCGGGTAGGATGCGGCGGTAAGGCCCCGGCTTTGCTGGGGCTTGCTTCACGTCTTGGAGGAAATCAATGCCTGGTGTTGTCGTGGTCGGAGCCCAGTGGGGCGACGAGGGCAAGGGCAAAGCAACCGATCAACTGGGGGACCGCGTCGACCTGTGTGTGCGTTACTCGGGAGGCAACAACGCGGGTCACACCCTCGTGGTCGGGGGTGAGACCTTCGTCATGCACCTGTTGCCATCCGGGATCCTCAACCCCGGCACCACGACCGTGATCGGCAACGGCGTGGTGGTGGATCTCGACGTGTTCGCCGAGGAGCTGCAGACCCTCGTCTCCCGCGGGGTCGAGGTGCCGCACCCGCTGATCAGCGCCAATGCCCACATCATCACCGAGTACCACAAGGTGCTCGACAAGGTCACCGAACGTTTCCTGGGCAAGCGGCGCATCGGCACCACCGGACGTGGCGTCGGTCCCGCCTACTCCGACAAGGTCAACCGGATGGGGGTGCGCATCCAGGACATCTTCGACGAGTCGATCCTGCGGCAGAAGGTGGAGGCGGCCCTCGACCAGAAGAACCAGCTGCTGGTCAAGGTCTACAACCGCCGCCCCATCGAGGCCGATGCGATCGTCGAGGCGCTGCTGGCGCACGCCGAGAACATCCGGCCACACGTCATCGACTCGGGAAGGTTCATCAACGACGCCCTCGACCGCGGCGAGGTGGTGCTGTTCGAGGGAGCCCAGGCACACCATCTGGACGTCGACCACGGAACCTACCCGTACGTGACCTCGTCGAACCCGATCGCGGCGGGCGCCTGCACGGGAGCGGGCGTCGGTCCCACCCGCATCGACCGGACCATCGGCATCGCGAAGGCCTACACCACCCGTGTCGGCGAGGGGCCGTTCCCCACCGAACTGCATGACGAGGACGGCGACAGGCTGCGCCGCGACGGCGGCGAGTTCGGGGCCACGACGGGCAGGCCGCGCCGCTGCGGCTGGTTCGACGCGCTCGTGGTGGAACAGGCCGTGAAGATCAACGGCTTCACCGACGTCTTCCTCACCAAACTGGACGTTCTTTCCGGCTGGGAGAGGATCCCGGTGTGCGTGGCCTACGACGTCGACGGGACACGCCACGACGTGATGCCCGTCACCCAGTCCGACTTCCACCACGCCACACCGGTATACGAGGAGCTGCCCGGCTGGAGCGAGGACATCTCGGCCTGCCGTGACTTCGGGGAGCTGCCCGCGAACTGCCGGGCCTACGTGAAACGCCTGGAGGAGCTGATCGGTTGCCGCATCTCCGGGATCGGGGTCGGTCCGGGACGCGAACAGACCATCATCGTCAACGATCTTCTGTGAGAGACCCTGCCGTGAACACCATCCCCATCGTCCCGCCCCCGCTGGATGCGGCCCTCGACGGCGACGGGAAGCTGTTGGCCGCTTGGAAACGGCTTCCTCCCAGTCATCAACGGGAATGGATCAGGAGCATCGAGGACGCGAAACGTTCCGAGACCAAACAGCGCCGCGTGACCCAGCTGAGGGAGAAACTCCTGGGAAGCTGATCCGACCCAAGGCCGTGTCGGCTTTTGGGCCGGTTTGGGGCTGGAGGGGTTGCGATTCCCCGGATCTGCCTGAAGGTTAGGTGAGTATTGGGCATGGCCTCGGTGGGATCTCGTAGGAAACGCGCGAAACTGAACTGGTCCGGGCAGTCATCCGGCGCCGGTGAGGAGTTGGTGCGTCCCGAGGCCTTGCAGCTGACCAGGAAATACCTCAGGGAAACCGGCAACGAGACGGCCCGCGGGCTCGCGTCGTCCTCCGATGCCGAACTTCTGCAGCGCCTGGGCGCGTTCGGCGACGACGGGCTGCTCACCAACGCGGCTCGGTTGTTGTTCGCAGGAAACGGCCATTCGGTCATCGAGTACCGGTTCCGGGGAGGACACAAGGAGCTGCGGCCGGACGGGGAACTCTCGGCGCTGGAGCAGCTGACCTTGGTGCTCGACGCCGTCCGCGACAACAACCCCGAGGTTCAGATGCCCGACCGGGTGGAGGAGAGAACCGTCCCGGCTCTGAGTGAGCTGGCGGCCCGGGAAGCCGTCGTCAACGGGGTGGTGCACCGCGACTGGGTGGCCACGCACGCCACCGAGGTGGAGCAGGAACACCGCTTCGGCGCGCTGAGGGTGCGCAGCCCCGGGGGTTTCGTCAGAGGGTTCGGGGAGTACAACATCTTTTCCCGGTCGCCTTTTCCCCGGAACCCGGAGCTGATGAAACTCCTGGAACCCTTGGGGCTGGTGGAGAACCGGGGTGCGGGGGTCGGCAGGATGGTCACCGAGCTGATCGGCAACGGCCAGCCCGCCCCCACCTTCCGCGAGGTCGAGGACAGCAGCGTCGAGGTGCTCCTGGGCGGCCGCCCACCCGATCCGGCCTGGCGGTTCTGGATCACCGAGCTCGGGTGGCCCCGGGAACTGGAGGACCACCGGTTGTTGTTGCTTCTGCGGCGGGTGGCGGATCACCGCTGGATCGACGTCAGGACCGCGGCCAGGATCACCCACACCCCGGAGCTCCTGGCCGGCCCCCTGCTGAAGAGGCTGAGAACCATCGAGGTTTCCGGGGGGCCGCTGCTCGTCCCGGTCACCGGTGTTCCTCCCGAGAGCCCCGAGGCGTGGACTCTGTCCCAGCCCGTCCGGGAAGGGATGACGGAGTTGTACGACCGGCTGAAGCTCGCCATGCCGGGACGCGACCGGCAGACCGTGGCGCGCAGCTACGTGCAGTCGCGGGGCAGGTTGTCCACCACGGAGCTGGGATCGATTCTCGGGATATCAGCGGCGGGGGCGATCCCGCTGATCCAGAAACTGGAACGAACCGGGGTGGTGCAGCCCGCGTGGGCCCACCGGAAGGGCCGCGGATTCCACTACGTCTTGAAAGATCCGGTTTCCGGCGGAGGATGAAACCATGACGACCTGGCGCATCAAACGCATCTACGAGGAACCCTCCGATGCGGACGGCTACCGTGTTCTTGTCGACCGGCTCTGGCCGCGCGGGATATCGAAGAAGGCCGCGCACCTGGACGAGTGGTGCAAGGACGTGGCGCCGAGCACAGAAGCGCGGCGCGACTTCGGACACGACCCGGCCCGGTTCGGGGAGTTCAAGGCCCGCTACCGCGCCGAACTGGCGGCCTCCGGCGCGGCCGGGGCCCTGGCGGAAAGACTCGCCGGGCGACCGGTGGTGACGCTGCTGTACGCGGCCCACGACCCGAACATCAACCAGGCGGTGGTGCTGCAGGAGGTCCTGAGTGACCCTCAGGTCACCTCGTGAGGTGAGGAAAGATTCGGTCTCACCGCCCCGGGGTCGATGCGCCCTGGGCTGCTATAGGTTTTCTGGACGGCAGTGAAAAACCTGGGTTTTGGTTAGGCTGTTGTCCCGGTTTTCCTTCGTATCTTGATTGACTTCGTTCGTGCTGCGGTATCCGATCGAGGAATGAAGCTTGGTTTGATTGCAGCATAGTTCAATCCATGATGTCGCCCCCTTGACGGGAAGAGAGTTCCGCATCGCCATTTCCAAGGTGTCTTGAACCAATTCGGTTCGCATGTGTTCCGCCATGGTGTAGCCAACGATCCTTCCTGCGAGTAGGCAGCCTTGTCACGGCCTGCCGAGCACACGAATCCTTCCCGGGTGTGGACGTGTGGGTTATGTCACCCATCGGTTTCCGGGCCGGGGCATCGGATGTGAAGTCCCGTTTGATCAGGTCGGGCCGCCCAGCCAGGTCTGCTGTCGGCACGGTTGTGCGGGCCTTGGGGTGGGGTTGAAATGCCACTAGGCCCTCCTGCCGTATGATCCGGCGTACCGTCTCCGGGCTGACTGCAATGCCATTGCGTTCCACGGGCTTTGTGGACCCGCCGATACCCGTAGGTTTGTTCGGGGCTCGTTGAAGAAATACCTTACGAAAATGGCGAGTTCTTCACGGCGTTTCTGGGTTTCCGACATGCTCCTGTTTCGCCAGGCGTAGTAGCCGGAGTGCGACACCTCCAGGCGGCGGCGCATCAAACGGGTCGGGTAGCTGTCTTCTCCGTGGAGGAGTGTAGGCGTATCGTGCTTTTACCGGGACTCTGTGCGAAGAAGGCTGCCGCTTTTTCAAGAAATCGATCTCCAACTGGGCTCACGCAACTGCGCTTTCAATCGTTTGTTCCTCGTGGTCTGTTCAGCTGTTGCTCCACTCATCCCCGGATCGGGATGCTGTTTCCTCTGCTTGTTCACCCAGCACCTTCACGGTTTGCGCTACCGGAACTGTAGGATTTCGCCGCCTCGCTGATCGTACAGGGGGTTCTCAATGAGCCCCCGACGCGACCTGCTGCTTGAGCTTTTCGCTGTACTTGGAGGCTTATTCATAACCGTCCTCAAGTATTGTCTGACTATGGGTTTCGCCGGCTGAGGTGTTGCTCGTGAACAAGCCTCTTGGATGCTGGCATAATGCAGACTCATGCCTCATGTGTTCGATTAAATCTGTTTTTCGTCACTTCCACGAAACGTGTAGCACTTCAGTTTCCAGAGATCATTCGCCGCATGATGACGGTCAGTTGGATCTACCGGCCCTTCGACATGCGCTGGGATCGTATATGTCATGCACAAAGACCGGCTGTTGGGCTAAGGGAGCAGGCGCCGCACTTCAGGGAGGGGATCTCTCGTCACCCGGAACAGCGTCCACGAGAAGTGAGGTTGCCTGGAATGGATCTGTCTGCTTGCCTCATCGCGGTGGCCCGCAAGAACGCACGAGAAAACAGCGGCTCATCGCCCGCGACCGGGGCGTGGTTCTTCGGCCTCTTGGAAACGCCACCAGGCGGCCAGCAGCCAGGAGCAGACCGCCCCCACGTCTCGAAGCGTATCCGCGTCAGGGTTGAGGCCGGGCATTAGCCCGCCGGGATGGCGGTCTACCAACTGGGCGAGCTCGCCGAGGCCGGCGGCGCTACGGAAACACAGGAACCACACCCCAGGCAGTTCCTCAAGGGCCAGCATCAGTAAGATGAGGCCCTGCTCGATTCCGAGATCGAGGACGGCATAGCGCACTGTCCAGCCGTCGGCCACCCACCACACGACTTGCGATGAGAGCGGCAGGTCGACGAGGACGAAGCCTTGCTCGATGTCCAACAGCTGCTCGTTACGCTCCGGGAGGCGCAACGCCGTCAGCGAGGTGAGCACTAGGACCGGCAACGTCACGAAAGCTTCGCACGCCGTCCGCAGGGTCACCGACGGCAGGAGCAACGCAAGCGGAACGTGTCGGCAACCTGCTTCGTCGACGTGGGGGACCCCCGCCAGGCAGGTCACGGCCGGCACATCCGTAAACTCAACCAGCCCGAACTGCGTCGCGAGCGCCTCCCCGGTGAGCAGCGCGCAGAGGACGACGGCGCCGCCATCGGCGTCGTGCCAGATGAACCGCGCCCGGTCGGTCTCGTCGAGCGCAGCGATGTCGGCGACGGCCGGCACGTTGTGGATGAGGATCCGTTCACGTTCAGCCCCGAGCGGCTCCCGGATGAGCGACCTCCGCTCCCTCAACAACTCGACCTGCCACTCGGTAGGAGCCAGCAGTTGAAAGGAAGACCCCAGGGTCTCGATGACGTGGCGCGACTCGGCGTCGTCGAGACAGGCAATCCCCATTGCCTCGAGCTGAGTCCGCGCCACCGCGGTCAGGCGGGGAATAAGGACGGTCTCCTCGAACGTCTTAAGCCGTTCCTGGGCGTCTCGTTCTTCCGGCAGAACCCGTCCATGCGACCCACCAACGTCGCCGCCGCGTGCCGGATGGAGGCGGATCAGCTCCTCGAACGCCGCATCCCACCACCCGCCGACATCCCGAACCTTGGTGAGTCGCACGTCGGGTCCCGTGATCTTCCCTAGATCCCGGCGGGTCACCCCTTCGAACCCGCGGGCGGCGGCGTCGAGCAGTTCACGGGGCTGCATGAGGCACACGAGGATGGCCCTGGCCGCCGTCTCCCGGAACTGCCACGGCCACGTCGGATCATCGCCGCCGAGGGCCAGCCCCCGCTCAAGGTAGCGAAGGTAGCGTTGGTTGTCGCTGAGGAGGGCCCGGCCACGCTCGACGCCGAGGGCCCCGACGCTGAGAGTCGTGGCGAACACTTCATGCACATCCTTGGCCCTCCGGTTCGCCAGGCCCGCGACAGCCCCCAGCCGCTGCGCGTCTACCCCAGCTGCAGCCAAGAGTCCCGACAGCGCCGCAATGAGCCCCCACGCCGTCGACCACTGAAACTCGTGGTGGACGTGCTCGTGAAGGGAGACCAGTAGTTGAGTATCCCCCGCCGACATCGCATAGGCGTGGAGATCGCGGGCGTCGCGACCGTCGAACGAGCCGAGCAGCGCATGGTCCTGAGCCGCGAGGAACCCCTCCTGCTCACACCCGAAACGCGATGGGCTGGTCAGCGCCACGTGACCCTCAACCATGCCGGGTGGCCGGCGGGACGCATCCGCACTTCACCGTACCCGGCGTCGTCAGCGTACCCGGCCTTGATGAGCCGCTCGCAGAAATCGACGAAGTCGCCGTAGTTGAGCTGCTCTCGCACGGCAGGATCGAGCCGGTTGTACAGACCCTCGTGGCGCAGAGCCATGCTGGTCACCCCGTCGGAGGCCACGCGCAGAGGGATGAGCAGCTCCTCGTCCCGACGGCTGAGACGGACCCGCTCGACGTCGACGAGCAGTGGGATCACCACCGGCAGCAGCTCGAGCGGGATGTCGTCTGCGCCGCTGAAAAACAGTGCTGCGGCCAGAACCACGGTCACGAGCAGCGCCTTCACAGCCCCGCCGGCCAGGTTGACGCGCCAGCTGCCGGGGCGCATGTGAAAGGCGTCGTCGCCGTCCGACACGGCTTCGAGAAGGATGTCTTCACATAGCTCGCCGAGCCGGCTGTCCGGTTCAATTCCGAGTGGCTGGAGAAACGAGTCCGTGAACCATGCGCGATCCATCTCATCGGGGACTTCCAGCGCCTCGACCAGTTCGAAAAGGTTCTGGGTGTGCGCCATGGACCGCTCCTTCGATGTTGCCTAGCATGAGTTTAGGCCGCGCCATCACGCTCACGGGTCGTTGGGCTCCCGCCGTCGTAGCGCAGCACATGCTCGGTGGCCAGGAGGTTGGAGGTGACGGCAGTCAGCGCGTCGATCCACTGCGTCCAATCGGAGTCCCGCAGATGCAGCCGAGCCCCCAGCAGGTCCTTCAGCTGCCCGGCGATGAATTGCACCGTCAGGTCGTCCCCCACCGCCAGCATGACGTGGGGATGGCCTTCGACATGCCAGGCAAGGGCTTTGAGTGCGCCAGGCCCCAACCCAACGTAGGCTCCGTGCACTGCCTCGGCGTCGCCGAGCAGCCGCCCAGCCCCCAGCATCCCGGACAACCCCATGTCGACCAGCACCACAACAGGCCACGCGGCCAGCGCAGGCAGCCAGGCGCACTGCCAAGCGACGTCGAGGTAGCAACTGGCGGTCATACACACCACCGATGTCCCACATCCGGCCCACTCAGCGGCCGCGGCAGTGAACGATTCGGGCGTAGGGACTATGGAATTGAGGATCACATCCTCTCCGTCATAGTCGATGCGGTTTCGGATCACAAAGACCGGCTTGTTACCCCACCGGGCCAGGAGCGCGCGCTCGCCGTCGCCGAACCGAAAGGACCGTGCCAGGTCAGCGGCCCTGCGTCCCTGGAGGACAACATGGGGCGGGTGGTTGGCCCTGCACAGGGCGAGGATCTCAGAGGTTAGGGCCTCCTGACCGAGAGTCGCGAGGGCAGCCGCTTGGGGAGTGTCACGCAACACGAGAACGGCTGCGGTCAGCAGTCTCTGCGTCGTTTCCACGTCACTCGGGATCTCCCGATGCTCGTGAGGCAGCTCGACGCTGACTCCGGGCAGGGACGCGGCCCGCGTCAGGGCGGCCGCCATCTCGAGGTGGCCGTCGCGCGGCAGCGTCGGCAATGCAGCCACCTTGGGTTCTGCTTCCATCAAAGCCGCAACGAACGTGTCCTCCCAGACGCCCCAAGCGTCATCAAGCATCGCGTCAGTCTCGGCGAGGCCGAGGTCCTCCACATCACGGCCGACGGACCGCCGGAACGCATCGTCGGCGCGTTCCCCGGCCGCGGCAATCTGGTTCCCCGACATGCCCGACGCCAAGTGGAACCGGTGATCAGGACGCATGACAGCGGGGATCTCGGCGAGCGACACCGGTCGAGGATAGGCATCGAGAGCCATGTTCAGGATCGGGGCGGACATGCACCATCGCGCGATGCCGGTGGCGGCCAGATCGCGTCGATGCACCCCGCGGATCGGATCTAGCAGCTTGGAGAACCGCGCCGCGAAGCGCTCATACGCTGGGTAGCGTCGCAGAACAAGCTGCGCGTCCTCATGCCGGGTACGCGCCATCGACAGCGACATGAAGGTAGCAAAGGCCTCGTGGACGGTACGACAGGCCTTAATCAGCCCGGGGAGCAGATCGGCACCCCAGCCAGGGTGGCGCGCGGCGATGTGAATGAACGCTCCCCAAGCCGTGTCGTCGTTGAGAACTTTGTGATGAATCTCGTGCAGGTGCATCAAGTGGTGCTCAGCAACGTCGTCACCTTGCGGCTTGAGGCTATAGGCGTCGGGAGAGCACCACCCCGACGACGCTGTCCCCTCGCCCATCAGGAATAGACAACACCCGAAGGCCGGAGTCTCAGGCACGGCCCTCCTCCTGGTTCCACCCCTGTCGCTCCACATCAACGGCAGGTCGAGCCTCATCCCGGTGCTGGAAGAGGGTGCGGAGCATGCCGAAGGCCAAGTCGGGCTCGGCCCTGTAGGACAGGACGATCAAGTCATTCGGCTGCTTCGACACGTAGCGAGTCTGCCAGAGCATCATGGTGGTGTGGAAGTGCTACGCCGCCTTCTGGGCTGGTCTCAGCACCCCTGTGCTGTCCTTTGTTCGAGGCAACTAGCCCCAACAACCCCCGCCCCCTCGTCTGGGCTGCCACCGTCGAACCCATCCTCACCAAAGTCGCCCGCGGACGCGTCACCCTGAACAAGGAAACCAAACCAAGGACACACCACTAGATGTCGAGCTCCTTGAACGCCGGGACCTCCTGGGCCACTGCGATCCGGTCGGCCAACTCCGGGTCCTTCTCGCGCAACTGGTCGAGCGTGTCGAAAATGTCGAGGGTCCGGTCGCTGCGCAGCCAGAAGCTGCGGGTCCAGGTGACGGGATCACGCCACAGGCGTTCTCCCTGCCCCTCCCAGTCCTCCGGGTCGGCCGTGATCTTCTCGTGGACGGCATACCGGCCCTGCTTGGTGATGTAGACGAACCGGACACGGACCCCGTTGTCCACCTTCTCCGCGAGGCGGAACAGTTTCCGGCCGGTGAAACGAACCGTGTGGCTGACGCCGTGGTCATCGATGGTCAGATCGATGGTGTCCATCCCCTCGTGGCGCAGTTTCGCCCTGGCCATGTACTCTCTCAGCGCGATCGCGATGGCGGGGGACAGACCCCCGGCCTCCTGGGTGGCTTGTTCGAAGAGTTCTTGATCGTTATCCGAGACGTAGATGGTCCTTCTAGGCATGGGGTAAGTATATGCATACGTATACTAACCAAGGTAATGCCCCGCAGGAGACTGCCGGTGCAGTCGGCCTCCCGTGAGGGTGACGACGGGACTCATACGGGCACCCGGACGACCCCCCAACCGTCGTCGAGACCGACTCTCAGGGCGCCAACCGGCCGGGCGAGGCGATTCAGGTCGCGCTGTCCTCGGCGAGCCGTACCGTCCTCCAGCCGTTGTCCAGGCCGACCAGCACCCCGTCGGGAAGAGCTGCGATGGCCCGCACCGGTCTCCTGAAACGGGTCTCGTGGAGCTGATCCCCCGTCGCGGGATCCGTCACCCGGACCGTGCCGTCGCGATGCCCCGTGGCGATGCGCAGGCGGGGGAGCGGCACCGCCAGCCCCGGTTCGAGACCCGCCGGAAGTCGGTGGGATGCGACCTGCTGTTCGACATCCGGGTCCCAGAGCGTGTAACCGCCGTCCTTGTCGATCACCACCAGCAGGGTTCGTTCCGGGGCCGTGTGGGCGGTGACGCTGCTCAACCGTTTGCGGGGACCCTCCAGCCGCCCCACCTCGCGCCCGGTATCCAGGTCCCAAAGCAGGGTGACACCGTTTCCGCTGGATGCCAGCCGCAGCTGGCCGTCGGGGGTGCGCCAGGTCGCGAGATCGGCGGCCGCGCCCTCGTGGCCGATCAGCGGAACCTCGTTTCCTTCCCCGGCCTCTGGATCGAGGACGCGGATTCCGCCGTCGCCGCAGATGACCGCGACCCGCGGCCGGCCCGACGGGGTGCGCCACGTCACCAACCGGGAACCCGGGGCCGTTTCACTGACCCGCAGCTCACCGACCCGGTCTCCCGTCTCCGGATCCCAGAGCTGGATGCTCCGGTTGCCCGCTAGCACCGCCAGCCGGGGAGCGCCGGTGCTCGATGCGAAGGTGGCCACGTGAACGGGGCCGTCGCTGACCGGCAACCTGCGCAACCGGCGTCCCGAACCGGCATCCCAGACGGAGACGAAACGACCGCGCCCGAGCGTGACCACCCATGGTTTCCCGTCCGGCGTGGTGAACGTTGTGATGGCCCTGACCAGACCACGCCTTCGCGCATGCCTGAGCCGGGCCAGGGTGAGCACCCCCAGGGTGGTGGCGGCGACGATCTTCCTCGGGAACCGACGCATCGGATTCAGCCTCCCGGGCTCGCGGCGTCGCGTGTTGTTCGATGTCCCCGGGAACGGGCATGCAGGTCGATCATGGCTTGAACAGTACCCGGAGTCACCGACAGGAAATCAGGTCACCTTCGACAGGTAGTGGAGGGCTCGAGCCAGGAGACCCGGTGCGAGACCTTCGTCAGGCCGGGCGATCGGGCCGGGCGGGATGATGATCCCCTAGACCCCCGGCGGCAGCCGCAGCAAAGCCCAGCCGTCGTCGAGGCTCACGGCCAGGTCTCCGTAACGAAACGAGATGATGGTCTCTGCGTAGTCCAGGGCGTGCATGGCGTAGGTCATCCTGCCGGTCGCGATGTCCCAGAACCTGATGGAACGGTCGAGCCCCGAGGTGACCAGACGTGTGCGGCCCTCCCGGTTCGTTCCCACCAGCACGACGTCGCAGAGATTCTCCTCGCCGTCGCTGAGCCGACCCAGTTGCCGTCCGTTGCCCGGGTCCCAGACGCGGACGATGCAGTCGTCCCCGGTGGTGACCAACCGGGGTTCACCGTTTGCCGCGGAGAAAGCGACCACGCAGGTCATCGGGCAGGACGGTCCTTTCAGGGGCCTGCCGATCGGCCGTCCCACGTCGGGGTCCCAGATGCGGATGGCGCCCTCGTCGCCGACGGAGGCCAACCAGGCGTCGCCGTGACGGGTGTTGAAGGTGCACAGGGCTCTGACCGGTCCGACGTGGCCCGTGAGCGACCGGCCGACCTGGGTGCCCTTGACCGGATCCCAGAGCCGGATGCTGCCGTCGCTGCTGGCGGTGGCAAGCCGGATCTCCCCGAACGGGGTGGTCCAGCCCAGGATGTCGTTGATGCGCGCAGCGTGCCCGGTGAGGGGTTCACCGACGAGCTGCCCCGAATCGAGATCCCAGATCCGCAGGGACTCCTGCTCCGCGATGGCGAGCATCTGGCCGCCCTGCCGGGCGGTAAACCGGACGCTGCGGGCCTCGGTCCACAGTTGCCCGGGGTGGGCGTTCAACTCCCCGACCCACTGGCCCGTGTCGGTTTCCCAGATCTGGAGGACGTCGTCGTAGGTGTTCCGGATGGTGCCGACTCGGGGCGATCCATCGGCGGCCATGAACCAGGTGACCACCTGCATCTCGTCCAGCTGCTCGACGAATCTGGCCGCCGGACGGGACTTGGAGGCCGGGTCCCAGATCCGGATGGTGTGGTCGCGGGAGGCGGAGGCCAGCAGCGGACGGCCGGCGGGACCGTAGAAGGAGGACACGGCCGTCACTTGGAAACTGTGGCCGCGCAGCGGAACCCCAACCTCCTCGCCGGTGGCGCGGTCCGTGATCTTGACGTTGTTCCCGTCGGGAACCGCCAGCAGCGTCCGGCCGTAGGCGTTGGTGAACGTGGCCTCGCGTCTGGCAGGGATGCCCGACAGCGGTGAGTCGACGGGTTCGTCGGTCTCCTCGCCGGTTCCGGGGTCCCAGCGCCGCGTGGTGGCGTCGTCGCTCTCGGAGACGAGCAGGGTGCGGCCGTCGCGGGCGTTGCACCTGGAGAGCTCGGTGACGTCCCCGGCATGTCCCACCAACGTCAGATGCGGGGTCTGGGGGCGCCGAACGGCCTGCCGGACGAACCATGTGGACTCGTCGACGGCACTCGGGGGCATGGATGTGAACCAGGCGGTGGCGAGCTGCCGGATGCCCTGCCGGTCCTGCGGGTCCGCGTCGCGCAGCAGATGGCTGGCGGCCAGCATCCCCGAGACCCGGGGCGGCAATGAGTACCGCCCGAAGGCGTCCTGCATGATCCGCTGGGTCAACTCACGCGGATTGATGCGGTCCATGGCGAGTTCGTTCTCGGCCAGTTCCTGCAGCCACGCCTGCACTCCCGACCGGGCGGGAAGCGTAACCTCCTCGTCAGGGGGGACCTCGGCGTGCATGGCGAGATGTGCAGCTGATCCCGGGTGGATGCTCATCTGGCTCCTCGTGCCTCTAGTCGCCGATGGATACAGGTTAATCGAGACTCCGGTACGGCGAAGGAGATCCACTGTCGGCCGAACGCCCGACAGGCCGGGACGGTGGGCGCCGGGAACCCGGTTGCGAAGCCTCTAAGCTCGGGGTGTGACCACTGTTCTGCTTCTCGGCTCCGGCGGGCGCGAACACGCCCTGGGCCGCGCCCTCGTCGCCGATCCCTCCGTTCAGCTGCAAGCCGCACCCGGGAATCCAGGGCTGGCCGGGATCGGGACCCTGCACGTCGTCGACCCCTCCGACCCCGCGGCCGCGGTCGCGCTGGCACGTCGGGTCGGGGCCGACCTGGTGGTCGTGGGACCGGAGGCGCCCCTGGTGGCGGGGGTGGCCGACGCCGTCCGGGAGGCCGGCATCGACTGCTTCGGCCCGTCCGCGGCGGCCGCCGAACTGGAGGGTTCCAAGGCCTTCGCCAAGGACGTGATGCGCGCCGCCGGGGTGCCGACCGCGTCCGCCCGCGTGTGCGCGACGCCCGGCGAGGCCGCCGCCGCCCTCGACGCCTACGGCCCGCCGTACGTCGTCAAGAACGACGGCCTGGCGGCAGGCAAGGGGGTCGTCGTCACCCCCGACCGCGCCGCCGCCCTGGCGCACGCCGAGGCCTGCGGGAAGGTGGTGATCGAGGAGTTCC
>ERZ773079.743-NODE-743-length-20785-cov-5.805740_pt1 | contig 20785 bp, 19 predicted proteins | sample MGYA00511355_ERZ773079 | MGnify/ENA primary metagenome ERZ773079 (study PRJEB29015, sample SAMEA2737979) | human oral metagenome | biome: human oral; feature: human-associated habitat; material: dental | place: China | collected 2117 ... | reverse complement strand
CGGCGGCTTGGAAGGCGTTCGCCGCAGGCTCGCCACGTTCGATGGGGAAATGTTCGTCAGCAGCCCCGCGGAAGGACCAACGTCGGTGCGCACGATTGTGCCGTATGCCGCACCTACGGCGGAGCAAAATTCGTAAGTGCTGTCGGATCAGGCACAACCGCTAACCACCGCGATAAGCGCATGCTATAAGGCTTACCCACCCGGGCGGACTCCTCCTCCACGCCCGGGTGGGTATTTTACGCCCGCCAATGACACGCGGCCCAACACCACATTCCCGTGCCCCACAAGGCATGAAGAAATACCCGTCAATGCCCTAGAATATATGCGGTACCGGGGCAAAGATACACCCCGGCGATGTTTCAGCCCCTAAGGAGCCCGCGCCCATGAGCACCATCAAAAACCCGGACGTTATCACTATCCTGGCAACCGGCGGAACTATCGATAAGTTCTACTCGGTGGCGGGCACCCTCGATATTGGCAAGCCTGCCGCGCACGATGTGCTGTCGAGAGTGCTCACCGACATTCGTTTTGATATTCGCGCGCTCATCGGCAAAGACAGCCTGGACATAACCGACGAAGACCGCGCCGAACTCGTTGCCGCCCTCAACGCGGTTGAACACGACCAGGTTCTCATCACCCACGGGACCGACACGATGAGCGAATCCGCCCGATACATCGCCGAGCACGCCGATCTGGGATCAAAGGTTGTGGTGCTGACCGGTGCCATGCAGCCGGCGGTCATGGCGCATTCGGATGCGGGGTTCAACCTGGGGGCTGCGATTTCCGCGCTTAACCTACTGGAACCGGGCGTTTACATCAGCATGAGCGGCCGAATTTTCCCGGCGCACACCGTGCGTAAGGATCGTGCCCGCGGGATTTTCGAGGGATAAACTCTGAAATTTTTGCTGCGTTCTGCAAGCTCTTGGTGACGCTTCAGTAAACAGGGCGTAAATCTCAGCGTTATCTCAGTTTCATCTCGTACCGTAGTATTGAGTGCTTTCTCGATGGCGCCTCCGGCAGTGCTTCACAACGCCAGCGGCAGACAGGGTACCTATGAGCGAACAATATAACCCGGGTTTTTGGGATCAGGCTTGTTCCACGCCGCCACCCGTGCGGCGCCTGTACCTTGTCCGCATGCTTTTCCTCGTGGTGCCTGCACTGACGCTGGTGTATTTTTTCGAGGCTATCGGGCTTGACCCTATCGGCGCGGTTCCCCTCATGTACCTGTCTCTGCACGGCTGGTTTGCGGTCGCGTATGCGCGCAATAAATCTATGGGGCTCGTCATGGTGGGAAACCTGCTCAGCGCCTTGGCGGCATCCGTCATCACCGGATTTTTCGCCTATATTTTGGTTTTTATTCACGGGCCAAGAACACTATGGAAACTCCTGGGAGGCTCGTACCCCATTCTGACCATTTGGATTATGGCCTCCTTCGTGATCGAGATTTTATGCTCCCTCATATTCGTCTTCCTGATCTTCCGCAGGTTCCCCTCCCGTGCCGAACGTGAAGCTCAAGAGACTCGCGAACTGTCACAAGAATCTTCCCTGTCTGAAGACCAGGCAGTCAACGACCACACGCTGACTAAGACCGAAGCACAGAGCACCCACCGCTCAGACTCGGATATACCATAATGAGTTCCTGAGCTTATCCGTTCCCCAACATGCCATGATTGCAGCCGTTACTCCCTGCAAGCGTGGTAGTGTATGACATAACCCAACGTTGGTGTAGCGAGGCACCCGCGCGCCGGGCTACACAAAAATTACCGGTAACGAGGATGTACATATGAGCACAGACCCCATGAAAAACGATGATTCTTCCCGTCAGCCTGAGGAACCTAGAACTGCGCCGCAGGAATCTTCGGCAACGTCGCATGTAGACGATCATTCGGGGGACAGCACCGCGCATAAAACCGACGGAACCGGTGGCGCATCGCAGCACGAACATAGCGAGCACACCGCGAAGTCGGATCCCTCACCCGAGGATAAACAAAACCCCAACAACTCCGGCAACACCCAGAACCAACAGACTCCTCCGTCAGCGCCAGGGTATGTCGGGTTACAACCGGGCTATCCTGCGCCGAGTCCATCGACGCCTCCAAATCCCTATGCGAATCCGCATGTCGTACCCGGATATTCGGGATATGCAGTGCCGAGCCCAACCGCATACCCGTACACTGCATATCCGGCAAACCCGCACGATGAGATTGTCCGCAAACGTTCGCTGATGTACCTGCTGCGCCTGTGTATTGTGGGTGCTCTTATTGCGATCGGTATTGTTGCGACGACTTTCAACCTTATCGGTGCGATCATCGAACTTAGCGACTGCGGAACCGGCAGCTACTCATGGAGTGAATACTCGCAGCGAGTATGCCGTGAGGATAACACCTCAGCAATCACGGGGGCGTCGATTTTCCTTATCATTTTAATCGCGTACCCGATATGTCATATTTTTGGGCTGCTTGCCGTTAGGAAAAATCAGCACCACGTGAGGGTGCTTGTCATTAACATTATTGGCATTGTGCTTTCGTCTTTGGGGATTGTGCTTGCTGGTTTAATGCTCTTGGGCGGTATAGCCATGATAACGGCGTTTGGATCCTCGGGATTACTTGCCATTTTTATCATATTCCTCGTGGCTGGGGCAGTACCCGTGGCAGAGCTTATTTTCTCGATTATTTTCGTCCGGCATGCCTCGTGGATGAACCATAAGGACTACTTCACGAAACCCGGTGTATAACCACTGCGGGGTGCCGCACCGTGCCCCATTCGAGTGCTCTTGGTGTGAAAGGTAAAATGTGGCTCACGAGCCGGTAGAAAACGTATCTGGCAATAATTCCGATGTACAGTCGACGGGTCGGGGTGCGGAACACCATGTAGCGCACCCTGCCTTGTCGGCGGGTTATCCAATGCAGGGTCAGCCTGGTGTGCCCGCTTATGCAGCACCCCAGAACCCCTATGCTGCCGGAGCCGCAGCGTACGGTATGCCTGGTACCTTCGGGTACTCTGGTGCATTATCAACGGGTCCTGATAACTCCGAAATCAGAAAATATGCATCGATATATCTGGTGCGTCTAGGTGGCGTAGGCGCGCTTCTTGCCCTGTATGCGATGGGTATTATTTCAGGTATTAATGACACGTTTGATTCGTGCAGAGGGGCGTTGAATCAGGATGAATGCCTTGCACGTGAACGTATAGTCGTTGCACCTGGGTATATTTTAGTAATATTTATCGCGGCCTTTATGATCTGCAATATTTTTGGCTGGTTAGCCGTTAAAAATAACCGCCATTATCTGATGGTGCGCGTTATCAACATTATTGGGATTGTACTTTCAGCCTTGGGAACTATGGGAGGAGCCCTAGTTTTACTCATAGCAGTTGGAAGTATGGCGACCTGGGAACATAACGGGGGTAGAGGGGCATTAGTCGCCCTCCTGGCGACAGTTGCACCTGCGGTTGATTTAGCTTTCTCGATCGTATTTGTTGTGTATGCATCGCGCATGAAACGAGGTATATATTCCCCGAAGAATACCTACCAACCGTGATAGGGTATGCGTAGATAAAAAACTCATGCGGCTTCGGGAATTTATACGTCGGAAAATCCGTATAAATCCTTAGGATTAGGATATATGGGGAGGAGGAAACTGCTGTGGATCACGAATCTCGCGTGCATGATGCCGATGCGTTTCCTTCTGCCCGCATGAACGCCGAAGATGCTTCGCCTCGGGGCGAAGCCCCGCCGGCCGGTCAGGATGCGGTGCCCACCCGCTACACGGCACCGATTCGCCACGCGGTTCCGGCAGCGCCGCCCGCATACGCCCTTGAGCATGCACGACAGAATTCGGGGGAACCGGAACCAGCCCCACAGCCGCCGCAGCCCAAGAAACAGGGCGCGGTTCGTCAGGCGCTTCGGGCAGCTACGAAACCGAAAACTGCCGAGCCTCAGGCACCTCAGGATGCGCCTGCCCCACGTTTTATTCCCGCCCCCACGCCGACGCCGCCAGCGCCTAGTTCTTCGGAAGTATCCGCTGCATCAGAACCTGCCCCATCACAAACCTCGCAAGAGGTTGAGCAGGATGTATCGCCGCGACGGAATAGTATTCCACATCAGGCATATACGCCGAAGAACCTGAGCCGCGCATTCTCTCAAATGCAGGTAGGCCTTGAAACAATAAATGCACGACGACGTTCTCTGAACATCACCATCGGTGTCCGGTTAGCAGTGCTCGCTCTCTTGGGGATTTTTGAAGGCGCTATTATTGCACGCTACACCACCAATATGGGGTGGGGATTCTGGCTGATTATCACAATCTACGCCGTTGTTCAGGTATGGCCGTTAGCGCGTCCGCCCAAAGACGCTTCGGACGCATCCGTATATTCCGTGTGGGGAATATTTTCACTGATCTGCTTTATCGGTGTTGGACTGGTACTTTCACCCATCACATTCTTGCTTCTCGTCTTGAACTGGGATGGTATTTCGCTGGGCCTTGATCCCATGATTGTGCTCTGCACACTGGGCGCTTTATGGCTTCTTGAAATCGCATTGCTGAGTGTAACCCTGTATAAGTTCAATACTCTGCGCGCGATACTTGCTCGCCCAACATTGAGTATTCGCTAGGGTGTATATAAAGGACTCACTGCGCCGCTGCGCGACGCGATATGACATGCGTGGCGGTGTTGTTTCTGTCTCTTGCTGGCAAACCTTGCTAATCTAACACTAGAAACCAGTACGAGAGGGGAAAACCCGGGTGGAAAACCAGCCAGAGCATCCGCATGACGATCGGGCCACGGTATTAGTGTCGAAGATATCGGGCAAGCCTATAAGGCCCCTTCAAGTGTCTCTGGCAGCCCTCATCATGACGATATTTATAGGGATGTGGGCGTACATTCTGATCTCGTATATCGTCTGGGTTGTTACGGTGCCGCTGCAGGGCGTGTCGCTCTGGGAATCAGAAACTTTTCTGACGCTCAAAGACCAGCTTCCCCTCGTATTTTTCATGATGGCAACCTTCGTGCTGATGGCGCTTCATGTGGTGGTGTTATTTGCGTATTTACGCGGGCATAGGTGGGCTGCGTATGTGCTGACTGCCTCCTTGCTGTTGGGAATGCTCTGCACCTTTATTGTGCTCTTGCTGGTGGGCGTTATCATGGCCGGTCTTAATGGGGCTCCTATGGAGGAAGTAGAGTTCCTCTTAGATTCCAACTCGTCGCCGCTTTATGTGCCTCTTTATGTGGGCATGCCGTATCTTGTGATGAGCGTTATTGCTCTTGGACTGATCTGGAGCCGTGCCGCCCGCGAATACATGCATGCGCGAAGTTTATGGCGTGCCGAGCAGCGTGAGGATTCCCTGATGTTCTAAACCACCCCACAATATATTCTCTATTTGGAATATATACAGGTGAGAGAGTATTTTGAGGGTGCTGTGCCAGATGTTTTCTGCTCTGGTGCGGTACCTTTTGTATATCGCAGAAAACCTGCTGAGAAATATTCCACATATGGAATACGGGTGTAAATACTGCAAACAGCCCTTGAGGTCGGCTACTCTCAGAAATAAGTTCACAGTTCTATTGAGCTAAAACCTCAAGGAGAATCGCCGATGACCAACCACCCAAACCCTGCTTCAGGAGATCCCTCACCCCAGCAACCTTCAAACCCTTATGTGCAGCATTTACAGCAGCATATGGCGGTGGGGCAGGGGCAGAATCCTACAGTTCCCCTTCAGGCTGCCCCTCAGGGCACATATGGCAATAACGCGGTTAAGATTGAAAAACCTGCACGAACATTCGTACTGACACTGGTTCTTGTGGGTGCTTTGGCATGTATCGCGTTACGGATCATAGAGTATCTGGTCAGTGCATCGTTAATGAACGAGGCGGCACGCTGGGTAAGCTCCCAACAGTATGCAGAGAATATTGATCGCGAGGCCGTTGCGGTTCCCGCATTTTTACTCTCGGGTGCCCAGGCAGCCCTTTTGCTGGTATCTGTTTTTGTGTCTTCGTGTCTTTATCTGCTCTTCGGCTGTTTCGCATATGTGGGGCGGAATTGGGCGCGTATTATGCTGACAATTCTTGCCGTTATCGGGATTATTATGAGCGCCTTCAAATGTTGGGCTTTTAATACCGCACAGACAGGTATTGAGGGGATCTCTCAAAATCCACAGGTACAGGGGTATATGGGGGTGCTCGTGATTCTATACGCTGCCCTCTGCGCGGTTAACCTGCTTACGATAATTCTGATGTGGCTTCGTCCGGCTAATCGTTATGTACGCAAACTCAAGGCATATCGGCTGGCGCGTTTAATGGAACAGACTCAATATCAGCAGGTATATGCATATCACGTTGTTCAGCCAGGCTACTATGCGGGGCAGCAGCCAGGAGGTTACAACCCCAACGCTGGGCGGCAGCATCCCGAACAGCGGTCGTAGACGGGCAGACCGCGATCAGCAGTTAGGGCGGCGGCAGAGTTTAAGCCGCCAAGGTTCGGCTCATAAGAGAACCACAATGCTGGTGTTCAAAGAACTTTTTAGTATGCTCAAAAGAGTATTCACTCAGCGCTATAAATTTTATAAAACCCGTGTAAGGACTGCACCATGACATATTCTGCCGCGCCCATGCCGGAAGGCACGCCCTCGTATCAGCCTCATATGGCAGCATCGAATCCAGGAGGTCTCGCTGCCGCCTTTAAGGAGCCTAAAAGACCTACTTTTGTTTTTATCTTCGCAATTTTTACCGCTACCGTGTGCCCAATTCTGCGTTTTGTGGAGTATGTCCTAACGTCTTCATATTTGAGTGAGGCTTTTAAATGGCATCAATCGCGCACATACGTACCTGCGTATGGTGATATGTCTCTTGAGCAGATGAAATCTGGAATGTTTGCACAGGCGCAGCTAAACTCAACGCTCACATTCCATTTTATTTCCGTGCTGACATCTGCTCTGCTTTATATTCTTTTTGGGCTCGTCGTGAATAGTGGGAAAAACTGGGGTCGCATTCTGCTGACTATTCTTGCTTCCTTGGGCATGCTAATGAGCGGTATGAGCGCTTTGGGGCAGGCTTATACGATGTCTAACCCAGAGGCGCCGGCTTTTGCGAATGCGCAGGGGTATTTAGGGGCTCTGGTGGCCGTATATATGCTACTTTTCCTGGCGAATATATGCCTGGTTGTTCTCGTGTGGATGCCGCCCGTGAACGTGTATATGCGGAACACTAAAGCCTACTGGAAAGCCAAAGAAGCGCTGGAGGCGGGTAGTAAGAGCTACGCCAACCGGTTTGAGGCTCAGACGGAATTAGCCTCGAAAGAGCAGACTAAAGGTACAAACTCATAGCCTAGATACTAGGCAGTGTGAGCGCTTTCCGCTATTCTCGAAAAGAAGCCCAAAGCGGTGCTTCACCCCGTTATAACCGTAAGGACTATTGTCGATGAATGAATACCCCAGGCCAACCGACCCAGACCCCCAGCTGCCGCAAGCTCCACAGACATCGGGTGCATACCCAAACCAGCCGCAGAATCAGTATGGGCAGAACCAGCCCGTAAACTCACAGATCTCGCAGCCTTATATGCAGAATCCGGTGCATCAGGCGGCGCCGTCACCTTCCACGCCGCCGGAATCAGCCGCAAAACCGAAAATGTCGATTCTGCTGCTGTCTGTCCTCATCCTGGCGATCTTGATGCCCATCTTGCGCGTCATCGAATACGGCGTTATGGCCTCTATGGTGAACACCCTGATAGAAGCGCTCCGTCAATCGTTGGGGGAGAGCGCTTATCAACAGTTCATTGCTAAACCAGAATTTTATGAACTTCGAGATATGCAGGTCGGTCTAGTAGGCCGTTTTGTTTTTGGTATCTTCTTCAGCATCATCTACATTTTTTTCGGAATTTTTATTTTCCTGGGATACAACTGGGCGCGTATTGTTCTGACGGTTTTTACAGTGTTGAATACGCTCTTAGTCATGCTTTTCCTGATGGACTCGATCGTAGGCTACAACGAGTTTGCCAATTTTACGGATTTGGTGGATCTTCGGGGTCAAGCTTTCGGACTTGTCATCATCTATATCTCCATTTTGGTGGTGGGTCTTCTGCCCCTGATTCTGATGTGGCTGCCGCCCGCGAATAGGTATGTTCGCCAGCGTACTTCGGTGCGGCGGGCGCGGAACCAGGCAAATAACCCGTACGGAATGCCGCAGCCCTATGCATATCCGGCACCCGCGCCGCATCCGGGGCAGGCACCGGGGAATCAGCCTTCCTCTGGAGAGCAGCAGCTTTAGCTCCCTGAGGATATAAGAGTTTTACTTCGTGAAGGTGCTGCGGCATATATGTTAAATATATGCCGCAGCACCCTTTTTATAACTGATCTCGTTGCGCGTAAATAATTTCTTGTATGCCCATAAAGCCTTTATTTCTGGGTATCTGGGCGATAAATAATGAAACTATAAGCGCCTTAAATCGACGCTTTTCAATATTAAAACACAGTCCAAAAACCTAGAGATATTGTCATATTGCTTGGTAAACCTGTAACGTGTGCTTTAAGGGTTGTGGAGGTTCTTCGTAACACTCAGCTAAGACCTTAGATGCTTTCGTACAATGCCGCAGCCCTCTAGGAGGAATACCGCCGATGAGCTATGACAGTGCTGTACGCTCTGAATACTCCATAACAACACTGGCCTCTGGGTATGTGGGTGAAGAGAATATAGTGAATTATTCGCCCGTACCAAGAGCCACTTTAGAGCGCCCCTATGTACCCCGTGCGGTGAAGGTAGCCGCATGCGCCAGCATGATGATTGCTATTCTTCGCACCATATACCTGACGGCATCATGGCATTTTGAAAATTTTGCTCTGGGGAATGCTCTGACTATTGCCAACGTTTTCTTGCACGTTATTCTAGGAATTTTTATTCTTCGGGGGTATGCGCTGGCGCGTGCTCTGCTGGTTTCACTCGCGCTGCTGACCTTGGGAACCTCCCTGCTGACTCTGAGCTGGCTGCGCCCCGCCGTTCCCGATATTCCGGGGTCATATTTGTCAGTTGTGGTGCTGAGCATGGCGGCACTGACGCACCTGGTGCTGTTAGGATTTTTGATGTTCCCCGCCAGCGTTACCCTGTATATGCGTGAGAGCAACGCCTACCGTCAGGCATGCGCGCACTGTTAGCCATAGGTTCTGGGAGCCTATTTACAAGATAAATCCGGGCTATGTTCCTGAGCCAATGGCGGCGCGTCAGCTTTTCTGAATTCGGGAGCGATGGTTTGCGGTTGATGAAGGGTGTGTTTCCCGAATAAAATTCGAGATCGGGCGTGTCCAAAAATTCGTCGTATATGACGAAATATCAGGTTGAGCTCGGCGTGATTAAAAAATATTTCACGACATCGGTCAATAATGTATGACCTGAAACTAAGGCTCCGCTATGCTCATAATACAGCCGTTTAACACGGTAACCGAGAACAAAGGAGTACCACCGATGAGCGAGCAGCATAGACCTGACCCGGCTCTGCCTCAAAACCCTCAGCCTTCCGGAGGCCAAGGCTACCCCCAACAACCCGCACCCGCCGGTCAGCCCATGTATGGGAACGCCCCCGCTCCCGCCGCAGATCTTCCTGAGAAGCCTGCGTACCGAGGAACTGTTGTCGCCGTTCTCATCGTGGGTATTATTGCGGCTCTCCTGCGGATTATCGATATTATTATGGGGCTTTACCTACATCCGCAGGCAAAAAATTTCGCCCAAGAATATAACATCAGCGAAAGTGAACTTGGAATTACTGATTCTAGCCCCCGAGGAATTATCCTTGGCATCGTAATTGCCCTTCTTTTCTTTACCCTAGCAAGAAATATGAAGAAAGGCGGTCTAGGATCTGCTATCGGTCTTACTGCTGTAGCCGGTATCTTTACAGTGATCTATGCTAATGGAATGCCAGAGGCTCTGGATACCGTTAATAGCTTTGACGAAATTATAAGCGATCCCCTTTTCCCAGAGAAGTACAAAGGATTCTTTTCCGCTATAAAGTTTGGGGTTTATCTCGAACTAGCTTCTATCGTGATCCAGGTCCTTCTGATTATCCTGATCTGGCTGCCAACCACTCTTAAATACATGAAGAAGGCTCGGGAATATTACGGCGCGGTAGCTGCACAACAGCAGGAAAATCAGCCCGTCGATGCCAGCGCCCTCGCCGTGCCCGCATCCGAGGGACAGGTGCCCGCTGCACAGCATAATACCCAGCAGGCTCAGCAGCAGGGGTATGGATATGACCCGCAAGCTCCTCAGAATCCGCAGGCTCAGCAGAATAATGTGCCGCAAAACCCGCAAAATCCCCAAGACCATCAGGGCAATAGCGGGTACAATCTGAATTAGAGATTGAAAATTTCATAGGTTTGATGCACTTCGTGCATGCCTAACAATGTTCGTCGTGCACCTCAGACGGGGGCACGACGAACATTCTTTTAAGGAACTCTCAACGATCGAAGTGAGAATTCCGTAGCCCAACCACAAAAAACATTGTTGAGGAGGAGCCATGAGTCAAGATCCTTATGGTCAACAACCCCCATACCAGCCGCCGCATCCCAACGCGCCCATGCACCCGGCGATTCAATACGCACCCGTGCCAACGCAGAAACCCGAGCCCACTACCGTCGTCAAGATCGGCACCTACCTGATTTACGCCGTGGCACTGTACATGATCATGCGAGCCATCGTTGGCTTAGACGATTTCGGGTTCCAGACATACCACACGGAGAACGGCAAGACGACCGAAGTAAACTCTTCGATGGGACTCGGCTATGTCATCAGTGCAATTTTTGCTGCGTTTACCATTCTCCTCGGATTCTTTTACTCCAAGGGTCACGGGTGGGCGCGCATTACCGCCCTTGTCCTGGGGATTATCGGTACCATTCGCGATCTGCTCTACTTCTTGCTCACCCTTCTCGCCCAGTCGCTGGTACAGTCCGTTACATCTCAGATGGATGGGGCGCAGCAGGTATCTATAAGCCCTGCTGTATACATAGTTCTTGTATTGGGCATTATTTTGCAGATTGCGGTAGTGGTTTTCATGCTTCGTGGTGATGCCGCTCGGTACACGAGCGATAGCCGCCTCTGGCGCAACTACCGGCAGGATCAGGGTCCGCAGCCCGTTCAACAGCCCACAGATTCCCAGCCTCAGCAAGGATTCGGTCAGGCTGCACAAAACCCGCAGGCACAGAATCCGCAATCACAACCAAACCCCGCACCGCAGAATCCTAATGACCGGTACGACGGTGGTGGCGATGGATACCGCCTGAACTAACCTACTGACACCCGGATGCGCCCTCAACAGCGCGGAAACGTTCGCCGTACACTACCATTGAAGTACGGCGAGCGTTTTGCGTTTTTGCACCATATAAAAGTGTTGCTGGAATGCATACGACCGCCGCAGACATAACACCGGTACACACGATAAGAGTCACCAGGACACATCATGAGCCAAAATCCCTATTATCAAGATCCGCAGTATCAGCCCTCATACGCCCAACAGCCTCAAGGACCTTATGGCCAGCCATACCAGCCAGGGGCTTATATGTCTGTTCCAGAGAAAAAACCCGAACCCAGCACGGTAGTAAAAACAGGTATTTATCTGATCTTTGGGTATGCGCTTTATGCCCTGGTATCAAGTATTTACAACTCGGTAACCCTTCGAGACAGGATGAATGCCCTGCTCGAACAGCAGAAGAACCAGTACTCTCCGTATGGGAACTACAGTAGCGTCAACTTTTCAGACTCGTTGATAACAACGAGTATTGTTGTTGGCATTCTGATAGCCGTCATCATAGTCGCTCTTACGGTCGTTATCGGTTATTTTTACGCCAAAGGGCACACTTGGGCGCGTATTACAGCTTTGGTCTTAAGTAGTATTGGTACTGCATTCGGTGTGATTACCCTGATCATGATCCTCATGGGTGCCGGCACAGGGTCGGTAAGTTATTCCCCGTATTCTACGATGAACGACCCTGTGTCAATTGGTATGACAATCTTCTCCACGGTTTTGCAGGGCGCCATTATCGTGTTCATGGTGCTGCGTGATGCTACGCAGTATACCGCTCAGAGCCGCATCTGGCGTATGTACCAGCAGAATCAGAGCGGTGTAAATCCCTACCAGCAGCAGGGTAGCCAACCCTATAACCATTAGGGTATATGCTTCGATAAGAATATAAGCATATAGCAGGGGGCGGCGAATACAGACTGTATTCTCCGCCCCCTTATGCATACGCAGAAGTTTGAGATTTCGATGCTCTACTCGGCTGCTTCGTTCTTGGCTTTGGAACGACCGCGCAGGTATTCAAAAGTCACGGGCAGAACCGAAACCAACACAATAATGACCGCAAGCATCTCAATATTGTTGTGGATGAACTCGACACCACCCAACAGCACGCCTGCCATGCCAATAGAACCAATCCACAGGACGGCACCCAGGATGTTCCAGAGGTTGAACCTACGGCGCGGATACGAAGAAATACCCGCCGCCAGCGAAACAAAGGTACGAACGATCGGTACGAAGCGGCCTACAACAAGTGCGAAACCGCCTCGTTTAGCAAAAAATTCTTCCGCGGCGTGCAGGTTCTTGGTGCTCAGGATTTTTGCATCGTCTTTGAAAAGATTACGGCCATAGCGGGCACCCAGCTGATACCCGACCTCGCCGCCAGCTACCGCTGCAATGATAAGAACCGGGAACGCCAGCCAGAGCGACAGCCCCATGCGGTCGTGGAGCATACCCAGAGCGAAGATCAAAGAGTCGCCCGGAAGCACCGGAAACAGCACGCCCGATTCGATAAAAACGATGATGGCCGAAACCACCAGAACCCACGGACCGGTGCTGATCAGCACATCTTCAAGCTTGAAACCGAGGAGCCCCAACGGCAGATGGGCAAGAAGTACGGGGATAAAAAAAGCCATAGAAAAATCCTGAAGTAGTCGAACACAAGGCACGCGCGGTGCTTGCACACAATCCTATGCGGTCTGCCTGAGAGACCACTAAGGCAAAAATATGTGGAAGCTATGAAGTGTCTCGCAATATTCTACCGGGATTCTTTGTGAGAAACGATTAAGAGTGTGAACCTGCCTCATGAGCTTGGCTAACTGATGGAATCATGGCGTCTATGCCCGATGAAGAATATAAAGGATAGTGAAGTCAGTACCCATATATTCCGTGACCGTTATAGTATTCCCAAACCTGTATGCACGAGGTAACCGTACAGCATGTGCGGAACCTTGAAATCTGCCATGATGGGAGAAACCCCTCACAAAGGAACCCCATGCCAACACTCCATGAAAACGCCCAAGCCCTGCTCAGAAAGCTCACCGCAAACCCGAATGCGAGCTTTCACCCCGGGCAGTTCGAGGCTATCGAGGCGCTTGTCACCGACCGCCGCCGCACCCTCGTGGTACAGCGTACAGGCTGGGGAAAATCTGCCGTGTATTTTATTTCGGCGCTTCTGATGCGTGCCCAAGGTTCCGGGGTTGCCCTTATTATCTCCCCGCTGCTTTCGCTCATGCGCGACCAGGTGCAGGCAGCCGAACGCGCCGGGGTTCGTGCCGCTATGGTGAACTCCGCTAACGTGACCGAATGGGAGGCAATACGCGCCCGCCTTGATGCAAACGAGCTGGACGTTCTCCTCATTGGACCCGAACGACTCAATAACCCCGCGTTTCGTGAAGAATGGATGCCTTATCTGCAGCCGCAACTCGGCCTTCTGGTGGTCGATGAAGCGCACTGTATCTCCGATTGGGGGCACGATTTTCGCCCCGATTACCGGCGTATCGGGGCGCTTATTCGTGAGCTTGATACTAACGTTCCCGTACTCGCGACGACCGCAACCGCGAACGAACGTGTAAGCCGCGATATTGCCGAACAGCTTGCCGCAGGTGCCAACCCCGAGGATGTTGTGGTGCTGCGCGGTTCGCTCACCCGCGATTCGCTAAGGCTGGGCGTGCTGCAGCTGCCCGACGAAGCGCAGCGTCTAGGCTGGCTGGTTGAACACCTTGATACGCTGCCGGGCTCAGGAATTATCTATACCCTGACGGTATCCGCCGCCGAAGACACCGCACGACTGCTGCAAACCGCCGGGCACAAGGTTCTTGCGTACACCGGAAAAACCGATCCCGATGAACGCCGCGAAGCCGAAGAAGCCCTCAAAACCAACCGGGTTAAGGCGCTTGTTGCCACGAGTGCCCTCGGTATGGGATTCGACAAACCCGATCTGGGGTTTGTGGTGCATCTTGGGGCGCCTTCTTCGGCGGTGAGCTACTACCAGCAGGTAGGCCGTGCCGGTCGCGGCACCGACCATGCGGATGTGCTTCTGCTGCCCGGGCGTGAAGACCGCGCGATCTGGGAGTATTTTGCGACCGCATCCATGCCCGACGAACAGAACGCCTACGCCGTGTGTGAGGCACTGGATGCTGAACCCGATGGGCTTTCTATACCCGCGCTGGAGGCACGTGTACAGTTACGCCGAAGCACCTTAGAGCTTCTGCTCAAAGTACTCGATGTTGAGGATGCGGTGCGCAAGATCGGCTCACGCTGGTACTCCACAGGTGCTCCCTGGAGCTACGATGCGCCACGATACCGTGCCGTGGCGCAGGCGCGCGTTCGGGAGCAAGAGGCCATGCTCGCCTACGAGAGTACCGAAGGGTGCCGCATGGTCTTTCTGGCACGCGAGCTGGACGATACCACGGCGGCTCCGTGCGGAAAATGCGATAGGTGCGCGGGCCCCTGGTACCCCGAACAGGTCTCTGAGCGCGCCGTGCAGCAGGCTCAAGGAACCCTCAACGCGGTTGGCGTAGAAATAGCCCCGCGCGGCATGTGGCCTACTGGGCTGCAGGAGCTTGCGGGGGAGAACGCGCCGAAGGGTAAGATTCCGGTGTCAGAGCGCGCCGAACCGGGTTACGCGCTGGCACGCCTCAGCGATGTGGGGTGGGGCAGCCGTGTGCGTGAACTTTTGGCGACCGACGAATCCGGGGAACCTCTCGATACGCCCGTTCCCCAAGCCCTCGGGCAGGCCTGCGTGCGGGTTCTTGCGGCATGGGACTGGGGTGAAACCGGGCGCCCCGAAACCGTACTCACGGTACCGTCTCCGGTGCGTCCCACGTTAGCGCGCTCGTTGGGGGAGGGGCTGGCCCATGTCGGAAAACTCGTGTATTTGGGCGAGGCTGAGCTAGCCGCCGAACCGCGTTTCTTCGGCGGTAACAGTGTTTTCCGATGCGCCGATGTCATGCGTTCCTACCAGATTCCGCCTGAGGTGTTCGAGAGGCTGCGTGAGCATCCGGGGCCTGTGCTTTTGGTGAGCGATATTGTGGATTCTCGCTGGAGCATCACCGTGTTGGCGCAGCGGCTGCGGGCGGGCGGAGCATCCGCTGTATACCCCTTCGCGCTGGGTGTGACACACTGAGAATATGTATTTCTCATGAGGAATATATAGCTTTTGACAAGGACATATAGGCGATATGGAATATAACAATAGTGGTGCTCACGCCGGTGACGGTGAAGCCCTCAGCACCATTGCGACATTGGCTGAGCATGAACGCTGGATGCGCCTGGCTCTCGACGAAGGAAAGCGCGCAGCATGCGCCGGTGAGATACCTATCGGCGCAGTGGTGGTAAATGCCGAAGGTGAGATTATCGGTTCGGGGCACAATAGCCGTGAACACGATCATGACCCCACCGGGCACGCTGAGATCCACGCGATTCGCCAGGCGGCACAGCATCTTAAGACCTGGCGATTGGAAGAGTGCACGCTCGTGGTGACCGTTGAACCATGCCTTATGTGCGCCGGGGCGATTCTGATGGCGCGCATCCCCACGGTGGTGATGGGTGCTTGGGAAGAAAAAACGGGTGCGGTGGGGAGTCAATATGATGTGCTCCGTGACCGTCGTTTAGGGCTTGATGTGCAGGTTTACGCCGGGGTGCTGCGCGAGGAATGTGCCGGGCTGATGCGCACATTTTTTGAAGCACGCCGCCCGCATCAGGGGGTCTAAGCCGCTGGGTATTTTTGCCTAAAATCCTTGTGCCCTCATAAAAGGCTCGTGATGTGATCAAACGGTTTCCAACGTTTTATTTACATCACGAGCCTTTTGTTCGGAGAAGACAAGGAGGACGATAGGGGGAGAGGAAGCGAAAGGGACCGGCACGACTTGCCCCCCTTATTTGAACGAAAATCGCTTTTTCTTTGAAAAATAATCCATAAATTTCAAAAATAATATCGGAAATCGTCAAAAAATGGTCATGTGCACTGTTTCTGCGGATCTACGATAGATGAGGTAATTCAGGGTCCTGCGTGCCACTTAACGCGGGGACGCGCCAAGAATCCTGACACGTATTCATTTAAAGGTTCAGCACACATGTTAACCGCAGACGATATTTGGGCTCGGGGCCGCCATAAGGCGCTCTTCGGCCGTACCAGCTTCACGGTGGAACGCGGCGAAGTCATCCTGATACAGGCCGACAGCCAGATTGAACGCACTTCCCTGAGCTTAGCCCTTACCGGGCGGCTGAAGCTCAGCGGCGGAACTCTCAGCTGGGATCACCGAAGCCCCGTCAGCTTGCGCTACCTGCGCAGTATCTCTGACATTATTGATTCCCCAGAAGTTACCGCCCCCGAAGTGCATATGCGCGTGCATGATTACGTCTCCGAAATGCTCTCGTACTCTCTGCCGTTCTTCGGTCGGCCCCGAGCAAGCCACTGGCTGGAGCAGAACGATTTAGGCGAGCTCGACAGGCTCTGGACCGAACAGCTTACAGGTGAGCAGAATATCCGTCTGATGAGCGCTTTAGCGGCGCATACCCGCTCCGATCTTCTGGTATTTGATACTCCGTCACGGCATCTGGACCACACCCGCATGTGGCTGCCGTATCTACAGGAACTCGCCGAAAACGAAGACGATCCGCGTGCCGTGATCGCCGTAGTTCCGCATATTTCCGAAAGCTGGGACGGCAAAACTGCCGTGGTTGGTGACGCCCACGAAGACCTTGAAGAAACCCCGCAGGATGCGCGCGAGAGTATCCGCCTTACCGTTGCGCGGGAGGAAACCGACTCGTCCCTGGATGACCTGCTCGGCGGCGACCACCACCACGACGACGATCATAGCGACCCGAACGATCGCGAGACGCTAGAGAGCGAGGATCCGGGCGAGAAGGTACAGACCGTCCGGTCACCGCAGGAAGACTCGGCGGCGAACGCATCCGAAGTATCCGAGTCTCTCCTCGAAGACCACGAAGAACAGCTCGAAGAATTATCAAACCCGAAGAATCCAGCAGAGAAGGAACAGTAACTGTGAGTGTAGTTCGTGTTGCGCTCGTCGAACTTAAGCGTCTAACCTCCGGAGTGCTTCCGGTACTGGTGCTTCTTGCTATGTCGTGTATCCCGCTGCTGTACGGTTCACTGTACCTGTACGGCAACTGGGATGCCTACGGGAATGTGAACGGTATTGTGGGCGCACTCGTGGTGGAAGACGAGGGCGCGAAAGATGCCTCCGGTAACGATCTGAAAACCGGTGCGGATGTCAAAAAGAGCCTGCTGGATGCGGGAACCTTCGACTGGAAGAGCGTAGAGACCCGTGATAAAGCTGTCCAAGGCGTCAGCGACGGGACCTATGATTTTGCGCTCGTGATTCCGAAAGACTTCTCGGCCAGGCTCGTGAGTACCGGCTCGTTCAAACCTGATGAGAAAGGCAACACCGGTCCCATTAACCCGCAGGCCGCCGGGCTGGAAATTATCACGAACGACGCCAATAACTATGTGCTCACCAACATCGTGACGAAGGCGGGAACAGCCGTGCGGGATTCCGTGGCCTCCAAGGTGGGGGATAAGACGGCGAACACTCTGCTGGCAAGCTTCACGACCATTCACGGAAAAATGAATGAGGCAGCCGACGGCGCCGACAAAATCAACGCGAACACCGTCAAACTTTCCGATGCGATGACCCAACTCGCTGACGGAACCGGAACCCTCAACGATGGTGCCGTCAAGCTCGCGGACGGGTCTGAGCAGCTGGTGGATGGTTCCAGCAGGCTCATCGAAGGGCAAAATAAGCTCGCCGACGGTTCGTCCCAGTTGGCTGACGGCGCAGGCACCCTCAACCAGGGTGCCGGAAAAGTCAATGACGGTGCGGTCAAGCTCGCTGACGGATCATCAACCCTGACCAACGGTGCCTCTGACGCGCATAACGGCGCTTCCCAGCTGGCGGATGGCTCCGCAGCCCTCGCAAACGGCACCGGCAGCCTTAAGAAAGGCGCGAACGACCTCGCCCAAGGTGCCCAGCAGGTCGCCGACGGAACGCATTCGCTCAAGAATGCGCTAGATCAGGACGGGGTGCGTCAACTTCCCGGAACGCTCACCGCCATGTGCCAAAACCTGAACTCAATCGACACCTCCGCCCCAAGCGGGGATTTTGGCACAGATCTGTCAAATACGGTGGTGTCTAAGGTTGCCGAAGATACCCGGCAGAAACTAGCGCCTCTCGTCGAATCCGGCTCCATCAGCCAGGAAACCGCCGACGCGATCGTCGCCAACATCAATTCCGAACAGACGAAATCGGCTGTAGCATCCGCGAACGATCAGGCACTCAAAAACCATCTGGCGCAGCACGGACAAGCCGGTTCAGATGTGTTGGCGAAGCTGCAAACCCTCAAAAATGACAACTGTGTGGCCACCGGGGAATCCGCTGCAGCGCAAAAACTCAGTACCCTGATTGACGGGGTGGATAAGCTCGACTCCGGCGCCACGGCGGTAGCGCAGGGTGCCGGAACACTGCGCGACGGCATCACCAAACTCGATTCCGGGGCAACCACCCTAGCGGACGGTTCAGCTAAACTCGCTGACGGCACCGGGAAAGTTGCCGATGGTGCCTCCACCCTCAATAACGGAGCATCCCAACTGGCCGAGGGCACCGGCGAACTCAAAAACGGTACCGGAAACCTGCACAACGGCGCACAGCAGCTTGCCGATGGCGAAAAAGAAGCCGTAGACGGCCAAAACAAACTGCACGAGGGCGCAACCACACTGCAGGACGGATCATCTCAGCTGGCTGACGGCACCGGAAAACTCAACAGCAGCACCGGCCAAATCGCCGACGGCACGGGACAGCTCAAAGACGGAACCGGGCAGCTCTCCACCGGACTGCAAAACGGCACCCGCCAAATCCCCAACCTGAACGAAGAACAGCAAAAAGACGTAGCCTCCGTCATGTCCTCACCCGTGGACCTCGAACACAGTTCCCTAGCCAACGGACGTAATTACGGCGAGGGTATGGGACCGTTCTTCATGTGCCTAGCCCTGTGGATCGGCGGCCTGATGCTCGTGCAAACCCTGCGCCCGCTCAACAACCGTGCACTGGCCTCAAAGGCACCGACAGCGCGCATCATCCTAGGAAGCTGGCTGCCGTTCGGACTGATCGGTATCGCCCAGGCAGTACTCATGTTCGCGGCAGTGAAATTCGGGCTCGGATTCCAGATGGCGCATCCGTGGCTTGCCTTCCTCTTCCTCTGCTTCGTTGCAACGATCTTCACTCTGTTCATTCACGGCGTGGTGGTGTTCTTCGGCTCGCCCGGCAAGCTCATAGCCCTGATTATTATGATCCTGCAGCTCATCACGGCGGGCGGCACCATGCCCTACGAAACCCTGCCGCACGCCATGAGGTGGATGCACGACTTCTTCCCCATGGGCTACGCCGTCACCGGTATGCGCAGGCTCAGCTACGGCATCAACGAATCCAGCCTGATGCCGATCATGATGTACCTGCTGCTGTGGGGTGCCGTCGGTCTGGTGCTGGGGTACCTGGGAACCCGCCGTGACCGCATCTGGTCCCTGAAAAAACTAATCCCCGAAATCACGGTGTAGGGCCTTAGTATGGAGAGAACAGCAACCGCCACGAAGGGAACCATCCCCATGCCCGATACGCCGAACCCCGCACGCCGACCGGGCCGCACCGGCAAAACCCAACGCAAACTCTTCACCGCCACGATGGAGATCATGGAGCATCGGGGAAGCGCCCACGTGAGCATTGAAGAGGTCGCCCAACGCGCCGGGGTCTCCAAAGGCACCGTGTACTACAACTTCGGGTCGAAGAAAACCATGATCGACCGGCTTCTGCAATACGGCACGCACCTGCTCGTGGAGAGCATGAGCGAAGCTTCCGTCGCTCAGAGCGACCCGCGCGAAGGGCTGCGCAAAAGCATCTCCACGGCGCTCACCTATCTGCACGAACACCGAGGGTTCACCAGGCTCTGGGTGAGCGAAGTGTGGAAGGGGCTGGACGCCTGGACCGACTCAATGGTGGACAACCGCCAAGAAATCCTGGATTTCATAGAGTCGCAGGTACGCGCCCTGCGCAGCCGCTACACGATCGATACCGCCCAGGATACACGTGCGTTGGCGCTTTCTATTTTTGGTGCTACTTTTATGCTGGCGATGGACCGGGAGATACACGGGGTGCAGCGTAGCATCGAGGACTCCACCCGTGCGGTCATGCTGGTATTTGACGGCTATATTCGGCACTGACGGATGCGGCTTTCAGGCGATATTGGGGTGCACAGCCGCTATGGGTTCGCTCTTGACTGAAGGCTAACCCCCTGGGTGAGGAACTAAGATCCTCAGGCAGAATAAGCGGTATAATGCGCTTGTCGCTAAGGATTTGAAGGGTGCCTCCAACACCTTGGATGGAACCGAGCAAGGGGGTGGAGTTTTTTTGCCCCCTTGGGGCGGATGCGGTAGAATCATATCCTATTGGTGGTGTGTCCGAGCGGCCGAAGGTGCATCACTCGAAATGATGTTTGGTGTAA
>ERZ773079.732-NODE-732-length-20937-cov-12.769754_pt1 | contig 20937 bp, 18 predicted proteins | sample MGYA00511355_ERZ773079 | MGnify/ENA primary metagenome ERZ773079 (study PRJEB29015, sample SAMEA2737979) | human oral metagenome | biome: human oral; feature: human-associated habitat; material: dental | place: China | collected 2117 ... | reverse complement strand
GGAGACTAGTATTATGCCTACCAATCGTAATGAAGAGATGATGGTATATTGTTCATTCTGTGGGAAGAACCAAGATGAAGTTCAAAAGATTATTGCGGGTAATAACGCTTTTATTTGTAATGAGTGTGTAGAATTAGCACAAGAAATTATCCGTGAAGAATTAGCCGAAGAAGTCTTAGCTGACTTGTCAGAGGTTCCAAAACCTCAAGAATTATTGCATATTCTAAACCATTATGTTATCGGTCAAGAACGTGCTAAAAGAGCGCTAGCTGTAGCGGTATATAATCACTACAAGCGTATTAATTTTCATGACAGTCGAGAAGAAGACGATGTTGAATTGCAAAAATCAAATATCTTAATGATTGGTCCAACGGGTTCTGGAAAAACTTTTCTTGCTCAAACCTTGGCTAGAAGTTTAAATGTGCCTTTTGCGATTGCTGATGCGACTGCATTAACAGAGGCTGGTTATGTCGGAGAAGATGTTGAAAATATTCTCTTGAAACTCTTGCAAGCAGCAGATTTCAATATTGAGCGTGCTGAACGTGGTATCATCTATGTAGATGAGATTGACAAAATTGCGAAGAAAAGCGAAAATGTCTCTATTACTCGTGATGTGTCTGGTGAAGGTGTTCAGCAAGCGCTCCTCAAGATTATTGAAGGAACTGTAGCCAGCGTACCTCCGCAAGGCGGCCGCAAGCACCCTCAACAAGAGATGATTCAAGTAGATACGAAAAATATTCTCTTTATCGTTGGTGGTGCATTTGACGGTATTGAAGAAATTGTGAAGCAACGTTTGGGTGAAAAGATTATCGGTTTTGGTCAAAACAACAAGGCCATTGATGAAACTGGTTCTTATATGCAAGAAATCATCTCTGAAGATATTCAAAAATTTGGCTTGATTCCTGAATTGATTGGTCGTTTGCCTGTGTTTGCAGCGCTTGAGCCTTTAACAGTTGATGATTTGGTGCGAATCCTTCGCGAACCAAAGAATGCTTTAGTGAAGCAATATCAGACTCTTCTTTCTTATGATGATGTCAAATTGGAGTTTGATGATGATGCTCTCCAAGAGATTGCCAACAAAGCCATTGAACGTAAGACAGGTGCGCGTGGATTGCGGTCGATTATCGAGGAAACTATGATGGATGTCATGTTTGAAGTTCCAAGTCAAGAAAATGTGAAACTGGTACGGATTACCAAGGAAGCAGTTGACGGAACGGATAAGCCGATTTTAGAAACAGCATAAAGAGGTGTGCAATGGAAATTAACACACACAATGCAGAAATTTTGCTAAGTGCAGCAAATAAATCTCATTATCCGCAAGACGAGATTCCTGAAATTGCCCTTGCTGGACGATCAAATGTTGGTAAATCTTCCTTTATCAATACATTGTTAAATCGAAAAAATCTAGCTCGAACTTCTGGCAAGCCAGGAAAAACGCAATTGCTGAATTTCTTCAATATTGATGACAAACTTCGTTTTGTGGATGTCCCAGGATATGGCTATGCTAAAGTTTCTAAGACAGAACGAGCGAAGTGGGGCAAGATGATTGAGGAATATCTTACGAGCAGGGAAAATCTCAGAGCAGTTGTCAGTCTAGTGGATTTTCGGCATGAGCCAAGTGCAGACGATGTACAAATGTACGAATTTCTCAAATATTATGAAATACCAGTCATTGTCGTAGCCACGAAAGCTGACAAAATTCCACGCGGCAAATGGAACAAGCATGAATCAGTCATTAAGAAAAAGTTAGATTTTGATAAAAATGATGATTTTATTATTTTTTCATCTGTTAATAAAGATGGTTTAGATGCAGCTTGGGATGCGATTTTGGAAAAAATTTAGGAATTGAAGAAAAACTGAGAATTATTTTCTCGGTTTTTTATAATGAATCTGTCACCAAATTGTAACTAAGGGCTGGGAATTTTATGTTATAATCAAAATATATTATACTGGAGAATAAGCTATGAGAAAGAAAAAATTGAAAAAAAGAATTTTAACAGTTATAGCTTTGGCGGTCGCCGCTTTATTGGTTAGTGCAGTTTTGTCCAAGCAAGTTCACCCAGCTAGTGCCAATGATGAGACTTACCAACGTCCGTTGACCCAAACAGAGGTGTTCATTTCACAAATTGGTGAAACGGCTCGTCAATTAGGACAAGAGAATGATTTGTATGCTTCGGTTATGATTGCACAAGCCATTCTGGAAAGCAATTCTGGACGTTCTGCTTTATCAGCCGCTCCTCATCATAATTTATTTGGCATCAAAGGACAGTATGCTGGTCAGTCAGCCAAAATGGCTACACTAGAAGATGATGGGCAAGGAAATACTTATAATGTCAATGCAGAATTTAGATCCTATCCAAGTTATGTTGAATCTTTACAAGACTATGTGGCGATTTTAAAACATAGCCGCTACACTTATGCTTGGAAGAGTAATACGACCAGCTATATGAATGCGACTGCTGCTTTAACAGGTGTCTATGCAACGGATACAAGCTATAATGTTAAGTTGAATAATTTGATTCAACAATATAATTTGACACAATACGATGTACCAGGTACGCAAACAACTAGCGCTACAGCATCTAACAAGGTCTACAATCCTTATCGTCAACAATATACAACACAGGAAGTGTTAAATTTGGATGTTGCTTGGACGAATCGTCATCAATAATATTTTATTTGAAAGAAATTTAGTAGGAGAGAACGAAATCGTTCTTCTCCTTTTTATTTGGAATTCATTTAACAAAAATTCTCCTATAAAAATAATTGTATCCGCTAACAAATCACAGAGAAGGCTAGATTATGATAAACTAGAACTAGTTTTGTATAAGAAAAGAGATTTCATGAAAGATTTATTGAAATATTTCAAGGGCTATATCAGGGAGTCTCTGCTGGGGCCCTTGTTCAAGCTTTTGGAGGCCAGTTTTGAACTCTTGGTTCCAATTTTGATTGCGAGGATTGTGGACGAGACCATTCCTAGACACAACAGCTCCCATCTCTACTGGATGGTTTTTCTTTTGATGGGTTTGGCTGCGCTTGGCGTGGTGGTAGCAGTGGTGGCCCAGTATTATTCGTCAAAGGCGGCAGTGGGTTTTACTCGTCAGATGACAGGCGACCTCTATCAAAAGATCCTGCGTTTGCCCAAGGCTAGTCGGGATGAGCTGACGACCTCAAGCTTGGTGACTCGGCTGACAAGCGACACCTATCAGATTCAGACGGGAATCAATCAATTTCTTCGTCTCTTTCTGCGGGCGCCCATCATTGTTTTTGGCTCCATCATCATGGCTTTTACTATCAGTCCGGCCATTACCTTGTGGTTCTTGCTCATGGTGGCCATTTTAACGGCTATTATCGTTTTCATGTCTCGTCTGATGAATCCTCTTTATGCCAAAATTCGCCAGCTGACAGACCAGCTAGTCAATCTGACGCGTGAGCAGCTGCAGGGCATGAGGGTCATACGAGCTTTCGGCCAGACCCAGCGCGAGGTTCAGAGCTTTCGCAATCGCAATGAGCTCTATAAAACTTGGCAAATCAGGACGGGAGCTCTGGCTAGTCTGATTAGTCCTCTGACCTTTCTTACGGTCAATGCTACTCTGATTGCTGTGATTTGGCAGGGGAATACTTTTATTGGCAAAGGGTTGCTTACTCAGGGAATGCTGGTGGCCTTGGTCAATTATTTATTACAAATTTTGGTGGAATTGCTCAAGCTGGCTATGCTAGTCAACTCACTCAATCAAAGCTATATCAGTGCGTGTCGCATCAGTCAGGTCTTCGAGCAAGCAGAAGAAAATGTCCTGCAGGAATTAGTGCAGGAAACAGCTCTGCCGGATCAAGCCATTAAAGTCCAGCAGGCCAGCTTTTCCTATCCAAATGCAGCTAGTCCAGCTTTGACTGGCCTGACCTTTGATTTGAAAAGCGGTCAGACTTTGGGGGTTATTGGCGGGACAGGTTCAGGGAAGTCTACTCTGGTTCAGCTGCTGGCTCACCTCTATCCAGTCGCTACCGGTCAGTTGACCATCTTTTCCCAAGGACGCAGTCCTAAAAATCTGAGCGAATGGCGGTCATGGATTAGTCTGGTGCCTCAGAAGGCGGAGCTTTTCCAAGGAACCGTTCGCTCCAATCTGACTTTAGGACTGTCAACCAAGCCAACAGACGAAGACCTGTGGCAGGCCTTAGAGATTGCTCAGGCAGCGGACTTTGTCTCTCAGAAGGAAGGTGGCTTGGATGCGACTGTAGAGGCCTTTGGCCGGAATTTTTCTGGCGGTCAGCGTCAGCGTTTAACCATTGCCAGAGCTGTCTTGCGGAGGGCACCTTTCTTGGTTTTAGATGATGCGACCTCAGCTCTGGATTATTTGACAGAGGCTAGACTCTTGCAGGCTATTAAGAATGAATTGACTCAGACCAGTTTGGTCTTGATTTCTCAGCGGACCAATAGCTTGCGCTCAGCGGATCAAATTTTAGTCCTAGATAAGGGAGAACAGGTGGCTCTTGGTCGCCATGAGGAACTCTTAGTCAGCTCCGCCATTTACCGAGAAATTCATCACTCACAGCATAGTCAAGGAGAGGAGGGAAAGCATGAAGCATAAGACATCACCTAGTAGCTTGAGGCGTTTGACTCGAGATTTGCTGCAGGCGCGCTGGCTCTTTCTCTTAGCTAGTCTGGGAACGGTGGCTCAAGTGGCTCTGACTGTTCTTCTTCCAGTTTTAATCGGGAATGCGGTTGATAGCGTTCTTCTTCCTCAAGCGGAGCAGCATTTGATGCCGATTTTGGGGCAGATGCTGTTGGTCATCTTAGCCAATACGCTGATTCAGTGGCTCAATCCCTTGCTCTATAATCAGCTGGTCTATCGCTATAGCCAGCAGCTCCGTCAAGGCGTCATCAAGAAAGTGCACTATCTGCCTTTGGCCTATTTGGATCGGCAGGGAACCGGTGACTTGGTCAGTCGGGTGACGACGGACTTGGAGCAGCTCAGCAATGGTCTACTCATGGTTTTCAATCAATTTTTTGTGGGTTTGCTGACAATTTTAGTGACCATCATTAGTATGGCCAGATTGGACTTTTTCCTCCTGCTTTTGGTCTTGCTTTTGACGCCTCTTTCTCTCTTCTTGGCTCGCTTTATTGCTAGAAAGAGTTTTAGCTTTTTCCAAAGACAGACGGAAGCTAGGGGAGCGCAGACTCAGCTGATTGAGGAAAGTCTAACTCAGGAGAGTCTAATTCAGGCCTTTAATGCTCAGGAGCAGTTTGACCAAGCTTTCACTCGTAGTAATCAAACTTATGCAGACTATTCTCAGGCGGCTATTTTCTATTCTTCGACGGTCAATCCTTCGACTCGTTTTATCAATGCCCTGATCTATGCTTTAATTGTAGGCTTTGGGGCTGTCCGAATCATTCAGGGAACAGGTTTTACGGTTGGGCAGCTGGTAACTTTTCTTAACTATGTCAACCAGTACACCAAGCCTTTCAATGATATATCGTCAGTCATGTCGGAATTGCAGAGCGCTTTAGCTTGTGCGGAGCGGATTTACAGCGTTTTAGACCAAGAAGAAATAGCAGAGTCTGGTCAGGAAATTCTTCAGTCTGAAGATGTAAAAGGACAGATTATCTTTGAGCATGTGTCTTTTGGCTATGAGCCTGGCAAAGAGCTGATTCAGGATTTGAATATAAGGATTCCAGCAGCTAGCAAGGTCGCCATTGTCGGGCCAACTGGTGCTGGCAAGTCAACCTTGATCAATCTCCTCATGCGCTTTTACAATGTCGATAGTGGTCTTATTTCTTTAGATGGTATTCCCATCAGTCATTACACCAGAGCTTCTTATCGTCAGCAGTTTGGTATGGTACTGCAGGAGACTTGGCTTAAGACAGAGACCATTCACGACAACATAGCTTTTGGCCGGCCAGATGCCAGCCGAGAAGAGGTCATTTTAGCTGCCAAGGCGGCCAATGCGCATTTCTTTATCCAGCAGCTGCCTCAGGGCTATGACACTTACCTGGCGGATGCAGGGGACTCCTTGTCTCAAGGTCAGCGGCAGCTCTTAACCATTGCGCGTGTCTTCTTGGCTGTTCCTAAAATCCTAATCTTGGACGAGGCGACTTCCTCCATCGATACCCGGACAGAAGTTTTGATTCAGGAGGCTTTCAGCAAGCTCATGGTGGGGCGTACTAGCTTTATCATCGCTCACCGCCTGTCCACTATTCAAAATGCTGATATCATCCTCGTCATGGTAGATGGTGATATCGTCGAACATGGGAATCATCAGGAGCTCATGGCAGCCAGAGGTGTTTATTACCAAATGCAGACGGCGCAGGAGTAGAAGGGGAGCTTTATTAAAATTCAAAGATTGATGCTAAATGAAACTAAAAGAGTTGGATTTCTAACTCTTTTTGCTTATAATTCAACCTCTTCCAACCCTGTCTCTGTCAATCGATAAATCTTCTGGCAGACTTCTTTGAGAAAGATTCGGTCATGGGAGACAGCGATGATAGCGCCAGAATAGGTGGCCAATAGTTGGCGAACCTGAGGCTGAGAGGTGGGAGAGAAGTTGCGGGTTGGCTCGTCCAGAAGGAGGACATTGGGACGGTCTAGGACAAGTTTGAGCAGAAGGAGCTTGGCTTTTTGACCGCCGGAAAGCTGCCCAATCGGGTGGCGGGCCTCATCGCGCGTGAACTGGAGACTGGCTAGATGGGTCAGAATTTTCTCCTCCTGAGCCTTGTCGCCAGAGGGAGCCAGAAAGTCCAAGGGAGAGCTTTCGTCATCCAGCAAGTCTCCATAATGTTGGGGCATGTAGCCTACTCGCATGTCTGTCCGCTCACGCAGAATCTTCCATATTTCCTTAAGCAGAGTAGACTTGCCTGCGCCATTAGCGCCAATCAGTCCGATTTTTTCCTGCCCGCAGACCTCCAGAGTCAGGTTCTCCGCTAACTGTCGTCCGTCTGCTTCCAGTTTCATTCCTTCTAATTTTAGGATTCTTTTGGTCAATGGCAGAGCTTCTATATCTGTGAAGTGAAGGCTGATGGCATCTTCCTGTGTCGGGATTTCGGTCATTTCAGCACCTGCCTTTTCGAATCGCTTGCCCTGCGAAAGAACGTTTTTCATCTTCTTGGCAACCAGTCGACCTGCAGTAGCATCATGGGTGTTTCGTAAAGTATGCTCCACACTCTGCTTAACCCGTCGGTGTTTTTCCATGGTCTTGGCATGCTCTTCCCGCTCTTTCCGTGCCAATTGTCCTTGTTTTTCAAAGGTTTCCTGACGTTGAGTGCGGTAGTTTTCATAGTCCAGACTCTTGACGCTGGTTCTAGCCTCCTGCTTCTTTTTGATTCGCTCCAGATGAACAATCTTGGTCGCAGCTTGAGCGAGAAAGTGCTCGTCGTGAGAGACGAAAAGGACAGTTTGCTGGCTATGACTGATAAAGCTTTCCAGCCAAGTCAGAGTTTCGAGATCGAGGTCATTAGAGGGCTCGTCAAGAAAGAGAATGTCCCAATCACTGGCTAGTTTCTTGATGAGCTGAACTTTAAGCTTTTCTCCTCCAGATAGGCTAGAGAGCTGCTGCTGACTGGCAAAGCGCTGGCTGTCAAAGTTGAGCTCTCCAGCGTAGCGATAGAGCTTGGCATAGTCCAGCTCGGTTTCAAAATCAGCAAAGAAATAGTCATTGAGGGTCAGTTGGGCATCCTCTGAAGGTAGTTGCTGGGGCAGGTAGACAGCAGCAGTATAGGACTTATCAATCTGTCCGCTGTAGCTGACATAGGAGTTGACCAGTCGCTCGTCTAGCAGGAGCTTGAGTAGGGTGGACTTGCCATTGCCCTCCTCACCGATAATAGCGACCTTGTCTCCTTGATTGACTGTCAGTGACAAATCTTTGACTAACTCTTTCAGATCTTTTAGGTGGGTGATGGTTAGATTTCTTATTTGCAGCATAGTTGTCTCCTTCGTTTTATAATACAAAATACAGCCCTGCTTTATTTAGTAGAGCTGTTGAGATTGCACAAAGAAGACACAGGAGTGTCCAAGTAGGGTCATTCGTTTGTAGGCTTTCATCTTGCACCGTCATAGGAGTGACAGGATTGATCTAAAGATAAGCCATAGGAGCTTGAAAGCACAAAAAAACGAATGTCCCGCGGATATGCAGAAACATGACAAAATCTACTAAATAAAGTTTCCTTTAAAAAATAGACTTAATTTTTCATGTCTCCGTGTACCTCCGAAATCATTCTATCTTTAGTCTAGCAAAAAGGTAAATATAAGTCAACAAAAATCCTGAAAGATTACTTTCAGGATTCGTCACATTTATACATTGAGCACCTTGTCCAAGAAGTCCTTGAGACGTGGATGCTGAGGGTTATCGAAGATTTGATCTGGTTTGCCATCTTCTAGGAATTCACCGTCAGCGGTAAAGATGACGCGATTAGCGACCTGACGAGCAAAGCCCATCTCGTGAGTCACAATCAGCATGGTCATGCCCTGCTGAGCCAGATCCTTCATAACGTTGAGAACGTCGCCAACCATTTCAGGGTCAAGGGCAGAAGTCGGCTCGTCAAAGAGCATAATGTCTGGGTTCATAGCCAATCCTCGAGCGATGGCCACCCGCTGCTTTTGTCCCCCTGACAAGCTGTCTGGTTTGGCATCGGCCTTGTCCGCCAAGCCTACCTTTTCCAAGAGCTCCATACCAAGCTTATCTGCTTCAGCTTGGCTCATTCGCTTGTGCTCAACTGGTGCAAAGGTGATATTTTGCAGGACAGTCATGTGTGGGAAGAGGTTGAAATGCTGGAAGACCATTCCGATATCTTCACGGACATGGTCTACATTTGTAGCCTTGTCTGTCAAATCATAACCGTTGACAGTAATGGTTCCGCTGGTTACTTCTTCGAGCAGGTTTAGGCTGCGTAGGAAAGTTGATTTACCTGATCCAGAAGGACCAATGATACAAACAACATCTCCCTCATAAAACTTCGCACTAATCCCTTTTAGGACTTCATTTTCCCCATAGTATTTATGTAAATCATTAACATCAATTTTTAATTTAGCCATTAGTGAATCCTCTTTTCTAAGCGTTTAGCCAATCTTGTTAAGAGTGTGATGATGACCAAGTAAAGAACTGCTAGGATAGCATACATCTTGAAGCTCTGATAGTTACGGGCAATGATGATTTTACCTGTTTGGAAGAGCTCAACAAGTCCGATAGCTGATACGATTGTTGTATCTTTGAGGGCGATAACAAACTGGTTGACAAAGTTTGGTAGCATAATCTTGGTTGCTTGAGGCAGGATAATCTTGCGCATGGTCTTTCCATACGAAATCCCTAGACTGCGGCTAGCTTCCATCTGTCCGGCTGGAACAGCTTGGATCCCTCCGCGAACAATCTCGGCGATATAAGCACCAGCATTGAGGGACAGGGCAATGGTCCCTGCGACAAAGTCGTTAATCGGACTTTGCTGGCCAGTCATAGATTCAAGGAGATTTGGAATTCCCCAGAAAATGAAGGCTGCCAGAATCATAAGAGGAATACCACGGATAACATCGACAAAAATTTCTGAAATAATGCGAAGCGCTTTGATTGGGCTGACGCTAAACATCCCAAAGATAATCCCGATGACCATGGCAATCGCAAAGGAAATAAGTGCCAATGAGATAGTGATTCCAAGACCGCTCAAAAGTTGTTTGTAGTTGTTTTGGAGAAGTCCCCAGATAGTTGTTTCGTCAACGGTTGTAGAATCTTCTTGATTAGCTGATAGATATTTATCAAGGATTTCTTGATATTTACCATTCGCTTTCAGATTAGCCAGGCCGTTATTGAACATCTCGATGAGTTCAGGGTTGGTTCCTTTTTTCACTGCAAAAGCAAGATCACCACTAGGAGTTCCCTCGATTGGTGTTTTCATTTTCTTGCCTTGGTTGATAGCATATTTGACAACGGGCTCATCATCCATAATAGCAGCGACAGAGCCAGAATTCAGACTATCATACATAGAAGAACCGTCTGAAAATGTTTTGATTTTGTAGCCGTATTTGCTTTGATTTTCGACGAGGAAGGTTTGAGAGGAGGTACCATTTTTGACTCCGACTGTCTTTCCTTTCAAGTCGTCATAAGAGCTAATAGTGCTTGATTCTGTTACAGCAAGAATGGAGTTAGCAGTGTAGTATGGTTCAGAGAAATCAAAGGTTTCTTTGCGAGCCTCTGTCACAGACATCCCAGCAATCATCCCATCAGCTTGACCAGATTGAACGGCATTGATGGCAGCGTCAAAACCAGGGTTAGAAATTTCAAGTGTAAAACCTTGGTCTTCGGCAATGGCTTTGATCAAGTCCATGTCAATACCAGTGTATTGGTTGCTATCATTTTGGAAAACGAAAGGAGCAAAGGACGAGTCACTGGCAATCGCATATTTAGCTTTGACTGGAGTGGCTTTTTGACCAGACTTGGTTGTGGTCTCTGGTACTGCTGAATTTGTTGAAGTTTTGGAAGCAGCCGTCCACTTGTTGATGATGTCCTTCAAGGTGCCATCTTTTTTCATCTGAGCCAAGGCTTCGTTAAACTCAGTGACTAGGTATTCGTATTTGCTGCCTTTTTTGACACCAAATGCGAAGCTACCAACAGCCTCACCCTTCATTGAGATTTTCAAATCTTGCCCTTGGTTGATTGCATATTCGATAACGGGTTGGTCATCCATAGCTGCGTCAACTGCTCCGGCTGCTAGGCTGTTATACATGAGGTCGCCTGTATCAAATGTTTTGATAGTAAAACCATACTTATCCTTGATTTTTTCGAGGAAACGTTGCGCGGCAGTACCGTTTTTGACACCGACTGTTTTTCCTTTAAGTTGATCGTAGGACTTTATTGTATTAGCCTTGGTCGTTGCAATGACAACTTTTGTGTCATAATATGTGTCAGACATGGTAAAGACTTTTTCACGTTCAGCAGTCTTAGTCATACCTGCCATAATGGCGTCGGCCTGTCCTGCTTGAACCGCATTAACAGCCGCATCAAAGCCAGGAAAGGACATTTCATATTCCCAGCCTTTGATGTCAGCTACTTTATTGATAATATCAACATCAATTCCTTTATAGGTTTGATCGGAATCTTTAAATTCAAATGGGGCATAAGCCGTGTCAGATACGATTTTGATGGTATCTGCGTGAGTGGTTGTCCCTAGTGCAAGGATAGGGAATAACGCTAGCAGAAAAGCTATGATTTTTTTCTTCATACTTTCTCTCCTTTGTTAGAATATTGTCTGATTATATCAGAAAAATTTGAAAAAGGCAAATATTTTCTATTTTGATGTTATATTTTCTGACATAATAACAAATATTGGCTCTTATGCTATTATGATAAAATATGTTATAATAGATAAATCAAGAAAGGAGATTTCTATGTTTAAATCACGCATGTTAGATAATGTGAACCTATCGCGCTATATTCCGCCGATTTGGTTGGCAGTTTTGATTTCTATTGGCTTTATCCAGCTAGGAGAAATCCTTGCATTCATTGGAATGATTCCGATTGGGATCATCATTGGAACTGTGCTTGCCATGGTAAATCCGACAGCTGACCGAGCAACAGTTATGGAAGTGTTCGGGCATTATGGTATCTTTTTTCAGCTGGGTAGTTTTTTCTTTATGGCCTTACTTGTTTTTCTGTGGGTCAAGTTTCGAGAGAAGAGACCTTTCTCCAGTCTGGGCTTCTTTAAGGAAGGATGGCTGAAAGAACTGGGCAAAGGATTTCTGATTGGTTCGATACAGTTTTCGCTTATCGTTGCCCTGCTCTTGCTGACAGGATCTGGGAGACTAGAATTTGCAGAGCTTGGTTTAGAGCCAGTTCTCTTTATTCTTGCCCTGATACCTTTTTGGATTCTGCAAGGTGGCACGGAGGAGTTGGTGACGCGTGGCTGGCTTTTTCCAGCGGTTAGTGCCAAATCAAATATTCTTGTCGGTGTCTTGGTTTCCAGCGCTCTATTTGGGGCAATGCACCTCCTCAATGCTGGTGTGACTGTCCTTTCTATTGTTACTATTATCTTGGATGGGATTTTTGCCTGCCTGCTCATGATCAAGTATGATAATATGTGGGTCTTGGCTGGTATGCATGGCGCTTGGAATTTCGTCCAAGGAAATGTCTATGGCATCCAGGTCAGCGGGAACGGAGCTACTGCCTCTGTCTTTAATTACACTTCTCAGACTTCGATTGATTGGCTTTCAGGAGGAGCTTTCGGTGCTGAAGGGTCTATTTTTGCCAGTATCGTTCTGATTGGCTGTATTGCTTATCTTTACTGGTCGCTCAAGAAAGAAAATCGCCTGCCTCAGGCATTGATGTTTAAGAAATAAAGAGATCGCTCAGCTTAGCTGGGTGATTTTTGATGTTAATGAATGATCAGAATGCAAGACTAGCCGTTCTTAGAGATTAGCTACTAAACCAGAGCCAAACCCAGAGAAAATGTATCAAATATGGTAAAATGATAGAAGCACAATTTAAGGAATAAAAGATGATTAACAGAATTACAGATAATAAATTTGAATTGGTGTCTAAGTACGAGCCTTCAGGTGACCAGCCTCAAGCTATTGAACAGCTGGTGGATAATATCGAGGGAGGCGAGAAAGCCCAGATTCTCATGGGAGCGACGGGTACTGGTAAGACCTATACCATGAGTCAGGTTATCGCTCGAGTCAATAAGCCGACACTGGTTATTGCCCATAATAAAACGCTGGCCGGCCAGCTCTATGGTGAGTTCAAGGAATTCTTCCCCAATAACGCGGTGGAATACTTCGTTTCCTACTATGATTACTACCAGCCTGAGGCCTATGTGCCTTCCAGTGATACTTATATCGAAAAGGATAGCTCGGTCAATGACGAAATTGATAAGCTCCGTCACTCGGCGACTTCTGCTCTCTTGGAGCGAAACGACGTGATTGTCGTGGCTTCGGTCTCGTGTATCTACGGTCTGGGTTCGCCTAAGGAATACTCCGATAGCGTGGTAAGCCTACGTCCTGGACTAGAGATTTCCCGCGATAAGCTGCTCAATGATTTGGTAGATATCCAGTTTGAGCGCAATGATATTGACTTTCAGCGGGGAAAATTCCGGGTTCGTGGTGATGTAGTGGAGATTTTCCCAGCTTCTCGTGATGAGCATGCCTTTCGGGTAGAGTTTTTCGGAGATGAGATTGACCGGATTCGTGAGGTCGAAGCCTTGACAGGACGAGTCTTGGGTGAGGTGGACCATTTGGCCATCTTCCCAGCCACTCACTTCGTGACCAATGAAGATCATATGGAAGTAGCCATTGCCAAGATTCAGGCCGAGCTGGAGGAGCAGCTTGCTATCTTTGAAAAGGAAGGAAAGCTTCTGGAAGCTCAACGCTTGAAACAGCGTACGGAGTATGATATCGAAATGCTACGTGAAATGGGCTATACGAATGGCGTTGAGAACTATTCTCGCCACATGGATGGTCGAAGCGAAGGAGAGCCGCCATACACGCTTCTGGACTTTTTCCCTGATGATTTCCTGATTATGATTGACGAGAGTCACATGACTATGGGACAGATTCGGGGTATGTATAATGGTGACCGCTCTCGCAAGGAGATGCTGGTCAATTATGGTTTCCGCCTACCGTCTGCCTTGGACAACCGCCCGCTGCGCCGAGAGGAATTTGAGAGCCATGTTCATCAGATTGTCTATGTATCGGCTACGCCGGGCGACTATGAAAATGAACAGACGGATACTGTTATTGAGCAAATTATCCGGCCGACAGGACTTCTGGATCCAGAAGTGGAAGTTCGTCCAACTATGGGGCAAATTGATGATCTTTTGGGTGAAATCAATGCCCGTGTTGAAAAGAATGAGCGGACCTTTATCACAACCCTGACCAAGAAGATGGCGGAAGATTTGACCGACTACTTCAAGGAAATGGGTGTTAAGGTCAAGTACATGCACTCAGACATCAAGACCTTGGAGCGAACCGAGATTATCCGTGATTTGCGCTTGGGCGTATTTGACGTTCTGGTTGGTATTAACCTGCTGCGCGAGGGAATCGACGTGCCGGAGGTTAGTTTGGTGGCCATTCTTGATGCGGACAAGGAAGGCTTCCTCCGTAACGAGCGTGGCTTGATCCAGACCATCGGTCGGGCAGCCCGCAACAGCGAGGGGCATGTGATTATGTATGCGGACACCATGACCCAGTCCATGCAACGGGCGATTGATGAAACTGCCCGTCGTCGGGCAATCCAGATGGCTTACAATGAAGAGCATGGCATTGTACCGCAGACCATCAAGAAAGAAATCCGCGACCTGATCAGCGTGACCAAAGCCGCCCTGCCAGACAAGGAAGAAACTGTCGAAATCGAAAGCCTTAATAAGCAGGAACGCAAGGACATGATCAAGAAACTGGAAGGACAGATGCAAGAAGCTGCTGGACTTCTGGACTTCGAGCTGGCCGCACAGATTCGCGATATGATTTTGGAAATAAAAGCGATGGATTAGGATTAGTAAATGTAGTGTGATAATGAATTAGCTAATTTTTACTGATATAAAATTCCATTTTTAATATATTGGAGTCATATCTTGCACTGAATGGAAATTTATCGTATAATTAAGGCATCCGTAATTTTTTTACGGCTAATAGGAGGTAGGGAAATGTTACAAAAATTTACAGTAAAAGGCTTTAAAAATTTTGAATCAAAAATAGAGTTTGATTTAACATCTGGAAATTATTCGTTTAATAACAGCGTTGTAAAAAATAATATACTGACGACTGCAGTGATATATGGAGATAACGCCTCAGGAAAATCCAATCTAGGTTTAGCTATTATGGATATTATAACCCATCTTACTGATAATGAAAAAAATAGTGATGATTATAAAAAGCATTTTTTAAATTTAGAGACTATGCCTGAGTTTGCAGAATTTGAATATACATTTAATTTTAATAATCACATTGTTAAATATAATTACTCTAAGCGTAGCTATGATGAAATTGTATTTGAAGAACTATTCATAGATGATGAATTAATTATTCAGTATGATAAAGAGAGACAGTTTAGGACTATAAATTTAAAAAATGGTAGTGAAATTAATTTTGATAAATTAAGAAACGACCAATCTCTAGTAAAACTTGCTTATGTTTATTCAACAGGGATAGATGATATTGAGGAAACTAAGGATGATATTTTTAACAAATTTATTGAGTTTGTTGATTCGATGTTATCTTTTGACTCAATATATGGTAATCATTATCAGGGGTATACGACAGGTAATGGCGGTATAGCTTCGACAATTATTGAAAAAAATAAAGTAAAAGATTATCAAGAATTTCTATCTGATTTGGGCATTAAATATGATTTATTTGAAAAAGAAATTGATGATACAAAATATATTTTTGTAAAATTTCCTTCAGGGAAAGAAGCCAATTTCTTTAGCATTATGTCAAAGGGCACAATTGCTTTATCTTTATTTTATATGTGGTATATGCAAATGGTAGATGGTATCCATTTTATGTTTATTGATGAATTTGACTCTTATTTTCATCATGATGTTTCGAGAAAATTGATACAAAAACTCAAAGAATCTCCCAGTCAAATTATTTTAACAACACATAATACTGCAAATATGTCTAACTCTATTTTAAGACCTGATAGTTATTTCACTATTTCTAATAACAAAATTGCTAACATTGCGGATCGTTCTGGTCGTGAAATACGTCAAGCACAAAATATAGAAAAAATGTATCGTGCAGGTAGTTTTGATAATGAGTAATATATTATTTATTGTTGAGGGAGCCAAAGACGAACCGAAATATATAGACCAATTTATTCAATATCACAAAGAAGTCATGGAGCAAAATGGAAATGATGTATCTCCGATTATTGTTCAGAGCTACGGAACATTGATTTATGATCTATATAAAAGGATTTCTAGTTATCCAGAGGAGGATGAATTTGAGACAATTCCTGTCCTACTAGACATATTGAAATCTAAGTCTATAAAATACAGCTCTGATTTAGAAAACTATGATAATTTTTCTGATATTTTTCTATTTTTCGACTTAGATGCCCATTACTATTGGAAGCGTAGAGATCGAAATGATGTTCTTTATAATGATATGAGAGATTTACTGTCCTTCTTTAACGAATCAACGGAAAAAGGGAAACTACTAATTAGTTATCCTATGTTTGAAGCTTTAAAATGCTTTAATGATGATTTTATAAATGATAGTAATGTATTATGTCATCTGTTTGATATTTATGAGGTTAAGGAAAAAGGTAGTAAAACAACATTTAAGAAAAAATATAAGTGTATATCTTCGGATAGTTATAAAAGTCCGGATTATTCTAAAGAGAAGATTGAAAAATTGGTCCAATATTTTATATTTTGTTCTTTCTATTTAGTTGAAAATACAACCGATATTTCCAATTCTGAAACTATATTTATGAAACAATATGAAAAATTAATTAATCAGCATGAACGGATTCTGATTTTATCTGCTTTTCCACATTTTATAGTTGATATTTTTGGAATAGAGCCATATTCTGAAATTAGCGATCTGACTTTTACATTTAAAAATATTTCTGAGTATAGTTAAAGCTCCTTATATTATTTATTGTCAGGAGTGATGTTACAGTAATACTACTGTAAATTAAGAAAAATCGAACTAATTTGGATTGATTTAGCATTTCTATTAACCATTGTTATACTAGCTGTACTTCCTTTTGTGAAGAGGATTGATATTGCTCAATTCGGTTCGGTAGAGTTTAGAAATGATGAAGAATAATTCAAAGATATGCAATAGTTTATCATCAGAGATGATTTGCTACATTGCTCTTCTTTAAATAGATATAAGGAGTACACATGCGTTATGCACTTTTACTCCGTGGCATCAATGTCGGCGGAAAAAACAAGGTCGTTATGGCTGATTTGAAGAAGGATTTGGCTGAGTTGGGTTTTGAAAATCCAGTTTCCTACATTAACAGCGGCAATCTTTTCTTTGACAGTGAGGAGCAGGAGGAGGGGATTCGGGAGATATTGTCGGCTTATTTCAGTCGGTCTTATGATTTTCCCCTGCCTTTTGTCCTCGTCAGCTCTGCCATGCTTGAAAAAGAAACAGCCAATCTGCCTACATGGTGGCAGGATGAAACAGCTTTTCGACGAGATGTTCTCTTTTATCTGCCGGAGACAGATAGGGAGAGTGTTCAAGAGCTAGCAGGCACTTGGGCAAATGACAAGGAGCAGCTGCATTTTGGGCAGACGGCTTTCTTTTATAGCAATGCTGATCAAGCGGATTACCTCAAGTCCAACTACCATAAGAAACTGCTCAAGTCTAGTTTTTACAAGCAACTGACCATCCGGAACGGCAAGACTTTCCAGAAGATTGTGGGGTTGATTGGAAATGAATGAGCTAAATTTGGAAGATACAAGGGAAGAAAAAGCGAAGCGCTGGAAGTTTTCTAGAGTTATTTGGCTAGTGCTCTATCTCTTGTTGTTTATCTTTGTCTTGCTGCATTTTAGTTTGAGTCCGTTTGGCTTGGCCTTTACTCCGCTCCTGTGGAACACATGGCTTTTTCTTCTGTCCGTGGTCGTATTTTGTCACTTATGGTTTCGCTTTTTGAAAAAACGGGAATTTCGTTGGTTTTATCTCATCTGGGGAATTCTGAGTGTACCTCTTGCATTGTTTATATGGTTTTCAATTTTCTTTCATTTCTCTATAGCCAAATCAGAAAATTCTGTCCCGATCAATATGGACTACGGGATAGATGGGAGTGAAGTTATTTTACGAAAAGGCCTTTTTTTTGGAGAATATGATGAATATCATGATTTAGTTAATCCCTATATCATGAAAACCAAGGTCAATCGTGTTCGCTATATTGATTGATGCAGCTCCTGTCAATGGACTCTAGCTCCAAAGCCCGTTCAAACAAGTTAGTAGAGGGAGGTGTGTGAATGTGAATAGAAATAGGAATGAGTGGACTTGGCTAGATAAAGTGAATACATGGCTCAAGAGCCATGGTTTTCTAGCTTGGTTATTGGATTTCTCCGTCCTTATGCTTTTCACAATGATTACGGGCACCCTAGTTTTTCAAATCCCCTTCCTCCCTTCATATTTAAAGGGTAATTATGTTTTTCCTTTGTTTATAAATATTCTTGTTTTACTGTACTATGCCTATGGTTCTATTCTCCGTGAAAATAGTGCAAAGAGGCTTACTTCTTTAAAAGACTTAGTCAATCCCCTTTTTTATATAAATCCTATAGCTCTTTTGTTTCATTACTTTGGGGTGAAGAGCCGCCGTCATAGACCTTTGCTACCATTGCCTACTTTGGATCATCGCTATGTCTGGTTCCCAATTGCCACTTATATCATTTTCTTTCTGATAGCAGCAGTCATCACGATTGCAAGCAAAGGGAGTAAGGAAAAATAGAAAAGCCGCTTTATGTACTAAAGTGGCTTTTGTGCTTGTTCTGATAAATCTAAGGGCATGAAGGCGGCCATGACACGGCCGATGACCTTGGGCTCTTCTTGATGCGGGATAAATTTATCGCTGTATTTTTTATTGAGAGAGATGAGGCGGATGCCAGTTGGGTCATTGAAAACTCGTTTCAAAATGGTTTGCCCATCGTAATCAATGGCATAGATGGCGCCTGCAAATTCAAAATGCGTATTCTTGATGAGAGCTACAGATCCCTGTGGATACTTGGGTTCCAGCGAATCTGTCCGAATCCAGAGGGCAATATCATAGTCAAGCTCTTTGTCTAACCAGACGATGTCAGCTTGTTCGGGCTTGTTCAAAAAAGTCTGATAGCTCTCATAGACCTTGTAAGGAAAATAGTCGTCTTTTAATCTTTCCTCAGTCGTTTGATTTTCCAGCTCTTTTTTAGCAAAGTCTGTTACAGCTTGTCTGTGGGTCTGGTCTAGTGCTTGGAAAACATCTGCGAACTCTAGCGAAAATGATGTAGGGCTATGAACTGATAAATAGCGAGGATCCAGCTCTTGAACATCCATATCAAAGAAGTCTGCAATTTTTTGCATATTTTCTAGGACAGGCAGGGAATTTCCTTTGATATAGCCAGTAAGAGTGCTGGCTGGAATTCCTGTTCCTCGGGAAAGTTCAATTTGTTTGATTTGCTTTTCCTTCAATAAAGTTTTGATTTTTTTAGAAATGAGCCGCATTGCCTCCTTATCCTGGGGGCTGGCGACACCGCGTCCTCTTGCCATGACTTTCACTCCTTTTCTTTCTTCTATTTTAACGAATTAAATCGAAAAAGTAAAGAGCTGAATACGGATATTCAGCTCAAAAGGAGAGGATTAAATTTCGTAGCCCATCAGGAGGCCGCCTTCTTCTGCGTAAAAGCTGCAAAGTCCAGAAGTTGGTAGGAAAGAAATGTCGGCTGCTGGGAATTTTTCCTTGATAACTTCCGCAAATTGCTGGCAAAATTTCTCGTTATTGCGATGAGCGATGATAATGCGGCCGCCCTTATATCCAGCTTTCAAAACTTCATCGACAGCAGCAGTCAGAGCCTTTTTAGCCCCTCTAGCTTTTTGGAGAAGTTCCAGAGTACCGGTATCGCTGGCTTCGCCGACCATGCGAATATTGAGGAGGCCGACAACCGCACCGATTAGCTTGCTGAGACGACCATTTTTGACCAGATTATCTACCTTGGCTAGCACAAAGAGAAGCTTTGTGTTTTTTTGGTAGTAGGAGATGGCTTCCACTACTTGCTCGAAAGAAAGGCCTTCTTTGATAAGGTCGTTCAATTTTTTGACAATCAGATCGACCTCGCCACCAGCCGAAAGGCTATCAATGACATGGATATTTGCTGTTGGATGTTCTTCTAAGAAGATCTTTTTGGCTAGCTGGGCGCTATTGTGGCTACCAGAAAGGGAGCCTGTAATCGTCACGACAAAGATATTTTCAGCTCCTTCAAAGCTTCTGAGGTAGTCATCAGGGCTTGGGCAGGCTGATTTTGAAGCGGTTGAAGTAGCGTACATTTTTTCCATCATGTCATCAATATCGAGATGAGCGTTATCCACAAAAATCTCGTTATCAATCTGGATGGTCAGTGGCACACTCTCAAAAGTTGTCTGGTTGGCCAGATCTGCAATCTCACGGTAGTCACAGCCAGAATCGGCAACAATTTTCCAAGTCATTCATTTTCTCCTGCTCTATCAGTTCTCTACATTGACAAAAAACATGTCTTTTCTTACAATTATAACATGAAGATGCTTTGATATAAAGCCTTAATTCTCAGCTGATACAGGAAGAAAGAAATTGTTATGGCGGAAAAGAAAATATCAGAAAAATCCCTTGCAAATTTAAAAACGTATAATCAAGAATCTAATCGAATTACAAAGGAATCCTTGGAAATTTCTCTAATGCAACTGCTAGAGAAGAAAGATTTGAAAAAGATTACCATCTCTGAATTAGTCGAACGGGCTGGAGTTTCGCGAGCAGCCTTTTATCGGAACTATAGCTCCAAAGAAGAAATTCTAGAGGGGATTTTCCAAAATACGGTTCAGGGAATTGTCGATAAGCTGGAGCAGTTTAATTTCAAGACAGAAATGTATCAGATTTGGCTTTTTCTTTTTAAGGAAGCCAAAAAGGAAGCGCGTGTTATTAGTCTGGCTATTGACTATAATTTTGAAAAGTTGCTGACGCAGGCGGTCTTTGATTTCCTTGAAAAGCGCAGCAAAGGTGGAAAAAAGACAGCTAATTCCTATATGAATTCATTCTGGAGTTCTGCGGTTGTTTCAGTGCTTTCAAAATGGATCAAAGAAGGCATGAAGGTGCCAGCTGAAAAGATTGCTGCTTTGGGCATGCCCCTTTTCCCACAGAAAAAGAAAAAATAATAGTTCGTACAACTGTTTGGCACCAATATATCGAACTGAAATAATAGATCGAGGCTGGGACAAAAGTCATAGCCTCTCAATTGTCTTTGGATTGTCGAGCAAGACGCAGTGGTTGAGTGGGCTC
>ERZ773079.729-NODE-729-length-21019-cov-4.798082_pt1 | contig 21019 bp, 21 predicted proteins | sample MGYA00511355_ERZ773079 | MGnify/ENA primary metagenome ERZ773079 (study PRJEB29015, sample SAMEA2737979) | human oral metagenome | biome: human oral; feature: human-associated habitat; material: dental | place: China | collected 2117 ... | reverse complement strand
AGATAGCAGAGCGTTTTTCAACGGTTAATTCTGGAAACTCCTGACGAGCAAGTTCACTGGCAGAATAAACCGAAGCGCCACTTTCATTGACGATAACATAGCTGACTTCAGGAAAATCTTTCAGAACTTCCGCCACAAAGGCTTCACTTTCACGACTAGCCGTTCCATTTCCGATGGCAATTATTTCCACGCCATACTGGCCAATCAAATCTGCCAAATCTTTCTTGGCTTCTTCGATTTGACGAGCTGAGGCTGGTTTAACAGGATAAATGACTTGAGTCGTCAGCATTTTTCCTGTTGCATCCACGACAGCAAGCTTGGCACCTGTACGAAAGGCGGGGTCAAATCCTAGAACCACGCGCCCTTTCAGCGGAGCAACCAAGAGGAGATTGCGCAGGTTGTCAGAAAAGAGTTGGATAGCCCCTTCTTCTGCTTTCTCAGTCAACTCTGTCCGAATGCGTCGCTCAATAGCAGGCAATACCTTTTTCTTAACTGACTGTTGGACAACTTCATCTATATAGGCATTTTTGACTTTGAAACGAGCAGCAAAGAAAGATAAGATACGGTCCGTCGCATGTTCAAAGCTAACTTTCAAAATCCCTAGTTTCTCCCCACGATTGAGGGCTAATGTTCGATAGCCCTGCATGTTGCCAACTGTCTCTGAGAATTCGTAATAAATCTGAAAAACTTGTTTTTCATCAAGACTTTCATCCTTGACTTGCGAAGTGATTTTAGAGTGTCTCAACACTTCCTGATAGGTCAGTGAACGCAAAGTCACATCTTCCGATAAGGCTTCGACCAAGATATCAACCGCACCAGCCAAGGCTTCTTGACCAGTCGCAAATCCTTCGCAGACAAACTTCTCAGCTTCTTTCTCTAATCCATCTACATTCTGCAAAATCAAGCGTGCAAGAGGAAAGAGTCCCGCTTCACGGGCAATGGTTGCCTTGGTCCGACGTTTCTCCTTGTAAGGAAGATAGAGTTCTTCAACGTCTGCTAATTTTTCAGCTGCCAAAATAACTGCTTCCAATTCCTTGGTTAGCTTGCCTTGTTCTTGAATCTTAGCCAAGACAGCTTCTTTACGGTCGTTGAGATTTGTCAGACTTTTATCCAGGTCAATAATAGCCTTAATCGCCACCTCATCCAGACTACCAGTCATGTCCTTGCGGTAACGTGCGATGAAGGGAATCGTCGCCCCTTCTGCCGTCAAACTTAGAACAGTATCGATTTGCTTTAAGGTTACACCCAAATCTTGGGAGATTTTTTCATATTTTTTATCCATAAATCTATTATACCATAAGGGACAGCCCTTGTTTCGTCCTACCCTTTTTTACCTCTTTGATTATCAAAATAACCCCTTTTCCAAAAAATAATAGTATAATAGAGGTAGAATTTAGAAAAGAGGTAGGCCCATGGCTGTTAAATTTACAAAAACGGATGACTTGGATAAGATGTTTGAAGAATTCGCCAAACTTCCTGACTTAACACAAGTCACTTTCCCAGATGACAAAGACAAAAAAGAAAAAGTTGAGAAGAAAAAATAGATGACGATTTTCCAATCTCTTCCTCCTAGCATCTTACAAGCAGGGGCTATTTTTCTCTCTATCATGATTGAAGCCCTTCCTTTTGTCTTGATTGGGAGTCTAATTTCGGGGTGGATTGAGGTCTATATCACGCCTGATAAAGTTTATGAGTTTCTTCCTCGCAATCGTTGGGGGAGGATCTTTTTTGGTACCTTCATTGGTTTTCTCTTTCCTTCTTGTGAGTGTGGAATCGTCCCGATTATCAATCGTTTTTTGGAAAAAAAGGTGCCCAGCTATACAGCAGTTCCCTTTCTGGTGACTGCTCCCATCATCAATCCTATCGTTCTTTTCGCCACTTATTCTGCCTTTGGCAATTCAATAAAATTTACCTTCTTGCGAGCGCTGGGAGCTATTGTGATTGCTTTGGTTCTGGGGATTTTCCTAGGATTTTTCTGGAAGGAACCCATTCAAAAAGAGAATCCTATCACTTGTCATGAACATGACTTTTCACACTTGACTCCTGCTAGAAAAGTCTTTCAGGTCCTTATACAGGCTATTGATGAGTTTTTCGATATGGGGCGTTACTTGGTCTTTGGCTGTCTCTTTGCGGCTATCGTGCAGGTCTATGTCCCGACTCGGATCCTGACCTCTATCAGTGCTAGTCCAATCCTTGCGATTCTCCTGCTTATGCTTCTTGCCTTTCTCCTTTCCCTCTGTAGTGAGGCGGACGCCTTTATCGGCGCTTCTCTCCTCTCGAGCTTTGGTCTAGCACCAGTCCTTGCTTTTCTAGTAATTGGGCCCATGCTTGATATCAAAAATCTCCTCATGATGAAACACTATCTCAAGGCCAACTTCATCTGGCAATTCATGGGTATTGTGACAGTGTTTGTCTTGCTTTATTCTTACATGATAGGAGTGATGCTATGATTCGATTTATCATTTTACTGGGCTATTTTGTCCTAACTCTGTATCTGCAGCTATCTGGCAAGCTTAGCCACTACATCAACCTCCACTATTCCTATCTAGTCTATATCTCAATGGTCCTTTCTCTTCTGTTGGCTCTGGTCCAATTCTACATCTGGATTAAAAAAATCAACTCTCACAGCCATATGGAAAGTCGTCGAGCTAGACAAATCAGCCTCCTTTTACTGTCACTACCACTCTTGATTGGAGTTTCCTTTCCCACAGTAAGTTTGGACTCAAGAACCGTATCTGCCAAAGGCTATCATTTCCCACTTGCTGAGGGAATCGATGCAGCTATTCAGGCAAGCGAAGGAACATCCAGTCAATACCTCAAACCCGATACCAGTACCTATTTTTCCAAATCTGCTTATGAAAAGGAAATGAGGATGACAGCTGACAAATACCTATCCCTGTCAACCATTCAGGTTACAGATGAAAACTATATGGAGGTCATGGAAGTTCTCTATGACTATCCACAAGAGTTTGAAGGAAAACAAATCGAGTTTACAGGCTTTGTCTATAACGATCCTAGTCATCCAGATAGCCAATTCCTCTTTCGCTTTGGGATTATCCACTGTATCGCAGACTCTGGAGTATATGGACTCTTGACAAAGGGAAACTCACGTCAGTATCCTGACAATACCTGGATTACCGCTAGAGGAACCCTGACCCTCCACTACCATAAAGAACTCAAACAAAAACTCCCAACACTGGAAGTTGAGAGTTTCACAAAAGTAGACAAACCAGAAAATCCTTATGTCTATCGTGTGTTTTAATAAAAATGACTTTTTGGTAACCCACTACAGTTGACAAAGAGCTATTAAAAAGCCTGTCACACAAGCTCAAATGCTTGATATGACAGGCTTTTTCTAAATTCATTATTTAACAGCGTCTTTAAGACATAAACATATATCGTAGCTATATAATAGAAGAAAGTTTTGATAAATAAGGACATATACAATTAAAAACCAGTTTAAAATTATAGGTGAAAATACATAAGTTTTAAACTTATGCCCTAAAACTGCCCCAAATTTCATTTCTCAATTTGTGGGGCATTTTTGTTTTTAAACCACTTTCAGACCAATTTTGTTGGCATTAACAAAATTGATAGCAACGCACTTTTAAGTAATAATATTTCAGAGCAAGCAAAAACCTGCAAGCCAAATAGCCTGCGGGATATTATGAAGAAAAATAGAATCTCCTTTCTTTTTTTAATTTATTTAGTAGTGATCAAGCCGTCTGGCTCAACTGTGAACTCTGGCTTATCTGCCATGCTGCCATCTGGTTTGAGATAGTACCAGCCATTGCCATATTTGACAAATTGATCGGATTTCATATCTCCATCTTTTTCATCAAGATAGTACCAAGTTTCACGGTATTTCACCCATCCTTTAGCCATATGACCGTCTGATTTGAAGAAATACCAACGGTTATTGATATACATCCAGCCTGTCACCATTGCCCCACGTTTATCGAGATAGAACCAGTCTTTTTCATCAAAGAACCAACGGTTAATCAAGCAATAGCCACTATTATCAAATCGGAACCACTCGTTGTTGATTTGCTTCCAGCAATTTGTCGGATAAGAGCCATCTGACTCCTCCCACCACCAACCAGTGCCATTGCGTTTCCAACCAGCTTCAGATAGACCACCTTCAATATCCTTCTTGAATCGCTCATGACTGATTCCCCATTTAGCAAGATAAGGATAAGGGTCGACGTGGTCTGAGTGGTTGTTTGGTTGGTTATTCGTGCAATACTCGTGCGTTTTAATTCCAGCTAAACTCCCTGTATCAAGTGTTTTCGGCAAACCTGCTTCATCCGCAAGATTTCGCAAAAGCTCAACATAGAGCTTGTAGTCACGCATGAACTCTTCTTTACTTCCGTGACTCTCGATCAATTCGACTGCTGCGTAACTCTCAGCATTCCAACCGCCCCCAACATCCCAGCTTCCGTTGTTTACAGGGCCGACCTGCATGACACGTCCATTCCCTACAACGTGAGAGAAGAATCCAAGTTCAGGGTCTTTACGATAATGGTAGTCCGCTTCATTTTGTGCGGTTGAGTTGCGATTTCCTGTTGAGTGCGCATGGACTTGTCTGTATGGTTGTTCCCCAACTTGTGGAAGGTCAGTTCTTAGTCTACTTGTATCAATATCCATTATTGTTCTCCTTTCCACGCATCATTCATCTGCTTAACCGCTGACTCGACGAATGTGTCGAGATCCTTATTGGTCATACTAATGTTATACTTGCCAAGCTCAGCACGCATTTTAGTGCGTGCCTGCTCCAACTTCTCTTGACCTTTGTAGCCAGTTTCGGCTGCGACCTGCTCCACGGCATTGACCGCGTTCTTGGCCAAGATTTCGACAATCTTGATGGTCTTTTCTCCGCCTTTTTGAACCAGGTAGTCTTTGACTACCTTAACTGCGATACCTGCCAAAATGACTAGGATGCTTACTGCTCCGTTTGCGATAATTTCATTGATTTGTTGCATGTGTTATTCTCCTTTTTCGATTTCTTCCATGCGGTCGTTCATGCGAACCATTTCTTTTTGAATGTCTCCGACCGTGTGAGTGATTGTAGTTAATTCTGTAGTGGTCTTTTCTAGGTGAGTCATCAAACGCTCTTCTCGTCTATTAGAGTCGGCCTTTGATTGCTCGTGCAAATCCATAATCTTCTTCTCTCGCTTGTCCGAAGTCTTGATAAGATATCGAATGATAATAAAGAAAAGCAAGATAAACAAAATCGCCCAAGCTACCTGACTTTGAGCGATTTTTTCAGCTTCTTCAATTGGCATATAACCTCCTTTTACTCAATCCGTGGCATGACCACAGTCAGCACACCTTGCTGCAGCATATCAGAGAGTGACTGGTCTTTGTAAGTATAGCCTTCTGACTGTTGCATCTGGAATTTAAAGATAGTTAGCGTACCTTTTGGCCATTTTGGATTGGTATCAAATGGATAAGTGCCTGAGATGATGTCACCATTTGAGTAGCGGCGGTCTTTTGCAAGTGGCTTGATAAACGCTGCTACCTTAGCATAAGCATTGGTAGACATCCCTCCGTTTTGAGAGATGGCCAAGGCAATCAAGACCTCAGTAATTGCTGAAACAGATTCAAGATACTCTTTGTTGGCAGTCAAATCTTTATTAGCCTTCTCAAGCTGTTCCTGAGCTTGCACGATTGCGCTAGACGGGTCAATTTCAGTCTTGACAATATCTAATACTGCCTTGATTAAAACATCGTCAGAATCGCCTGTGCGATCTCCTGCAAGCTCACGCATGTTCGTACTGTAGCGACTGCCATCGGCAAGCTTGATTTCAACGACCGTCACAGTCTTGTCGCCCAAACCTCGCGTATAAGGTTTGCTTGCTAGTTCATAATTACTAATTGCCATTTGTCATTTTTCCTTTCACTTCTTCAAATTTTGCTTTGAGCTCTTCGTCTGACTCGATGATTCGTTTCATCTGCTCGAACTCCATAGCGGTTACTGTATAGAGGGCTTCGAGCGTTGCTGATTGGGTAGCCTCATTACTGACTCTCTCACTTAGTGATTTAATTGTGAGAGTACTGATTTGTTTGTCTTGTTCATTCATGCTGTTTTCTCCAATTTTTCTATTTTTTGATTGAGCTCTTGAATCGCCTTGATTAAATAAGGTACAAGAGCAAATGTGTTGTAAGAGTATGCGCCGTCAGGGTTTTCAAAAAACGCTTCGGGAGCGTACTTCTGGACATCCTGCGCCATGATACCGCAAGAAATGTCCTCTATTTTTCCATCGTATTCTTTGCGATAGCTGTACGTTTTCAGATTTTCGACTACATCGAGACCAGAAACTGTACTGTCTTCGATATTGTGCTTATATCGACGGTCTGAAATCTCTTTATTCATCGGGATCCAGTCATAACCTGAACCGCTATAATAGAGATATAGATAGTCATTCGAAGGCTCAAAATTTGAGTACTTAGACGAGTGAATCCAGTAACCAGATTTTCCTGAATCTTTATTGTTGTAGAAAATGTGACCAGTAACACGGAGATCCCCATGGATAACAGGCGTGTTCCAAAATTCGGCCGTATTATAGCAATACATTTTGCCGTTATTTTTCACGTACCAGGCATAATCTCCAGGATACCCCCAATTGTTGCCCCAATTGACCCACAAAGCCGTCTGCGACCATTGACCAGACCCGTTACTCATACCGACTGAAAATTGGTTTTGACCAGTTATCCAGTACACAGAAGAGTCTTTCTCGTGTGTACCAATCTGGAATCCACCAATCCGTCCTTTATAACCTTCGAGCAAAGTCGCCGTGACTACGACAGAGCGCAACTTGTTGATAAAGGCTTCTTTAGCAGCAAGCGTATCCGTGAAGATGTCGCTCGAGACGAATCGTCTTGCCATAGCGATATCCATGACCAGTTTGTCTGCTGTGATAGAGTTGGCTCCGATAATTTCGGCATTCAGCTTAGCAAATGAACCCTCACCAACGAACAATCGTTTGAAGTAACCCTGAATAGCGGTTAACTCATCAAGTAAGGTCTTACCTTTCAGTCTGATTTTCTCAGCCTCAATCAAGATTTGGTTATTAGTCGCATTTATTTGAGAAACGATTGAACCAGCACTTGTCAGATTTTGAACTGCCCACGACCCAGCTAGTTGACTTTGAACCGTACGAATCGCTTCGTCTGTGTCTTCTGGTGCTAGCGTAAATGGTGTAGCAGTCGAACCTTTTTCAAATTTGATTTCAGAAATATAAAGGTTGATTGCCTTATCACGTTCGCCAAAAATCATCAAGTTAAGTTCATCAACATCGACTGGTAAGTTCAACGTTAGGATTATTTTTTTATACGAATAACCTGTGATTTCTGAATTTGGGATAGTTCTCCACATCTGAGAAATAATCGCATTGTTTTTTCTACAATGAACACCAATCCTAATACCACTAAAATCATTAGCTCCATCTTTTGAAGCTAAAAACGATAGGATTACGTTATCGTTTTTCGAACCTTCGAATTTGTATGTTTGATGTATTCCGTAAAATTCGGTTGTTCCAGCTGAACCATAGATGTGAATACCTGTCTTGCCTCTATTTTTCAATGAGTGTTCATAGTTGAAATTCAATCCTGAAATATTGGTTTCTTTCCAATTTTTTGAACCCTCTCGAAAATCAGCGTTCTTCACATAATTTCGGCCATCTCCGACATTTTTAGCCACCTCAATCTGAAATAGCTGATTTGTTAAGGCCATGCGAGCGACCTTATTCGAGATGTCATTCTCATTGCTACCGATAATGCGCTCATAGAGCTGACTGGTCTCTTTGACTCTCTGGAAGTCTGTCTGATTAGTCTTTCCAGAAATCATTGAGGTGATTTCAGTAAATCGTCCATCTACTGCTGTTTTGTATTTGGCAATCTGAGTCGCAATCGAGCCATTTTGAGGGTTGGTGATAGCTTCAAACTTACGTTCTAGACCTCTCACGTCTTCCTGATAGCTTGCCTTTCCTACGAAATCACGAGTGACCAATTCACGTACAGTAGTCGCTTGCTTAGCGCTCTCTTCTCGAGTGTATCTTCTCAATGCTTCTTGTCTCTGACTGTCTTGACCGACATAAGTTTCGATTGTTACCAGCTTGGCGCTCAGACCTTCAACCGTCTTCTCAAATTCAGACTTAGCTACGACAAGGTCTGTCTTGCCATCTTCAGGAGCAGGACCTGCATCTATACGAGTAGAACTTCTGGTTAATTCGACTTTACGAAAAGCCACATGGCCAATCTTGTTATAGCCCAGAATAATTCTCCAGAAATCGAAATTATCAGGCTTAGTCAGCGCTGGGACAGTGACTTGATAAGTCTGCCAGCTAGACGTGAGATTGAAAGTGCCATATATAATCTCAGAATTGTCAGGTACTGTTCGATTAGCTCTTAAAGAGATCCAAACGCTTGGATTTCCAGAGTAGCAAATTCCTTGAAACGAGAGTGTGTAAGTCTCGCCAATTTCCAAATCGAGGAGAGCTGTCGAATTCTTTTCAGATGCTCGACTTCCTTCTTTCGAATAGATTTGCATCTGCTTCCAAGTGTTAGTCGTGCCTTTAACATTGTATTCGCCATTAATAATTTTCCAATCAACAGGACTATTGTCCCCTTGATGATATCTCCATAGCCCTCTTGAGAAATCGTAGTCTTCAGCATAGTTTCGACTGCCAACCTTCATCTTAGCGAATGTCTGAGTCAGCCCATCGATGTCCTGTTTAACCTCTGATTTCATCGCAAAACCATTCATCTGGCCAGTCATTCGACTAAGGGCCTCTGTGGTCGTTCTGCGATACTCTGAAGCTTGATTGACCTCGCTTGTGACTGTTCGTTTTAGAACATCCAAATCACCCGACAAAGCCGTCTGAGCGCTCGTAGTCTGTTTCTTGAATTCTTCAAGTTTGGCAACAGAATCTAGACCAATCCGCTTAGCTTCTTGAGCGAGTAAGCTACTTGCACCAGATTGACGAAGGGCTTCTTCAGCCTTTTGCCTATTTTCTTGGATAGTTTTTTTAATTTCTTGAGATTTTCGATTGAATTCCATATCGAATTTCTCGTGGTCGAATTCTGTTGGCTCAAGCTCCCATTCTGCTCCGTTCCAAAAGTACAGTTGTTTTTTATCACCGACGGTCAAAAATAAGCGATCGCCTTTTCTCAATGTCCCTTTTGGCACATCTAACGGTTTCACATCTCCAAAGTAGTTCGTGTTTTTTCCATCTGCTGAAACTAAAGCTTTTGTTGCCGTTCTTAAAGCGCGTTCGCTTCCTTCTATCGAATCAGTTAGCGTACGTGATAAATGACTAATTTCACTTGTTGCCCGCTGGACCGTCCCAATATCGTTGCAGACAACCTTTCGACTAATTAGATTGCCACCTACATCATATTCGCTAGTAAACGACACGATGCGGACTTTTTGACGAAATCCCAAGGTTTCGTTAATGGCCATAATGTAGTCACCCGGATTCGGACGGCTAAGTCGGTAGCCAGCGCGTGACAGGTCTTCCATATCGATTTCAACAGAAACCTTATAAGACTTGTCCACGTTCTCTTTTAAGCGTTCTAAGAGCTTACCTGTTTCTTTGTAGCGTTCATCTACTACAGGCTCTGCTTCAATTCGTCCATAGATTTTCGCTAGCGGACTTTCGTACTCAGATTCATAGCGACCTTTCGAATGATCTTCATCATTTTTCCAAGCCCCAAGACCTCGCTGATAAGTCACAAAACTGTTGATATTCTTTTCGATTTTCAACTCGTTCATGTTGAAATTTTTACGAACGATAGCAGACAGATCTGTCCCTACCCTCTTTAGGATGCGGACGACATGCCCACGGACAGAAAATTCAAGACCAGCAGCCTTGATAATATCGTTAAAAAGCGAGATTCGAGATTTATTTCCGAAATTTTCCTTGCGAATAGACCCGACCGTCGTTTCCAGATTGTACGTATAGCCACTGCCTAAAAAGATAGCTTGTAGGTAAGTTTCAAATGGTTTTGAGCCATTCAAAGTAGTGTAAACCATCGATTTTGACATGTCGTAGAAGAATTGATGCACCGCATCAAATTCAACTTCAATCTGTCGTCCTGTATCGTTAGGCTTTGCGTAAGTAATACGATAATACTCATCATCTAAGCGAAAACGCCAGCCTCGACCTATGCCATGCAAGACTTTGTCGTTGGTATAGATTGTGCCTTTTACAGACAATTCACCGTTTACCGCGTTGGTCACAGAGTAAGCGACTAAAGCACTATGCTCTGTACCTTTTTCATCAATAAATGTAATCAATCTACCACCTCCTTACTTATACAACTCTTTGAAACCAAAGATTTTGATAGTGCCCCTAAAATCAGTAGAATAACGAACTTGCTTCTGCGGATTTGGCTGGATGACAAAATATTCGTAATTCGTTCGAACGTTGATGTTAAAGTCTGGCAATGCCACGCCTTTATAAATCGCGTTTTCGACACCAGATAAGCGCAATCTGTCACCTTCTTTGATTGGTGTTGAAGCATGATTGTAAACCCAGCGTCTTCCGTCAATCTCCAAAAAGAAGCTTGTTTGGCTAGCACTTGCAGTCAATTCAACCACATAGGGCACCTCTAGCTGGCTAAGAGCTGCCGTACCCTTGTACGGAATGACTCCGCCAGATAAAACAATATCTCGAGGAGCAGTTTCGCCAAATGGCAGTTCAGCAGTCACCAGTTCAAAAGAAATGTTATATTTCAGACCTGCTGCTGATTTGCCAATAAAACTATAATCAATTTCATTTCCGATATGTACCTTATATCGATATTTCCAAGCAGTGTGAGGGATATTTAGAAGGTTCAAATCCCCTTTCTTCACCCCCGGCAATTCAAATCCGTACAAATCATCTTGTACTGGGTGCATTTTCGTAACGAAATAAGGTTCATCGCCATAAAGCCAACCTGCAAGCTCGTCTTGTTTTTCCATAAATACAGAAAGGCTAGCAACTGCCAGCCTTCCAGAAACTTTAATTGTTTTTTGACGCAGGGTAACCCTATCGTGGATATACCCGCTACGTCCCTTGACTGTACGCCTGGCCACCTCAACAGAAGGCGTACTATCATCAATTTTAATGTTATAAATGCCTAACTGAGATAATTTAGTCTCAGCGTTAGCATGTGTAATCAGTAAATCCATTTCGTAACCTTTCTATTCGTAGACAAAGTAGTCGTCTTTGATACGATCACGCGCTTCTTTCTCTTTAATAGTTGTATAAATCTTGTCTCCTACGATTTCATTGTGGATTTCAAATTTCGTATCTGATAACTGAGAATGCTTCACATCATCGCTTAGATTTTCCAAGCTTGATTTCAGACCAGTATTATTCACGCTAGCCGAAGTCGTGATCAAGCTATCAACGCTATAACTTTGGTCTGTAATCGCCATTGCATACTGTTTCGCAACACCGTTGATTCTGCGCACCCAATCAGACATACCGATATACATTCCCTCGCCTGTGAATCCACCAATGGATTTCATCACTCGAGATGGAGAATGAATATCCAGAGCAGAACGCATCACGCTTGCGATATTAGAAGCAATTGAATATGCGAGTGAGTAAAGACTACCAGCCATGCTTGCTAATCCATTATAGAGTCCTGAACCGGCATGGACACCGACAGAGTACAGATGGCTAGCTAGTGCATTGAAGATACCCACAATTTGACTATTTGCAGAAGATGAAACGCTGACAGCTTGATTCATTCCGCTATTAAAAGCAGATGAGACGGTGGACATGCCCTGTTGAACATAACTCTTGACCTTATTCAGAGCACTATCGAATGTCTTAGCCATCTTGTTTCCGCCTGAAGTTGCAGCTTGATCAACTTTATTCATGCCGTCTGTGACAGCCTTAGAAACGCCATTCATGGCATTTGTCGCAGCGGTTTCAGCATTCTTGAAGTTATTTGTGACAGCATTCGCAACTGCTTGAGAACTACTTTCAGCATTGGACTGCATAGTAGAAAATGCCGAGGTAGTAGATCCCTGCATACTATTTGCTGAACCTGTCGCTTTTCCACTCATGGTACTATAGTTACCTGAGACAGCTGCTGCTGTACTGCTAGAAATAGCACTTGCGTTGCTTTGAACAGTCTGGAACGCAGTATTTGAATCTGTTTGAAGTGCCTGTAAATATGAACTAGCACTTGTATTCAATCCACTTAAATTGCTAGTGACATTCGCATTCATAGTGGCTGATTCAGTCGTTGCAGTTGCTTGGGCTTGTTGCATATTTGTGGATACATTACTACTCAATGTCTGCATGTTGGTACCAGCAGCTGCTGTAAGTCCTTGCATACTTGTATCAACATTTGTACTCATAGTATTAACCTTGGTTTGAGTATCAAGGTTCATTGCATCCATAGAAAGACCGACATTCGTTTGCATAGTTTGTGCTTGTAAGGTTGCATTCGTTGACATTTCTGTCGTTTTAGCAGATACATGTTCCGACATTTCTGTCGTTTTGGCTTTGACTGCTTCGCTTCCTTCGTCTGTCTTTCCAGTAACGAAATCCCACATACCGCCAAAGAAGTCTCCTACAGCGGATACAACCCCACCAATAGCCTCAGGAATTGCTGTTAGCATAGACTTTCCAAGTTCGAAAATGATATTCGCTCCAGCTTCAAGGATTTTTGGTAAACCCGCAATCAAACTGACAACTAATTGAGTAATCAGTTGCAGACCGCCCTGGATTAGTTGAGGCGTTGCTTGCATCAATCCAGAAACAAGGGAAGATACAATTTGAGCTGCTGAAGCTATGATTTGTGGCAAGTTTTGAATCAAACCTGTCACGAGAGATACGATTAGCTGGATACCGCCCTGAATAATCGCAGGCAAGTTAGATACCAATCCTTGGATAAAGGATGTGATAACCTGTACTGCAATATTTAGAATTGTTGGTAATGATTGGATGATACCAGTTACTAGATTTTGTAGGATTTGAATGCCGTTCTGAATAATACTTGGCATTTGTTGGCCAATACCAACCAAAAATGTCGTCACTGCCTGTTGAGCTGATTGCAAAATTTGCGAAAGATTGTTAAGGACACCTTGAACAAGGTTTGCAAGCAATTCAACACCCATACCAAGCAACTGCGGAAGTGCGCTAGCAATAGACTGCACAAATGTTCCAATCACAGTCACTGCTGAACTGACTAATGATGTAGCATTTTGACCTACACCTTGAACCAAACTACCAATCAAATCAACACCAGCCTGTACCAAAACAGGGAACATAGTCGCAAAAGCGCTGGCGAATTTCGCTATCAAATCTGCTCCTGATGCTATCAAAGCAGGAATTTGACTTGTTATACCTGAGACAAGATTTTGAATGATTTGAGGGCCTTTTGTGGTTACTGTGTTTAACAACTGGTCTATCTGGGTACCAAACTGATTGTTAATGATTCCTAATCCAGCAACTACAAGACCAAGGATAGCAGCCGGACCGATAGCTGCCAAAGCAACACTCATGACAGATCCGATTCCTTGCGACATCATGCCAAGAATACTAATACCTCTGGATGCGGCACTTCCTAAAACCCCAGGTAAACCTCCGATTTTAGAAGAAAATGCTCCGATATATCCTGCAGCGTTGTTGAATACTCCACCTATAACACCACCGAAACTACTTATTTTTCCACCAAGTCCGCCTAAAATACCTGTCATTTTAGACAGTCCCTTAGTTGCAGGACCAAAAGCTAGCAATCCACCGACCAGGCTTAAAATAGGTGCAGCTGATGCCATAGAGCTTGTAAATTTATCCATAACACCATCGGCTAATTTCGTACCATTCAAGAAATGATCTAAAACTGGATTGATGTTTACCATTGCGTCTGTGAAATTTTGAAGCGCTTTGGATTGACCAAATTTGTCAACTAATTTGTCTACATATTTTACAATCGTAGTAAAGAGTGGCAATACAGATTCACCAAGCTTTATCTGTAAAGTTTCAAACGATCCGCTTAGACCTTCAACAGCACCTTTTAAGTTATTAAGCTTTTCAGCAGCAACTTGTGCAGCAGTAACCTTGCTGATTTCCGCTTGCATCTTGTTTGCGCCATCCGCACCTTCATTTATTGCGATAGTTGCAGCACGAACCGCATCAGTACCGAACAATGTCTTCAACGCTTGTTGTTGCTGTTGCTGTGTCAATCCGCTCAGACTATCTTTCAACACCTGAGAAATCTCAGCAAATGATTTTACTTTACCTTCGGCAGTAAAGAATTTATTAGCACCATCTTCTGTAATGATACCCAACTGCCTCATTGCGTTGTATTGCCCTTTAGTCTGAGGTTGCAGATTCATCAACATCGTTTTAAGCGATGTACCAGCATCCGAACCTTTAAGACCATTTTGAGCAAATACTGCTAAGGCGTTAGTTGTATCTCTGAAAGAAAGACCTAAACCGCTAGCCACAGGGGCAACTGCAGAAAGACCGTATTTTAATTCGTGAACATCTGTAGCAGATGCGTTAGCTGCTCCTGCTAGTTGGTTTGCTGCATCAACTACCGAAAGATTATCTTTTTTAAATGCATTCAATGCCGTAGATGCTATTTCTGCGGCTTCTTTCAGGTCAAGTTCACCAGCAGTAGCCAAATTCAAAGCACCTGTCAAACCACCATCTAAAATATCTTTGGTAGATACCCCAGCTTTTGCCAACTCTTCAATGGCATCCGCCGCTTCGGTAGCAGAAAATGCCGTATCAGCACCCGCTTTAATCGCTGCGTCATGAAATTGTTTCATGACATCAGTACTAGAACCAGTAACAGCCTTGATACTACTCATGCGAGCTTCAAAGTCAGCTGATTTGGTAATCGCACCGCCTATCGCGTTTTTGATAAAATTAAATCCGGCATAAGCTGCTGAAATACCAAGGGCTGTCTTGATAAGGTTGCTTGTAGCAGATGCCGCTTGATTTGTATGATTCACAATTCCCATCAGGGCGTTAGTAGCTTTACTACCTGCTTGTTGAAAAGCATTGCCCAAGCCACTGGAAATTTTGCTGGATAAAGTGCTAACTTTGCTGACAATTTTACCGCCCAGCGTATTGCTTATGCGGTCAGCGAAGCTATTCGCTTTAGCTGTTAGACCAGTAAAAAGACTAGACCAGCTTTGCATAATAGGATTTAGCACTTGATTTCCTAATGCGCTGGTAATTTTACCACCTGCTACCAGTACACGCGCTTCAAAACCAGCTAAAGAGGTACCGATACTATTAAAGGCACTACTAAAAGGCCCTGGTAAACGGCTGGAAAGATTAGTAAAAACACTTCCAATTTTGTGGATTTTAGCAGCAAAACCTGTTGCAAAAGCATCTGCCGCGCCATTTAGCTCGACAAACATTGCTTTCGGACTTTTTATAGCCTTGGTTAAATCAAACTGAAAAGCCTTGGCCAAAGTTGCATTGATTTTACTAGCTACATTACTGACTTGCCCTCCTAAAGCGGAAAAAGCTGATGAAATCAGACCTAAGACTGATTTAATATTTAGATAAGCATTTAGAAAGCCTTTTTTAATAGGTTCAGGCAATCGTTGACCAATATTGGATGCAATACGTTGGATTTCACCAAGAGCGATATTCAGACCACCTTTGAATCCTTGGCCTATTTTTTGACCGATTGAAGCATTTGAAGTCGCGAGTTTATTCATCAATTGACCAATTTTTTGAATCATTTGATTTGAACTATTGATCGCAGCCTTTTGAGCGTCGTCAAATGCTTTTTTAGTAGCAGCTATAACATCGTTCATAGCCTTTTCGTAATCTTTAGTATCTGCACCAATATAAGCGTAAATAGAACCATCAAAGCTCATACATCCACCTCCTTCTATGTCTAATTTCTATTTGCAAACATCTGGTTCGCTTTTTCAAGCAATGCCACAAAATCGTTTTTGTTTTTGATTTCTTTCTTTTTATCAGGGTGGAAAACCCTTCGAACTTTGTCCTTGTCTCTCTTTTTGCTGAGTTTCTTTGCATCGACTTTCTTCGCATTTAACGTATATCTCAGTTCAAGAGCTAGACCTGAAAGAGCTTCACGCTCTTCAATTTGTTTGTAGTAAAGGCCTTCCAAAATTGCATCAAGCTCCCATTTATTACAAGATAAAATGGTCTCTTGATCAGTAAGGCCGAGCTTAGCGCACTCTGTTAAGATACCGCGTTTTCCATCTTGCCAATAATTTCTGAAATTGCTTTGACTTGAGCTTCTGCTGTTTGATCCCCAGTTTCCGCTTGAGCTTGTGCCAATTCTTGTCCAAGTTTCATGTTTTTGATATATTTCAAAATCTTCTTCTTGAAAAAACCTGACTGCACCATTTCCTCTTCGATTTCCTGGAATAGTTCTTCCTGAGGATCATCACTTTCCGATTTTTCAAATCGTGCTTCAATAGCTGCCAAAGCTTCATCTTCAGATACCGCCTTGCCTTTTTTACTTGCACAATACTGAATCAAATCAACGATTCCTTGATCGTCACGATTGACAATTTTGAAGAATAGCGCGCCGACACCATTTCCGGTTGACTGGCCGTTTGCATCTTTAGTCGCCATATCTTTGTCAATTTTGAACATTAAGCGATAATCAAATTTGATTTCAACGATTTTTTTTGCAACATTAAATTCCATGTGTATATACTCCTTTTACAAACAAAATAAAAAGGTGACCTTTGACAGTCACCCCTTCTTAGATAGATTAGCGCTGGATGTTATCGTAGTCGCCTGTTGTTTCGCCTGGGTTTTGGTAAGCGTAGATATTGTTCAACACAGCCAATTCCTCAGCAGATAATGGGAATTTTCCATCTTGTAAACGGCCTACAATGCCAGCCGTGTACGAAAGCTCAACGAATTCTTCCACTCCATCATTGAATTCCACATCATCAGTGATTTTAGCATAGCCAAACTTAGCAGGGTAAGCATCTTTTTGATTACCTGACTCACCGATTTTGGTTTTTACGCTTTCATCAACGATAACACGCCAAATCTTGATTGACTCCCCCTTAGCTTGTGCGTCTAAGACAACGTTGATTGACGGATCCATCGGCGCAAAATATTGAGTCAATTCGATTGAGTGCTCGTCACTTGATTTTTCAAGCAAGCGACCTTGTTGCGTTTGCTCATCTTGATACTCACCGCCAAGCGTTGTGCTTCCGTCTGTACGATAAGCTGGCAAAAGCGCTCCTTCGCCTTTTTCTGCATGGATTGATTGGATAAAGTAGAATACTTTTTTACCGACAATCGGCTTAGCTGTAGTGATTTTTACTTGTCCTTTTTCAGCCATTTAGGACCTCCTTGTTTAAAGTATTGTTTCGGTCGTTTTAATTACAATATGATAGACTTCGCGACCGATTGAGTTGTCCATCAAAATAGTTGATGTCATCCGCGTGTTGCGACCTAATAACCGAATAGCTTGCGATTTGATGTTTTCTGCGTAGACTCGGCTTTTAGAGCCGGGCAAAAAGATATCGATTTGAATAGTGCTATCTTCGATTATCAGTCCTGTCTGCGCCGTTTTTGACGTGTCAGATGTAATGCCACCGACCACCAGAAACGGCTCAACTACGGACGCGTCAGGTAGCTTAAAATGGATTGGAATGTTTAACGCTCCCAATCGCTTTTTTAAGTCTCTTAGTAAATTGCTTGTTGGTGAATTCATAATCACCTCTTAAACATCTTATTTAGATTTTTCATCAATTTTGGATATTCCTCTTGTACAGCAGGGTGCATAAAAGGCTGTGGAGCCATCTTCCGCGTGCCTAGCTCAACATAAATTGAGTAGTAAGCTGGAGAGATAACCTTATAGCCCATAAACTTCGCTTGCATGCTATAGATGTTCTCGCTCATCCATCCTGTATCCCAAGGGGCGTACAGCTTAGCCAAACGCTCAACGCGCAGACTGGAGCGATTCAACTCTCTATCCACAGCAATTGGAGCTTGTCGTCCCTTCTTCTGTACCTCACGCAGAAATTTATCTAATCCCTTCACACGATAAGTCAAACTCATAGATAAATCACCGTACTATTTTTGTGGTGTTTCTTGCCTTTGACAGCTCGGCGCTTACCTTTATAAATGACTTCTGAGAAATCTCGATGAATACCTTGTAAATGTAACTTAAAACTGTCTAGATTGTACTTTCCAAAGATTCCCATCTGCTCATTATTAGTTAGCGCACTGCGTTGGCATGGCAAGGGGCCGACTTGATCAGTCGCAACATCATCTTCGAGACCATCGCTTGAAACAGCCTCTTTTACCAAAATGACTCTATCGTTGTAAATCACAGTATCACCCCCTAGATGAAACGCGCAATCCCTCGAGCTTTCCGCTTGCTAGCTAAAGAAATAAGGGCTTGCTTATCATCTTCAGATAGATAGCTATCTTCCCATGTAAACGCTCGCCCTTCTTCGCTATCAGCCTTAGCACCCTCAGAATTCAACTTGTTAAATCGTTTGATGGCCACATCACGAACGATGTAGGCTGCATTGTTTGGAATTTCTGTAATTGATGATTCGGAATAGCGATTGACAAAGGCAAGGATGCGCTCAATGCTTTCTTTGATGGTCAAATTCAGCAAGTCATCCTGCGCAGTATCGCTTACCCCTTTTAATAATTTGATTTCTTTTAAAATCTCATTTGTATCAACCGCCGTCATTGATTAGCCTCCAGGCACTGCTGCAGGAGCCACTTTTTCGATAGTAGTTTCTACAACACCTTGTGGAATTTCTGCAAAGAGTACATTAGCGCCGAAGAATACAGATTCGTAAGTGAGGTTTTTCAATGCACGGTCGCGAGCAACTGCAATCAAACCAGTTTCATCTGTAAAGTCTGCAAACAATCCGCCAAGGTCTCCAGAAGCTACGTTCAAGTTAGCAAACACAAGGTTTTCAATCGCTGTTGTGTAGACCTTACCTTCTGGCACACCGTTCATCACGATCACGTTTTGCATACCAAGGAAGTTTTTGAGCAATGTCAACCCAAATACATTAGATGCATTCGCACCAACACCTGCATCACCAAGATATTCAGCTGCATCAAGCGGATTGATAAATGAAACGATAGGCGAACCTTCGAACTCGTTAAATGTTGCAATTTTAGCCCAAGCTTGAGCAAGCGCACCTTGCAAGCCTTTGCCTTTATTTTTGGTTGGGTTTGCTTTCAAGAATGTGAAGAATTGGTTCTTGATTCCGTTTTGGATTTCACGCATCAAACGTGTATCAGCTTCTGTGATTGCAACAGATGCTCCGTGACGTGCAATTGTTTCAGCAGATACTGAACGACGTTTTTTGAACCATGCCACTTCATAGGCATCACCTTTCGTGCGAACTACTTTTGACAAAGGAATATCTTCACCTTCACCCGGATTCGTTGCATCCATATCGGTAGTCCATTTGTAAGTTTGGATTTTGAGATCGTTTGTGAGTTCTTGACGACGTGTGACACCCAAAAGTATCAGCAAGTCGTTGATGTTTTTGGAAAACTTGTTAACAAAATCAATAGACTTGATTTCGCCCAAGTCAGCCATAGTAGTTAATTTTTGTTCAGCCATGTTCTAGCCCTTTCTAAATAAATCAATATTTTCAGCAATCGCTGCCTGACGTTTGTTAGTGTCCTCAATTGCCATAATTTGTTCTTTCGTGATTCCTGTTGTAGTACCACGACGCGGCGCGCTCTGAACCAGTCGTTCGTTCACACGCTTTTCAACTTCGCTATCAAATACATTGCGCAAAGCCGTAATTTTAGCTTTCACTTCTTCAGCAGTCGGAGCTAGCACATGATCCAAAAATTCTTGTGGCAACCCTTCATCTGCCAAGAGCGACTGTGTTGCTAGTCTCATCTCACGTTCAGCTATATCCTGCTCGCGCTTTTCCAATTCAGCAATTCGTTTCGCTTCTTCTTCTCTAGCGCGTTCGTCCTTAGTCAGCTTAGCCAGGCGTTCCCCTTCGCTTTTAGCTTGTTCGAGCGCTGTAGCTTGTTCAGCTTCCCATTTTGAACGTTCAGCAGCTAACATTTTTCCGATTTCAGCGCGGGTAAAAGTGCGTTCGTGCTTTTCGCTACCTGCATTTGATTCTGTTTCTACTGTCTCGCTTTGAGTGTCGACAGTCTCAATTGATTCAGTAGATACAGTTCCGTTGATTTCTTCTGACATGATTGTCCTCCAGCGATTACGTCGCCACTCGATAATCTCGTTTTACGTCCGGCGACGGAACAGTACAGCTTTTAACGTCTTCAGCACAGTTTGGACAAAAAGAAAACCGTACGGGATTCCATACGGTTAGAGTATAAGAAAAACCGCCTCGAATTCGACACGGTTTATAGTGATTTACAGTGATTTATAGCAGTCTATTCCTGCCAGTCAAGATATGGGATCACCTCCTAATCTTTAATGGCACGATTTGAAACCTTGGCGTAAACATCCACATAAGTCTCTTTCTTGTCTCCGTTATGCGTGATTTCTGCATAATCTCCACAAGGTTCGCTTGATGTAATTGCGTTTGTACTAACAAGAGCTTTCCAGTTTTGCAGGGTCTTGCTAAACCAAACTACAAAGCAGTCTTCTGCTTTGATTTCACGACCTGATAAGCGCGAAAATTCTTGTGATGCCAATTGTTTTGCTTTTTCTAACATTTTTTATTCCTTTCTGTTGAAAAAAAATATATTGTGGGTTATAATCTAAGTAATGAGAGTTACTACCTCCTACATTAAAGGCTTCGGCTGTGGGGGGTGTGTGCTCTCTTTTTTTCTTTCAAAAATATCTATGATTTCATCACCTACTACCAAGAAAATATGATCATCTCACTTCTGCCAAGTGTTCTATAGCTTCCTGCCTTACACGATATATCGAAGATTTAGATTTCCCTATTTCCTCAGCAACCTCCCAAGCGTCGAGATCATTCAAGTAGAACAGCCTGAGAACAGAACGCTCAAGCGGATTGGCCAGCTTATCGATCAACCTAGGAGATTTTATGGAAAATTTAAAGAAAAAAATTTATATATGT
>ERZ773079.728-NODE-728-length-21029-cov-18.548298_pt1 | contig 21029 bp, 20 predicted proteins | sample MGYA00511355_ERZ773079 | MGnify/ENA primary metagenome ERZ773079 (study PRJEB29015, sample SAMEA2737979) | human oral metagenome | biome: human oral; feature: human-associated habitat; material: dental | place: China | collected 2117 ... | reverse complement strand
TCTTGCTCTCCATAGCGGGCAACAAGGACCTCGGCATCCAGGAGATCAACGACGCCGCCGACGTGGTTGCCAAGAACGTTGATCCAGAGGCAAACATCATTTTCGGCACCGTCGTGGACGAGAGCCTCGGCGACCAGGTGCGCGTCACTGTCATCGCCACGGGCTTCAATGATGCGAACGTCCAGCAGTCCATCCCGTCACTCACGCTTGACAGGAGCCGCTCCTCGCGCTCTTCGCAGTCCGTGCCTAAGTCTCGCAGCACCGGCTCCTCAGACGGCTCGCGCTCGTCGAGCTCCAGCAACGACAAGGAGTTCGATATCCCCGAGTTCCTCAAGCGCAGTCGCATCTAGCATGGGCGCGCCTCGTCTCAATCGCCTGAGCGCGCATGGTGTGACTTTCCTTGGCGACGCAGGACGTCCGAGTGGAGTGGCATTCGCGTTTACGGAGCGTACGGGTGGCGTTTCGGGTGGGCCATGGTCCTCGCTCAACCTTGGGGCCTTTTGCGGAGATGATCCGGGTCACGTGAGGGAGAACCGTCGCCGCGCCCTGCACGCCCTCGGGGCGGCTGGTCTTCTTGGGAGGCTTATCTCGCCCAGGCAGGTGCATGGCGACCATGTCGTCGTCGTGAGCTCAGCCACCGACGCTGCGGTCTCCTTGGCGCAGGCAGAGGCCGAGGCAGGCGCCGATGCCATCGTGTGCTGCGCCCGGGGCGTGCCGGTTTTGCTCTGCTTTGCGGACTGTGTTCCTGTCGTGCTTGTCTCGCAGGGGGGCTTCGCCGTCGTGCACTCGGGCTGGCGCGGCACGCTGGCGGAGGTCTCCGCCACAGCGGCGCGGGTCCTTGCCGAGGTGAGTGGGTCAGGATTCGAGGGGATCTGTGCCTACTTAGGGCCTCACATAGGCGCAGAGGACTATGAGGTATCCGAGGAGCTGCTCGGACGCTTCGTGGAGAAGTTCGGCGACGTCGTCTGCGCAGGCGAACGCAGGCTTGACCTTGGGGCGGCCATCGCGGTCTCGCTCGAGAGGGCGGGCTTGGCGAGGCAAAACGTCCTTGGCTGCATAGCCTCGACGGTGAGGTTTCCGAAGAGATTCTTCTCGTATCGCGCGCAGGGCGGTACGTGTGGGCGCCATGGTGCCCTTGCGGTGCGTGGGCCGTGGGAGGAGGATGAGGCGGCATGAGAGGCAACGAGCAGACTGAGCTTGATAGCTTCCTCGTCGAGAGGCGAAAGGCCATCTGTGAGCGCATGGCAGCAGCCGCGAGGAGGGCAGGCCGTAGCCCCGATGAGGTGACCATGCTTGCGGTCTCGAAGACGGTGGGACCGAAGGAGGTCGTGCTGGCCTGGAAGGCGGGCTACCGGGCCTTTGGTGAGAACAGGCCCCAGGAGCTCAAGCGCAAGCTTGAGGGCATCGAGGCGTACCCAGAGCTGCGAGGCGCGCGCTTCGATATGATAGGCAATCTCCAGACCAACAAGATCAACCAGGTCATCGGCAAGGTCTCGCTCATCCACTCGGTGTCGTCCGTGCATCTCGCACAGTCCATATCGAAGCGTGCCGCAGTGCGTGGCCTGCGCTGTGACGTGCTCCTTGAGGTCAACGTGAGCGGCGAAAAGTCCAAGGCCGGCTTCTCGCCAGAGGAGCTTCGGGGGGCTATGGATCAGCTCATGGGGCTTGATGGCATTGCCGTGAGGGGACTCATGACAATGGCGCCGGCCCATGACGCCGACGGTGCCCGCAGGACGTTTTGCGGCCTGCGCGAGCTGGCGGAGGCACTGAGGGCCGATACGGGCCTTGGGCTCGAGGTCCTCTCCTCGGGCATGAGCGACGACTTCCACATCGCGATAGAGGAGGGCTCTACCTTGGTCAGGTTGGGCAGGATAGTCTTCGATCCAGGGTACGAGCTGCGATAGCGCCAGGCGCACAGCGTGTGGCCGTCTGCCGAGCGTGGTCGGCCGGAAAGGCAGGATGAGATGGGTTTTCTCGATAACTTACGCAACAGGCTCCGTCCCCAGGAGGATGACTACGACGACTACTACGACGACTACGATGATAGGCAGGACAGCCGGTCCTCCCGTCGCCGTGACGAGCGCGAGACCTCGGGCGTCCTTGGCAACACGCGTCGTCCCGAGGCGGAGAGCGTCTCGGTGTACACACGCTCCGGCAGGCCAGTGGCGCAGCAGCAGGGCGAGAATCCCAACGCACGGGCCTACACGGCGCGAACCCGGGACTACGAAGACGACTACCGTGCGCCCGCCCCGACGGTTCGTAACAATCGTGGATATGCAACGCGTGAGCGAGAGTACGCGACGCGCGAGCGCGACGAGCGCGGGTACGGATACCAAGACTACTCGCAGGACGAGACGTCCTCCATCGCGACGCGCGGCGAGTCGGTTCTCGGCAACACTACGGGAGGCCATACGCCGGGAGACATCGGCCTCAAGCCGATTCCGCGCCAGAGCAGCTCGGGAAAGCTCCCTCCGTACGTTATCAAGCCCGCCTCCTATGATGACGTCCAGATGGTCGTCAGGCGTGTTCGCACCGGCCAGCCCGTCGTCCTCGCGTTCAGGAACACCAACATCGAGACCGCCAAGCGCGTGCTCGACTTCTGCTTTGGACTCTCTTGTGGGGTCAATGGGACAGTAGATGAGCTGGGAGATCGCGTATTCGTTGTACTTCCAGAGGGCATCGAGCTCTCGCAACAGGACATCGACAAGCTCGTTCAGGACGGGACGATAGAAAGGTAGTTGCATGCCGGCTCTGCGTGACAAGACAATCGCCATTGTGGGCGGCGGCACCATGGGCTCTGCCATAGCCTTGGGACTTGTACGTACGGGTTCACTCGAGCCACAGCGTGTGCTCGTCGCCGACCCCTGTCAAGACAGGCGCGACCATCTCGCCTCTGAAGGTATTCAGGTGTTTGACGCTGCCTCCTCGATGGGGGCAACGTCTCCCGATGTCGTTATCATCGCGGTCAAGCCGCAGGTTCTTCCCGACGTCGTGAAAAAAGCCAGCGATCTTCTGGGGGGGAGGCTCGTGATCTCGATCGCGGCAGGCGTCAAGCTCCAGGCACTCGAGTCCCTCATGCCCACATCGCGCATTATCCGTGCGATGCCTAACCTACCGATATGGGCCGTCTCTGGTGCCACGGCAGTCTGCGCCGGCTCTGCGGTGACTCGCGAGGACGTTGGGCTTGCGTCTGCCCTGTTCGGTTGTCTCGGCTGCACGCTTGTCATGCGGGAGGACCAGCTTGACACCGAGGGTGCGGTCGTCTCCTGTGGGCCTGCCTACATTGCGCTCTTTGCGGATCTGCTTGTGAGGGCCGGCGTCGAGCACGGGCTTCCTGCCGCCGGTTGCCGCGAGATGGTCCTCTCCACGATGAGGGGGGTGGCAGGGCAGCTTCTGGAGTCGGGTGAGCATCCGAGGGCCTACATGGAGCGAGTGACGTCTCCGGGGGGGACGACTGCGGCCGGCCTCAGGGCGATGGAGCCGTCGTTGATGCTCGCCGTCGAGGAGGGCATCGACGCGGCTCTTGCGAGAACGGCCGAACTCGGACAGGCGAAGGGGGAGTGAGCGCCTATGGGATGGATACTATTGAAGCTGATAGACGCCTATGTGACCGTCATCATCATCTGGGCCATCTTAAGTTGGGTCCCCTATCGACCGGGAGGACCCACGGAGAGCGTCCGTAAGGGACTGGGGGCGATCGTGGAACCCTACATCGGGATCTTCAGGCGCTTTTTGCCTCCGATGGGAGGCATCGACTTCTCGCCAGTCCTCGCGATTATCGTGCTGGAGTTCATCGGTCGCGCACTTGCGAGGTTTTAGGTTACACTATGCTCAGTGGTATCCCCTGCTGACGTAGCACAGAGACAAACTTGAAAGGAACCAACATGGCTATCACCCCAGCAGACATCGAATCAATGACATTCTCTGCGGCTAAGAAGAATGGCTACAACACCGAGGAGGTTGACGCCTTTCTTGATCAGCTTTCAGGCGAGGTTGATGCCATGCTTCAGAAGATTGCTGACCTCAAGAGTCGCCTCAACAGCTCCGAGCAGCAGCTGGCGGCCTCTCAGGCACAGGTCGCGCAGCTTATGGAGCAAAACGAAGGCGCCGGGGCGTTCGGGTTCCCAGCCACTCCGATAGCGGCTGAGCCCCAAGACGCCGGCATCATCGCCTCCGAGCGCCAGATCTCGCAAGTGCTCATCATCGCGCAGCAAAGTGCCGACAAGCTCATCGCGGACGCCCAGGTCAATGCCGATACCATCCGCAGCGAGGCCGACCAGAAGGCCCGGGAGGTCATCCGTCAGGCGCTTGCCGAGAAGCAGGCCGAGATGGACGAGATCGACCGCCTCAAGCAGTCTCGCGAGGACTTCCGCGGCGAGTACAAGAAGCTCCTGCAGCACTTCATGGACGATGCGGACTCCGTCTTCCCCGAGCAGACACTGAATGCTCCAAACGGCTCCTCGTCATCTGTCAACCCGGTGATCACACCCACGCCTTCGCTGCCGAGGAACTCCACGGGCCAGCCATCATCTGGCATCGTTGATCAGGAGGCCACAACCTATTCTCCCATGACAGACACCAACTTCAACGACTTGGACTAGTTGGCAGCGGACGGGCATTAAGGACCGACGAGCGTTCCTATTCGCTTGCGTCGCGCAGGGGCTGTGCCGGCATTGTGCCTGGTACGGCTCCTGCGCTATGGACATGTGGAGCAGATCAGCCTGACCAGCCAGAGGACCGTCCATCCTGCAAAAAAAGGGGACTATCCAGCCTGCAAAAAGGGGACCATCCAGCCTGCAAAAAGGCCACCCAGTTGCATCCACCCAGTTGCAAAGAGATTCCCCCTCGCGGAGGGGTCGCTCTCGGTAAGGCTTGGGACCCGCCTCACTTAGGGCGCATCCTGATGCTGACGTGGCACTTACGAGTTTGGGGCCGTCTCGGCCGGCACTGCCACTCGGCCCTGAGCGTACCGGTTGCCGTGAGCCGCACTGCCACTCGGCCCTGAGCGTACCAGTTGCACTGCCACTCGGCCCTGAGCGTACTGGTCCCGTACGTTCACCATCGAGTGGCAGTGTGAAGCGCACTGCCACTCGACTCTGAGCGTACCGGTTGCCGTGAGTTGCACTGCCACTCGGCCCTGAGCGTACCGCATCGGCACGCTCGATACCGAGTGGCAGTGTCGACGCGCTGCCAGATACCTCTCGAGCGTTTTTCGCAACGATCGGGGGCGAGATCCCGGTGGGTTATCGATGTGTTTTGCGTGTCCCTCATATGATGAGGTTGACAGGATCCGGCGCCCGCTAGTTCTGTTGCTAGCTCCTTGGGTAAAGGTGTGGAGGAGTCGCTGCTCCGTGGGGGGGCTTTCTTCTTTGATCTTTTGAGTAGTCTTCCTTCAACTTCTGCTATATTTGTGTGCAAGGCGTAGACGAATGAGGGGAGCAGGTGTGGATAACTATTCCAACTATGGGGGATCTAACTATTCCAACTATGGCTCTAATCCTGGCTATGGGGAGCGCAGCGGTGCCCAGCGCGGTTTGAAGGTCCTTGCGATCCTATATATAATCGGAGGTGTCTTCATTCTGCTGTGGATACTGTACATGTGGTCTCTCTTCTCACAGGTTGATTCTGCGGTGGGGGGTAGCTTGACACCTATGCTAGTCCAGGAGTTTAATAAAAACGGGTTCGATATATCTGATGGATCAGAACTTGCCACCCTGGTATTTGCGGCTGTCATCGTATATGTTACGCTTGGTCTTAGTTTACTTCTGACGGGTATCCTTGGTATTCGCGCGGCAAACAATCCTGAGAAGGTGACACCGTACCTGGTGATATCAGGTCTTTCGCTTGCCTCTACGATACTGAATACCATGAGGAGTATCGTTGCCAATACGTTTGACCTCTCGATTGAGACGCTGATCAGGGTGGGTATTCCTGTGCTTGCGGTATGGCTTGGCGTGTCTGTCAAGCGGCAGAGGGACCAGGCGCGCATGCCTGGGGCCCAGTGGTAGTCTGAGGGATGGCATCTAGGCTTCTCGATGGCGCTCGGGCCCACGACTGGTGAGCTCGGGTACCAGCTCTGTGAGGTTCTTCCAAAGGCGCTTGGGCATCCAGCTCGTGCGCAGGTCATAGCCGCGTTGGGATGCATCTCTGCCGGGGAGTGCCATCGCTCTGTAGAAGCCACGCCATAGATTGCGGATGAGTGGCTCCTCGTTGGCAAGGTCGTGCTGTCGCATCAGGAGGGTCCGCGTGAGTGTGTCGTCGAGGTGAAGGAGGCTGGTCGTGGCCTCTCCCGGGTGGTGGAATGCCGCCACGTGGTGGATGGGGTCCACGATACAGAAGCGCTCAGCCTGCATGCGTCGCGCAAAGTGCTGTGCCGTGAGGGGGAGGGTGTTGGCCCGAGGCTCGAACGTGGAAGCCCAACTCCCGTCCGAGAGTCGTGAGAAGCGCACAAACTGCCGGGTCTTTTCACACTCGCTCAGTGTGCGGCGAGCCAAGCTGTTCAGTCGCGTGCAGCGAGGATCGGTGACTCTCCCGTACAGCTGACGCCTCACGGAAAAGCCCAGACGCAAGTACTCGTGTGCTACCTGTGGCAGGGCCGGGTCGTCGCATGCACAGGCAAGCGTGAGCCGTGTAGCGCAGGCCTCGCCGCAGGCTCGAGCGAAGGCGGCATGGACGCGTGCGGCAAGTCGTACGACGCCTCGGTCGTCAGTAGGGGGCATGGCAACGCACGTCTCGCCGAGCTGCAGCTGAACCTGTCCTTGGGGCGCGAGCCTCAGGCGGGTGGGATGTGCGTGGGCGAGGTAGCCCACACCCACCGCCGCGAGCACACCCTCGAGCGTGGTCTCTGCCGCGAGCACGGCTTGGCCACCTTGGGTGAGCGCGGCAATGAGCTCGTCCACGACCTGCTGCACGGTGGGCGTCAGCTCTTCAGAAGAGTGAGAGCTGCCCTTCCGCCTCACGACGACGTTGATTGTATCGTGTTGTTGTGACATCGCTCACCATCCTCTGACGTATGAGCCCCTCGTCGAGGGGACAGTCCTTATCACGTATTCCCGAGCAGGTGAGGAAGTGCCTCGCCCGCTTGAGCGTGACGTTGAGGCGTTTGAGATCGCTAAAGCTGAGGCGCGTGTGCCCGCGTGCGGCGATGATGCGCCTCGCCCCCACGGGTCCAACGCCAGGAACGCGCAGCAGAAGCTCGAGCGGGGCGTCCATGACCTCAACGGGAAAGCGGTCCATGTGCTTGAGCGCCCAGGCGAGCTTTGGGTCGAGGTCAAGATCGAGCCAAGGCTCCTCTGGCGTCGCGAGCTCGTCTGGCGAAAAAGCGTAGTAGCGCATGAGCCAGTCAGCCTGGTAGAGGCGATGCTCCCGCCTGAGGGGTACGGGAGTGTCTTGCTCGGGCAGGCGCTCGTCCTCCATGATGGGCATATAGGCCGAGAAGAACACGCGACGGATGTCATAGCGCCGGTACAGCGACTGGGAAAGCTGCAGGATATGGTTGTCGCTCTCTGGTGTGGCACCGACGATGAGCTGCGTTGACTGGCCAGCAGGAACAAAGCTGCGCCTGGTGGCAGGCACTCGGCTTTTGGGCCTGCCCAAGAGGAGGGCGTTGCCGTTCGAGCGAAGGGATAGCCCCTCCTGTGCGGCGCTTCGTCTCTGGCGCAAGGTGAGCGCACGTCGCTGTTCAGGTGTCGTACAGGCGGGCAGGGACCGTTCTTCTTCCCTGCGCGTGCACGCGATCTGCCCCATGGGCGCAAGCACGGATCGCGCACTCTTGTTAGGGCAGAGGCGACTGAGCGAGGCAGAGCTTGGGAGCTCCAGGTTAGAACTCAAGCGATCCGCGAGCCTGCCCAGGCGGTCGAGGAGCTCGGGTGAGGTTCCGGGAATGACCTTTGCGTGCACGTAGCCATTGAAGCGAAGCTCCTCACGCAGTATCCGCAGGCATTCGATCATGCGCTCCGTCGTGGCATCGGGCGTTCCCATGACGCCCGATGAGAGGAAGAGCCCCTCGACGTAGTTGCGCCTGTAGAAGTCCACCGTGAGCTCCGCCAGCTCGCGTGGGGAGAAGGTCGCCCGTCTGCAGCACGCCGACGCACGGCTCACGCAGTAGGCGCAGTCGTAGCTACAGGCATTTGACATGAGCACCTTGAGTAGGGTGATGCAGCGTCCGTCGGGGGTGAAGCTGTGACAGCAGCCTGCAGCGGTAGTGCAACCGAGCGCACCCTTGCGTGGTCTGCGTCCGACACCGGAGGAGGTGCAGGCCGCATCGTACTTGGCCGCATCGGCCAGAAGCTCGAGCTTGTCCAAGGTATCCATGCTCCTCCTCGTGTTTTTGGACACACTGGTAAAAAACTTATGTTCTAATATGTTAGCAAACGATAGTAACAAGTACAAATGTTTCTTTTATGATGAGTTGAGTGCAGGCTAAGCGTGCATCGTGCCCTGCCACACATCCATCTGCGTTGTAGCTGCCAGTTGCATACCGTCCAACGACAGACGCCTTAGGGGAGGAGCATACACTTGATACATCGGATCGACTTGATACATCGGATCGCAGGCAGGGTGAGAAAGAAGCCCTGCGTGCAAGAGTCTGAGGGAGAGGGCGCGCATGAGACAGCTGCGATTGATGTTGGACCTTGCAAGAACGGGAGCTTGCATGAGGGCAAGAGCTGCAGTACCCCAGCTGGGTTGCTCCATAGGAGCGGCCACCCTCATCTCCATTCCCATGCTTGTGTCTGCGGATCCCACCCTCACAGCTGCGCTCTCCCATATCGCGTCTTCCGCTGTCGCATGCGCGCTGGTCGCCGTTGCGGGCGCAACGTATCTTGCACAGCGAGATATCGCGCCGCCCGCAGCCCTCGCGCCGGCTTTGCTGGCCTCGTTCGTCGCGTCCTCCCTCGTCTATGCGCTCAGGCTGGACGTGACCACATCGATCGCGGGCGATGCCTTGGGGTGGGTGTCGCGCCTGGTCGCATGGATGAGCCTCGCAGCACTCGGGCCGCTCTGGGTGTTTCCTGCAGGCGGCGGTGCCGAGGGCCTCAGGGCCTCCCGGCTGGCCTTCATGGAGATGGTGGGCCTGCTCATTCTCTTCACGCTTGGGGTGGCCGCACATGTGCGCATGGCTGGGGTCGTGGCTGAGGGTATGCTTGATCAAAGTGGCCGTCTTGGCTTTGTGGTAGCCGCCTTTGCGTTGGTGATGTCCTGGCGGTGTCTCTCGAGGTTGCTCTCACACATACGCCTTGCCCTTGGCGCCTCTCAAGATGGCGCGCAGTGCGATGCCGAGGCGTGGGGCCAGGCCCATGCCATCGAGAGGCTTGACGGGGCCGAGAGGCTGACAGGACGTGAGAGGTCGGTCCTTGGTCTGCTCTCAGAAGGCAAGGCTCAGGCGCAGGTCGCAGCTCAGCTCGGCATTAGCCCCTCCACAGTCTCCACCTATCGTGCTCGGGCACTCAGGAAGCTTGGACTTCCTGCCGACTGCGATCTGCGCCACCTCGGGACAAAGGACGCGGCGCCCGTCGTGCATCCTGCCGTCCGTGTGTCCCAGGTGGCTCCTCTCGGAGACTTCCTGCTTCCTTTGGCGTGCGTCCTTTTGGAGGTGCTCCTGGAGGGGGAGGTGCTCCTGGAGGGCCTGAGTCTCTCCCAGGGTTGGGACGCAGGCCATGTGGGGGTGCGCCTCGCCCTGTCGTGGGTAGTCATGCTTTGGCTGGCGGTTCGTCTTTGGGTACCTACGGAGCTGAGCCTCGACACGATGATGGGAACAAGGGCTCTCGCGGTGGCGTCGGCCTGTTGCTTGGGGCTGCTGCTTGGTCCGACGGCAGCGACCGAGCAGGGCGTCTCTCTCTTCGGCTTCCTGCAATTCAACCTCAGCACAAGCAACTTCCTCTTACTGCTCCTCTGTTGCGCCGCCCTACTTGCTGTGGCACATTCGCTCTTGTCCAGGGGACCTTCCTGTGATATACCCATGGGTCCCCAGGGAGAGGAGGCCTGCCTGCACTACCTCATCGGCCGGGGGCTCAACGAGCTGCAGGCGAAGGTCACCTTGGAGCTTGCCCGGGGCCAGAGCCGAAGGGACATAGGTCAGAGGTTTCACGTGGCCTTGGGTACGGTGAGCTCGTACAGCTTTGGCGCGTATCGCCGCCTCGGCGTCCACTCAAGAGCCGAGCTTGCCAGGCTCTTGTCCAGAGACGTCGGCTACAAGGGGGATGGGCGCACCGCGTAGGTGGAACGTAGAGCCCTATCATCCGCCGTCGAGCTGTGCGGTCCGCAGTCGGGTCCTCCGCCTCGTTCGGCCTTTCACCTCGTTCGCAGTCGGGCCCTCTGCCCCGTCCTTGGGGCGCATGAGCGAAGTGGGCCGATAAGCCGGGTTCTGTCGTGGACGGCCATTTATCTACGGGCACCGTTACCGATGCTCTCTAGCACGCAACCCGAGCGCAGTGCGGGCCACACCATGGCGCTCCTATTTGCGCTTGCTCCGGAAGGGGCTTGCCAAGCCGCCTGGTCGCCCAGGCGCTGGTGGTCTCTTACACCACCGTTTCAGCTTTTCTCTCACCCGCCTGAGCGGGCAGCGGGAGTCTTCTTTTCTGCGGCGCTTTCCGTCGGGTCACCCCGCCTGGCCGTTAGCCAGCTTCCTGCCCTGTGGAGCCCGGACTTTCCTCATGGCCCGCCCTCCGGTCTACAGATGACGGGCCCCGCAGTCGCCTGGCCCACTTCGCGCGACCGATTGTAGCACAGGTGTAAGAGTTGACCTAATCTAGCCGTTTTTTGCATGTACCATAGGGGGAGAAGGCGGAAACGTTTGGCGGGAGGTGGGCGTGGGTCAAGCTGAGTTTCTCACCCTTAGGAAGGGTGCTGAGGTCACGGGCGAGGTCGTGGATCGCCGCAGTCGCTTCATCGCCCAGATCGCCCCTGTGTCGAGCGAGGCCGAGGCGGGTTCTTTCATCGAGAGGGTTCGCTCCCGTCATCGCGATGCCCGCCATAACGTGCCCGCGTGGCTTCTCTCCGACGGGCGCGAGCGCTGCTCGGACGATGGCGAGCCACAACGCAGCGCTGGCATGCCGACGCTCGAGGTCCTGAGGGGCGCGGGGCTCGCCGACGTCTGCTGCGTGGTCACGCGCTACTTTGGCGGCACGCTCTTGGGGACGGGTGGGCTCGTGCGCGCCTATGCCGCAGCGACACAGGCGGCGGTGGCGGCGGCGCAGGACGCTGGCGACATCGTGCGTATGGCGCTCGTGCGTCGCGTGACCTGCGTCATCCCCTACGGGGCCTACGAGCGGGTCAAAAGGATGGTGATGGACATGCAGGGAAGGGTCAAGGACAGTATCTTTGCGAAGGATGTACAGATGAACTGCGTCTTTCCAAGTGGGAGCGAGGGAGCCTTCGTCGAGGCTCTGCGTGAGCTTTCTGGTGGGGAGGAGCTCTGCATCGTGGGTGAGCCCATGTTTGGGGAGCTTTGATGATCGGCCTTTTCGCAAGTGACCTCGACGGCACGCTCCTTGGTGCGACCCATCGCGTGGGCAGGCAGGTCCTCTCTGCGGCCAAAGCAGCCTGTGACTCCGACAGGCATTTTGCCGTGGCGACGGGACGAACCCTTCGCTCAACCGATGACCTCGGCTTCTCGAAGCTGCCCATCGAGGCAATATGTGCCAACGGTGCCATCGTCTTAGGGCGTGACAGCGAGGTCATGTACCATGTGCCCCTCGATGCGGACTTTGTGGGGGAGCTTTTGGAGAGCTTTCCCCAGGTCTCCTTCGAGTGCATATCGCTTGACCATACCTATCTGCGTATCTCCAAGGAGCAGTGGGAGGAGGGCTGGCGGCGCAGGATGGGCCTGCTTGCGCGTGTCGCGATGCGTGGCATGAGGATGCGGGAGGGGGAGTGCGTCTTCGACCAGACGGACGCACGCATTCTCAGCCACGAGATCGTGAAGGTGAACTGCCGCGTCAGTGACGACCCAGCGCTCACACAAGGTGTCCTCGACTTTGTGGCGGCCCATGCCGACAGGGCCATCAATGCGCCGTTCAGTGTTCGCCTGTTCGAGATAACCGACCCCCGAGCGACCAAGGGCGATGCCGTCGCGTGGCTGGCCAGGCAGCTTGGACTTTCCGAGGGTGAGGTCGCCGTCTATGGGGATGGCGGCAACGACCTCACGATGCTCTCGCGCTTCGAGCACTCGTACGCGCCCTCGGGGGCGATTGCCGATGCCAAGCGGGCTGCGGCGAAGGTCATCGGATCGAACCTTCTCTATGCCGTGCCGCGCCACATTCGCTCGACTGTAAGGCGAGAGAGGCGCGCCAGCAGGGCATAGCCAAGGGGATACGGTTGGCCACGCGCTGGGTGAACAGCCCTGCTGGGCAGCCCGACGCACAGCCCCGCCGCGCAGCCCGATGCTAGACCGCCGCATAACCTCGCCGCGCAATAGTGTACACAGATCGCCAAAAACCGCTATTTGACGCGAAATATCCCAATTTGTGTACACTATTGAACGAGCGGGGAAACCATTAGTGTACACAAATTGAGAAAATCCATCGTTTGCGCGTGTTTGAGGCCATTTGTGTACACTCTTTGCTCGCGCGCGTAGGGCGCTGCCTGCCCGCACCCACGTGGCGCCACTTGCCCGCACACAGGCGCCACCCGTCCGCGCACACAGAGAGTTACCCGAGAGCGGATGCGCACGCGCCCTCCTATAGCACGGTGCCTCGGCGCCTAAGCTCGGCCTCCAGGCCTCTGGCGTCATCGAAGAGGTAGGCCGCAAGCCCTGCCGCGCGGGCGCCAATCACGTTGTCCTCATTGTCGTCCACAAAGAGACAGCTCGAAGGCTCCAGCCCGTAGCGGTCACAGAGTAGCAGGTAGATGCTCGGGTCAGGTTTCATGAGCCTCTCGAAGGCGGAGACCACCCAACCATCCATGAGAGACCAACAGGGGATGCGCGTGCATGCCCGCTCAAAGCGCAGTCCTGCATTTGAGAGCAGGTAGATGCCACGGCCCGCCTCGTGCAGACGCCTCGCGAGCTCGTTGGTCCCAAGAATGGGGGGCTGGTGGAGGTCCCATTCGGTGAGGGCGCCGTGGAGCGCCGCGTGCAGGCGTTTGGGCAGTCTCGTTTGGGCGATCCTCTCCATCGTGTCTTCGTCGATCACGCCGGCATCGAGGAGGGCCCAGGACGGGTTGGCGAAGAGCGCCTCGTTGAGCAGTCGCGCGTCACCCTCGTCCTTCGTGAAGATGCGCGAGAAGAGCATCCCGTCAAAGCGCAGCAGCACGTTTCCCATGTCAAAGATAACGTTCTCGATGCCCATTGGACCTCCTCGACCTGCCCCCTTGTCTGTGCGTCCCTGCGCGTGGGGCGTCCACTGCTACAATGATATATCGACCACGTCGACCAAGGGGGTCTCATGAAGACAAGATTCGTCCATCGCTGCACGCACGTGCTCGATAAGGAGAAGACCATCGACTTCTACAGGGAGGCGTTGGGACTGCGCGTAGACAGGGAGCACGGTCCCGATGACGGCTCATGGACCAACACCTTTCTGGTGGATGACAACTCGGGCTTCGAGCTTGAGCTCACGTGGAATCGTGGGCGCACCGAGCCCTATGACAACGGTGGCCTGGATACCCACATCGCCTTCGTCGTGGATGACTTCGAGGCCGCTCACGCCCTCCATAAGAGGATGGGCTGCATCCAGTATGAGAACGAGGAGATGGGACTCTACTTCATCCTCGATCCTGACGGCCAGCGCATCGAGATCCTGCCCGAGTAGCCTGTCTGCCCTGCCTGCCGATCCTGCCTGGGTAGCCCTACTCAGTCACGCCTGCCGGCGCCGAGTGCCCTGCCCATGCTGCTCCAGGGCTCGACCTCGATGTCCTGACTCTCGTCGTCCCAGCTGTCCAGCAGCTCCGTGGGCACGTACTCACGCCGGACGTCGATCTCGCCGCCATAGAGGTGGAACCAGTCGGCGCTCATGATGAGGTAGCCGTCCTTGCCGGCATCCTTGCCCCAGCTGTTCTCGACGCGCCAGGCCTTGGGACTTCCGTTCCCATCGAGCTCGACGCCCTGGAAGGTCATGGCGTGCGTGAGCGAGGTCTCGTGCAGGTCCAGCATGTCAGTGCGACTCATGGAAAGGTCGATGCCAAAGAGGCCGTCCACATCCACGGCATCGGTCGAGAGCACGTACTTGAAGTCCTCTATGTGGCGGGGGAAGTTCTGCATGACATCGCAGGCCATAGCCAGGGGTCTGCCGTCCTTGAGGCTGGCTATGGCAGCCTGGTCGAGCAGCTCGGGCTCGACGTTCAAGAAGCGCGTCCTCATGCCGGCGATGAAGGAGTCCGTCCTGAGTAGCCTATAGACTCTGCCGTAGGGGAAGCGCTCGCTGGGAATGGAGACGAGGCTGACGTAGGCCGTAGGGTCTGTCGGCACGTAGCGCTCGACGAACTCGAGCGGCGTGAGACCAAGGTCGCGCAAAATCTGCGAGGGCTTCTCGTCTTTGTCCTTCGTGCCTGTGGCGGCATCGCTCCCCGTGCCCCCGCCTTGCCCTTGTCCCTTCGCCTGTGGTGCGGGCTCGATGGGAAAGAGCTTCTTTGGGTCTGCCTTGCAATCCTTGCCAACCTTGAGCTCGAGGTCGAAGCGGGCGGGTGGCTCACCCAGGCAGACGCAGAGGATCTGGTGAACGTCGGCCAGAAGCTCCTGCTTCCTGGCACGCAGGTCGTCCGTGCCCACGCCGCCTTGTGCCTCACTGCGCAGGATTCCTGCGGCCCTGCGCAGCGCACGGTTCAGCTGGCCATCCATCTGCGTGGAGTTCTTGGAGCAGGCGGTCTCGCCCATCACGTCCTTGGGGACAAGCCCCCACTTTTTGACGATGTTCATGGCAAAGGGGTAGTAGCCCCCATCGTCCAGACCGTCCTCGAGCAGGTCCTCGACCTCCCGGGAGTCGGTGGGCAAATCGGCGGTGTCGATGATGCGCTCGAGCGTGGCGTTGGCCTTCTCGAGCTTGTCGTAGAACATGCCAAAGGCCTGGGAAAACTCGAACGTGTCCACATCGAGGAAGCGCATGGTCTCCTGACGCAGCACGTTGAAGGCAGAGAACATCCAGCAGCGACCGCTCTGGCGCTGATTTGTGATCTCGCCCGTCTTGGCGATGGCGATGCCGTAGGTATCGGTGTAGCTGCGCATGCGAGAGATGTCGCGCGCGGCTGCCATGACATCCATGGAGGTCACGGAGTTGCGTGCGATGCGATTGGCGCGCTCGCCTGAAAAGGCGCAGCTGCGCTTGCGTGTCCAGGTCGTATCAAGCTCTGCGGTCATGCGGATCCTCTCGGTGGGTGGAACGTTGCTGGTTTTGAATCGTGGCGTCTCATTCTAAGGCACGCTGTCGAGCCTTGCAGCAAATCTGGATGAGTTTAGGGTTATTGTAAGAGGGTCGGCGAGACTCTGGGGGAATTCCATGGGTAGCTTTCTGCGTCGGGTATTGGGAGGCATCGGCTGGGGGAGGTTCTGTGGACGCATGATCCTGCAGCTTGCCTGCTATGTGCTGTATTTTGCCCAGCCGTTTCTCTTACGCGAGCTTGTCGGCAGGGATGTCAACCTGCTGTGGGGTGTGCTGTTTGGGCTATCGCTCATCATGCCTGCCGTGGTTGACGTGCTTAACAATGCCCTCATGCAGGATGTGCGCTGCCAGTCCAAGGCGGTGCTGTTCGAAGACGTGTTGTCAAAGCCCCATGACTATGTGCTCCGGCATACCTCGAGCGACGTACAGACAGGCATTGACGAGGCATCGGCTGCGTGTCGCGTCCTGGAGCATAGCGCCGTGCACGTGGCGCTACGGCTGCTCGCTATGTCCGGGCTCTACACCACGGCATTCTTCCTGATTGATCCCAAGCTCGGTGTCGGGTACCTCGTCCTCTTGCTTGTCGCGTGCCTCGCCTCGGCGCTTTTGGCGGCTGACAACGGTGAGGGAGTGAGCGACGCGCTCTCATCCACCGCCCACGTGAACGCTGTCCTGCTGGATGACATACGAAACTTTGAGACCATTCTGACCTCGAGCTCTCGCGAGTTCGAGCGAGGTCGCGTCACGGAGGCACTGCAACAAGAGCGGTCCACCTACGTGAAGGTGCAACGCAGGACGGATGGCATGGGCTTTGCCCAGCAGACGCTTGCCGCTGCCTTGGCGATGGGACTTGTGGCCTTGGGGAACTCCGGCGTCGCCTCCTCAACCCTGTCGCAGACCTCGCTGCTCATGCTCGTGTACTCCGTCTTGAATCTTACGGGGTTTAGTTCGGAGTACCTGCAGGTTCGAGAGATGGCAGATCGTCTGGGGGCGTCCCTCTCGCTTCTTGAGTATGGCAGGATGGAGCAGGTGGCGGCCTCACCAGGGGTCCGTGAGTTTAATCCCGGTGCGCCGGAGCTTCGCGTGCGGGAGCTTGGCTACGCGTATGCTAAGGATAGGCCAGTCCTGGAGAAGGTCAGCTGCGACCTTCGTCGTGGCGGCGTCTTTGCGATCACAGGTCCCAATGGCTCAGGCAAGTCAACCCTGCTGAGGATCATCGCGGGACTGATCCCACCTGACACCGGGCGGATCGAGCTTCCTTGCTCAGACCAACATGAGGTGATGCTTCTGACGCAGGACGCGACGCTCTTCAACAGGTCGATACTCGAGAACGTGCGCTACCCAGACAGGAACGTTGACATGGCCCTTGTGATGGGGTTGGCAAGGAGGCTCGAGCTGGGCGAGCTGATACGCTCAGAGGCTGACCTGGCCCGTCTGACACCGGGGGAGCTTGAGGACAGCATCTCTGGGGGAGAGCGGCAGAAGGTTCTGATAATGAGGGCGATAGCCTCTGCGCCGCAGCTGCTGCTCTGCGATGAGATCACGAGCGGGCTGGACCCTGCGGCGTCAGAGAGCTTCTACGGACTGGTTCGCGAGTTTCTTCCCACGACGACGGTCATCTGCAGCGTGCACAGAAGAGACGAACTGAAGTACTTCGACGGGGTCATCTCGCTGGACGACGTCTCGCGCGGTGAGACCCCGCCAGCCTGAGGCGCGCAGGTGGGCTCCCGGGCTCCCCGGCCCCCGCGCGAGCGCTGCTTGAGCTGCGGCGACTGCCCAAGTGCAAAGGGCCAGGGAACGGGTGGGCTGGCCCGTCTCAGCGTGCCAGCGAACCCATCGGGTCCCAGGGCTCAAGCACGACGGGCTCGGCCCCGTATGCCGCGCGCTCCTCGTCCGTGAGGTACTTCTTGTCAACGACCACCTGGTACACGTACTCGTCGAACCAGGCGTCGCTGAGCGTGTCGAAGCCGTCCCGCCCGTGGTCCTTGCCCCAGGAGTTCTCGACCTTCCAGAGCGCGGGGCGCCCGGCGCCGTCCAGGCGCACGCCCTCCAGCACCATGGCGTGGGTCATGAGCGACTCGCCAAAGTCCAGGCGCTCCGCCTTGTCGAGCGCGCCCTCCACGGGAAAGCCCAGGAGGCCGTCCACGTCGAGCGCCGCCGTGTCCATGATGCCCTCGTCTCGAAGGTAGCTCTGGGCCACGTCGCAGCCAAACCACACGGGAAGCCCGTCCTTGAGCTGGGACACGGCAAGCTCCTTGAGCCGTGCGGGCGTGAGGTTAAGGTAGCGGACGCCACCGTCCTCGACGACGTTTCCGAGGCGACTCACCGTGAAGCTCCTGCCAAAGGGCTTGTCGGACGTGGGCGCGCTGATCAGCGACACGTAGTCGTCGAGCTCCATGCCCACGGCCTTGTCGAAGAACTCCCGGGGCGTGAAGTGGCCAGAGAGCGCGACCTTGTCGTCCTTGTCGCGAAGCCTCACGTCGAAGCTCTTTGGCGGCTCGCCCAGGCAGGTGGTGAGCAGCGTATAGACGTCTCTCATCATCTCCTTTTTCATGGAGAGGAGGTCGTCCTCGTCAGCGCCCGCAGCCGCCGTCTCGCGCAGGCGCTTGGCCGCCGCACGCAGGTAGCGCGTGAGGTAGGAGTCCATCTCGCGGGTGTTCTTGGAGCAGGCCGTCTCGGGCATCGACTCCTTGGGAACGACGCCATACTTCTTGACGAGGCTCTTGAACATGTCCCACTGACCGCCGTCGCCAATGGGATCGGCGAGCAGGTGCGCCACCAGACGACCGGAGAGGGGCTCGTCGAGGGTGTCGAGGATGTTCTCGAAGAACCAGTTGCTCTTCTCGAGCTTGTCGAAGAAGAGGGGGTAGGTCTGCGAGAGCTCGAAGGTCTTGAGCTTATAGCGCTTGATCGTGCGGAAGCGCATGGTATTCAAGCTTGCGAACATCCAGCAGCGGCCGGAGCGTTCCTGGTTGGTGCGCTCCCCCTGCGTGACCTCGATGTCAAACTGCAGCGTGTTTTGCGCGACGCCCTCGGGGACGCGGGCGGCCTTGCGCAGGCCCACCGAGCTCACGGCGTTCTTCGCGATGACGTTCGCCCGCTCAGAGGAAAACGCCTCCCTCGAAGTCGCGAGGTCCTCGGCGGTGATGCTTCTCTTATCGTCCATGAAAGTCCTTTCACAGCTATAGGTTCACTATCCAACCTGTCGAGCATAGCACGATGGTGCGGTTGTGGGTGTGGGTGTCCAGCCGCCCGAGGCGTCACGTCCTGTCCTCAGATCCCAGCGCATCTTGCCTTGCTGCGCACCGCATCCCGCTATACTGGCTTTAGGTGCCGTCCCGGCCCCGACGTGCCCGCCTTTCTCCGCAAAGGATGTCGATGAGCTCCCAGCCGTATGATCTTTCCCGTGACCTTTCCAGCCTCGTTCCCGTCCACGCGCTGCGCGTGCTCGAGGCGCTCGAGCGTGCGGGCGCCGAGGCCTGGATCGTCGGGGGCTGGGTGAGAGACGCCCTGCGCGGCTGCCCTGCCCACGATGTGGACATCACGACCTCTGCGCGCTGGCAGGAGGTAGAGCGCATTCTGCACGCCTGCGACATCGAGGTGCACGAGACGGGCACCGCCCACGGGACGCTGACCGCCGCCATCGAAGGCAAGCCCATAGAGGTTACGACCTATCGGATCGAGGGTACCTACAGCGACCATCGCCATCCCGACGAGGTGCGCTTTGTTCGCGACGTGAGAGAGGACCTCGCCCGTCGCGACTTCACCATCAATGCCATGGCCTTTCATCCCGCGCGCGGCCTGCTTGACCCCTTTGGCGGCCGCGATGACCTTGTGCGGGGGGTGATCCGGGCGGTGGGCGACCCAGGCGGGCGCTTTGGGGAGGACGCGCTGAGGGTGCTCAGGGCCCTGCGCTTCGCCGCGCGCCTTGGCTTTGCGATCGAGGGGAGGACCCAGGAGGCGCTTCGCACGCACGCCTCAGGGCTGCGCAGCATCGCGAGCGAGCGCATTGGCCAGGAGCTCTCGGGCATCGTCATGAGCGGGCGGCTCGCATGGGCGCTCATGGCCCAGACCGAGGTCATGTGCGAGGCCATCCCCGAGCTTAGAGCTTGCGTGGGCTTCGAGCAGCACAGCCCCTACCACGCCTACGACGTGTTCGAGCACACGGCGCGCGTCTGCAGGGCCGTCGAGGAGTTCACGGGTGGCCTCGCCTCTGCCGAGCTGCGCTGGGCGGCGATGATGCATGACATCGCCAAGCCCCAGACCTTCACGAGGGACGAGAGCGGGCGCGGTCACTTCTTTGGTCATCCCAGACGCGGGGCGGACGTCACGCAAGGCGTGCTCAGGAGGCTGGCGCTGCCAAAAGAACTCGTGGCATCCGTGGTGGCGCTCATCCGCCTGCACGACCATCCCCTGAGCCCGACGGAGCGCTCCGTCTCGCGGATGCTCCTTGCGCTTGAGCGCGCGTGCCCGGGACATGCGCGGGAGCTTGCCTTCTCGCTCATCGACCTTAAGCGCGCTGACGCGGTGTCAAAGACCGTCACCGCTGCCTCGTATGCCATCGAGCTCGACCGAATGAGCGAGCTGCTGCGGCGCAGGGTCGCAGGCGGTGTCTGCTGCCGGGTTAGTGATCTTGCCGTGGGTGGTGCAGACGTCATGCGCGAGTTGGGAGCGGCGCCGGGCCCTCTGGTCGGTGCCGTGCTAGCCGACCTCCTCGCCCAGGTGATCGACGGGCGGCTTCCCAACGAGCGTGAGGCGCTGCTCGACGCCATCCGGACCAAGTCCAAGACCAGATCCAAGCGCAGCCTCGGCCTGCCTGAGGACCAGTCCTGACTCGCAGATCAGCTCCGACTCGCCGTGTGGGCGTGAGGGTTACCGTTTCCTCTCGGTGAGGGGCCTGCCGCCTCACCTCCCAGTCTCATGAGCTGGACGAAACGGTCGATGACCCGCGCCGTGGCGCCCCAGACGGGTGGGTCGGTGTCATAGAAGGGAATGTGGTCCACCTTGTTGCGCCAGGCGTAGTCGCGCCCTTGCGGGACCAGCACCCAAGGGAAGTCGTCGGGAAACTCGCGAAGCAGGGAGACCTCGTAGCGACGTGGCTCGTGCGAGAGGAACCATGCGAGCGGGATCCTGAACGTGTGCTCGACCTCGTCGGGGCTGAAGCTACCCCCATAGTTTGCTATCGTGCCCACGAAGGCATGGAGCGTCGAGCCACCGGGCCCCTCGATGCCACCGAGGCCTGAGAGAAGCTGTATCTGCGAGGGAGCGACAAGAAGCTCCTCGGCTGCCTCGCGCAGGGCAGCCTCCTGTGGTTGCTCCCCAGCCTCGATGGAGCCTCCCGGCAGGCAGACCTCCCCGGGTTGGGTGGTAAGCGAGCGCGCCCGTCTCTCGAAGAGCACGTCATAGCTACCGTCTTTCTCACTGGCATCGACGAGCGACACGAGTACGGCGGCCCCACGCCTCTTGCCCTGCCATCGCGCGAGCCCGCGCTCGAGCCGTCGTCTGATGTCCATGCCGCCTCCCGCTCACGTCGTTGGGGTCCATCACGTAGGATGGGTAAATGATAGCGCTATGGTAGATTATAGGATCGTTCGAGTAGGGAGGATCGGGCGATGAGACTCGAACGATATCCGTCCCATGATCTCCAGACGGGCGGGGCTTTGCCGTCGAGATGGCGTGGATTATTCATGACGCGAAAATCAGCTGGTCTTGTCAGGC
>ERZ773079.722-NODE-722-length-21134-cov-12.252669_pt1 | contig 21134 bp, 17 predicted proteins | sample MGYA00511355_ERZ773079 | MGnify/ENA primary metagenome ERZ773079 (study PRJEB29015, sample SAMEA2737979) | human oral metagenome | biome: human oral; feature: human-associated habitat; material: dental | place: China | collected 2117 ... | reverse complement strand
GTAGCGTTCGCCTGAAAAGTGAAAGGTCGCCGGTTCGACCCCGGCCCTGGCCACCAGATGTGAATCCCCACCCCGCCGCAATGCGGGGTTTTTCGGTATCGGGCGAGTCGAAGCCATCCCGCACACACCCCGGGACCCGTGGCCAGGTCCACCTCCCGGACGCCAGAACTGGTTTCGACTCGGGCCGCTCGTTCCTTGCGCCCCGGTTCAACCGGCATCAATGGGGTGGTTTCGACTTAACTTCTTCGAAGTGCGTCCTGGATGGCGTTGCTCGGCGGCGACTGCGTCGCCTTAGCCCCGCGCAGCAGGTCGAGCTGCATTTTCACGTACGCCGGGAACTCGCGCAGCTCCCCCTGGAGGTAACGCTCAGGCCAGTTCCGCTGGGCCGTCACGTCACCCACCCCGATGGCGTCGACCCCCAGGGCACGGCAGGTGGTTATCGTGCGCGGCAGGTGGTAGGCCTGCGAGACCACCGTCATTTCCCGCACCCCGAACACGTCGCGGGCCCGGATGCAGGAATCGTAGGTGTCGTAGCCTGCGATGTCCTGCACGATCCTGCCCGCGGGAATGCCCCGGGAGATGAGATAGTCCTCCATCACCTGGGTTTCGTAGTTGCTCTCCGCGGTGTTGGCCCCCGTGACGAGGATCACCTTGCCCCTGCCCGACTTGAACAGATCGACGGCGACGTTCAGGCGGGCTGTCAGGAACCCCGACGGGCGCCCGGGATCGGCCTTCGCGCCCAGCACCATGATCACGTCCCGGGCCGGGACGTCCTCGCCCGCCGTGTAGATCCGGTCGGCGCTGCCCGAGGCCACCATGAAAACCCCGGACAGGATCGGACCGAGCGTGACGGCCAGGGCCACGGCCGCCGCCACCTCCAGGCGACGGCGCCGCGGCCTGCTCGTTTTCTTCCCGCGTGGGCTCACCGGCGGTTTTCCAGGTACCAGGACACCAGCGCCCGGGTGGATGCGTCCTGCCGGGCCAGGGCGTGGGCGTCGCCGAAGACCGCCGGCGCGATCTCCAGGGCCAGTTTCTTGCCCAGCTCGACGCCCCACTGGTCGAAGGAGTCGATGCCCCACACGATTCCCTGCACGAACGTGATGTGCTCGTAGAGTGCGATCAGCTGTCCCACCACCGACGGCGTCAGCGCGGGCGCCAGGATCGAGGTGGTAGGCCGGTTCCCGGAGAAGATCCGCGCAGGCACGATCTCCTCCGGCGTGCCCTCCTCGCGCACCTGCTCCTCGGTCTTCCCGAAGGCCAGCGCCGCGGTCTGGGCGAAGAAGTTCGCCAGGAACATGCCGTGCACGTCCACGTCGCCGTCCTTGATCGCGTGCGGCGGGTTGGCGACCGCGATGAAGTCGGCGGGGATCAGCTGGGTGCCCTGATGGATCAGCTGGTAGAAGGCGTGCTGGCCGTTGGTGCCGGGTTCGCCCCAGAACACTTCGCCCGTCTCGCACGTCACCGGGGAACCATCCCAGCGCACCGACTTGCCGTTCGACTCCATCGTCAGCTGCTGCAGGTAGGCGGCGAACCGGTGGAGGTACTGCGCGTAGGGCAGCACCGCGTGGCTGGTGGCGCCCAGGAAGTTGACGTACCAGACGTTCAACAACCCCATCAGCAGCGGCACGTTGTGTGCCGGCTCGGCTGTGCGGAAGTGCTGGTCGACGGCGTGGAAACCGGCCAGGAAGTCACGGAAACCGTCGGGCCCGATCGCGATCGCCACCGGCAGGCCGACGGCCGAGTCCACCGAGTAGCGGCCACCCACCCAGTTCCAGAACCCGAAGGCGTTGACCGGGTCGATGCCGAACTCCGCCACCTTGTCCAGCGCGGTGGAAACGGCGACGAAGTGTTTCGCGATGGCTTCGCGGCGCGCCTGCTCGGTGTCCTCGATGGCGCCCCTGGCGACCAGGGAATCCAGCAGCCAGGTGCGGGCCATGCGGGCGTTGGTGAGGGTCTCCAGGGTGGTGAAGGTCTTGGATGCGACGATGAACAGCGTGGTCTCGGGATCCAGGTCCGCGGTCTTGACGAAGCAGTCGGTCGGGTCGATGTTCGAGATGAACCGGCACTCCAGACCCTGCTGCTTGTGAGGCAGCAGCGCCTCGTAGACCATCACCGGCCCGAGATCGGAACCGCCGATGCCGATGTTGACCACGGTGCGGATCGGCTTGCCCGTGACCCCCACCCACTCGCCGGAACGCACCTTGTCGGCGAAGGCGAACATCTTGTCCAGCACCTCGTGGACGTCCGCGACCACGTCCTGCCCGTCGACCGTCAACTCCGCGTCGCGGGGCAGTCGCAGCGCGGTGTGCAGCACGGCGCGATCCTCGGTGACGTTGATGTGTTCGCCGCGGAACATCGCATCCCGGCGGCCGGCGACGTCGGTCTGTTCCGCGAGCCGCAGCAGCGCCGCGACGACATCGTCGTTGATCAGGTTCTTCGACAGATCGACGTGCAGGTCCCCGACGGTGTGTGTGAAACGGGCGGCCCGTTCCGGATCGTCGGCGAAGGCCCTGCGGAGATCCAGTTCGGCATTGTCGGCGAGCTCGTCCAGCTCATCCCAGGCAGCAGTGGTGGTGGCATCAACCGGCTTGATCATGGCTCCAAGCTTAGGTCCTGTAGCGGGCGTGCTGGCCTGCTCAGCAAGTTCCCGTACGAACAACGCTTTCGTGACAGGACCCGGGGCGCATCAACACCGGGCCGGCTGACATCCGTTTTCCCGACGCACCCGGCCCATGACCGGCTCCGGGCCCCGGAACACGGGCCTCAGCGACCCCAACCTTCAGCCAGGGCGGGGAACTTTCGTCAGGTGGCCGTGCAGCGTGGCTTCTTCCTTTCGCCGGGGTGAACCGGAAACATGAATCCCGAGGCAGATCCACCACGCTGAGAGGTTGCCGCCATGGGCGAACCCGACAACACAATGGTGATGGTCCGCAGGAAGGTGTCCTCCCTGGCCGTCGCACTGCACGGAATCAAAGGGCACGCCGTCCTCCTCGTCCTGTGCGGGGTGCTGATCGCGGCGGTGATGCCGCAGTCGCCCGCGCTGCCGGGGCTGTGGCCCGGGTGGCTGGGTTCGCTGCTGGCCGCCGCGGCCCTGCTCTGCGTGAGCCGCAACCAACCCCGGATCGACGACCGCGAGGTGGACCTGATCCTCGCCGTCACCGCGCTGGGAGCAGGGATCTGGATGCTGCGGCAGTGGCCCACCTCCGACAATCCCGTGGCCGTGACCGTCGCGTGGCTGCTCTGCCTGGCTGCGTGCGTGCTGGTGCTCAGCGGCACCCGGGCTGCGATGTGGGTCTGGCCGGCCGCGCTGCCTGCCCTCGGATGGTTGCTGCCCCCGCCCGGCCACCTGGTGGCCATGGCCGTGGCGCTCGCCGCGTGGGGCATCGGCGTGTTCGTGGCGGTGACCCGCAGGGGATGGGCGCCCCACGACCAGCTGGCCCGGATCCCGGCGGCGCGTCACGTCGCGGTGGGTGTGCTGCTGGTTCTCGTGGCTGTCTCGTCGAGGATCGGAGTGATGTCATGACCTCCCCGCCACCGAAGCGCGCACTCGACCGGGGTGCGCTCATCCCGCCCAGGGAAGCCCCGGCCCCTTTTCCCGATTCGGCCTTCGTGGCCCCGGACCGGGCCCTCGACGTGGCCTGCCACGCCCTGGAGCGCCGATCCCCCGCGTACTCGGCCCGTATCGTCCTGGTCCGCTGGCAGCGGCTGCTCCTGGTGGCGGGAATCGTTTCGTCCCTGGCCGGGTTGGTCTTCCTGCCCGGCCCCACCGGGGTGGTGCTGGTCGGGTTGCTGGCCGCCTTCCAGCTCTGGGCGCTCGTGTTCCGTCTGCTGGTGTTCAGGCGTGGCGCGCGGGGCGGACGGATGAGGGTCACCGACGAGGAGGCCTGCGCGGTCCCGGAGAGCCGGTTGCCCACCTACACCGTGCTGGTCCCGGTGTTCCGTAAACCGCGGGTGGAGGAGTTGATCGAAGCCCTCGAACGCATCGACTACCCCAGGGACAAGCTGGACATCCGGCTCCTGGTGGAGGCCGGTGACACCAGGACCGTCGCCGCCGCCGAAGCCCTGCGTCCCCGGGCGCACCTGAGCGTGATCCGGGTGCCCGGGGCCGATCCCCGGACGAAACCGAAGGCCTGCAACTACGGCCTCCTGACCGCGCGAGGGATGCTCAGCACGGTGTTCAACGCGGAGGACCGGCCCGATCCGCTCCAGCTGCGCAAGGCCGTCGTGGCCCTGGAACGGCTGGGTCCGCGTTACGCCTGCGTGCAGGCCCGTCTCGGTTTCCACGGCCCGTCCCGGAACCTGCTGGCCCGCTGGTTCACACTGGAACAAGAGATTCGTTTCGGCAACCTGCTTCCCGGTCTGGTCGACGCATCCGCTCCCGTTCCGCTGGGAGGCACCTCCAGTCATTTCCGGGTGGCCGCGCTCAGGGCCGCCGGGGCGTGGGACCCGTGGAACGCGACCGATGACGCCGACCTCGGCGTCAGGCTGCGCCGGACCGGGTACCGGGTCGGGGCGCTCGACTCCACGACCCTCGCGGAACCCAACCCGGACCCGATCAACTGGATCAAGCAGCGGAGCCGCTGGTACAAGGGCCAGCTGCAGACCTTCCTGGTGCACATGCGTTCGCCGCGGCTGTTCGCCGAGCAGGCAGGCTGGCGGGTCGTCGCGGACACGACGGTTCTCGTCGCAGGGGGTCCGCTGCTCGGTCTCCTCAACGGCCTGTTCTGGATCCTCACCCTGACCTGGTTCGTTCCCCGGGACCCGATCGTGGCCGGGCTGTTCCCACCGCTGGTCCACCACCTGGCGCTGCTCTGCCTGGTGGCGGGCAACCTCTCCGCGATGTACGTGAACCTGTACGCCGCCCGGGTGATGGGGCGCCCCGACCTGCTGGTGGCGGCGCTGCTGAGCCCCGGGTACTGGCTGCTGGCGGGGGTTGCCGCGGTCAAGGCCGTCGTTCAGCTGATCCGCCACCCGTTCCGCGGAAAGAAGAAGATCCACGGATTCCGCGCGGATCCCGGGCAGCAAGTGGTCGCTGAGCCGCCCGTCGGTGCCCTGACCGTCCGGGAGCGGGTGCCGTGAAGGAGCAGGGACGCTCCCGGGTCTCCGAGGACGGGATCATCATCCTTTTCACCGCGGTGCTCTACCTAGGGGCCGGGGTCTGGCTGGCGGGCCAGGACATCGTCCATCCCGACGCCATGAGCCGGGTGGCCGACGGCTATTTCGCGGTGTTCAGCCGCGACCCCCACCTGACGGCCAGCGACTTCCTCCGGGGCCCGTTGCCGTCGCTGGCGGTGATTCCGCTGCTGTTGTTCGCGCCCATGGTTCCCGTGCTGGCCGCGAAATCGTTCGCGGGGGTGGTGGTCTCGGCGTTCTGCGGTGTGCTGGCGATGGTCCTGGCCCGCAGGCTCCTCGTCCTGTTCGGGATGGGCGGGGGAGCGGCCCTGGTGCTGACGGGAATCCTGGCCGTCCATCCCCTGATCCTGCTCCCCGCCGCATCCGGCGCCAGCGAATCCATGCTCCTGGCGGTCGCGCTGTACGCCACCCTGAACCTGACGCGCTGGCTCAGGGAGGACGATCCCTGGTGCCTGGTGCACGTGGGAACCGGTCTCGGCCTGGCCTACCTGGTGTGCCACGAGGCGGTGGCCGCCGTGGCCGCCACCGTCGTCCTGGTCCTGGTCGTCAGCTGGTGGCGGTCCCGGGGAGGTGCGCGGGCGGGGTCGCTGTTCCTGCTGGACTGTTCACTGGCCGGCGGTCCCTTCGTTGCGGCCTTCGCCCTGTGGGCGCTGGCCTCCCGCATGGCGACGGGATCGTGGTTCGCGGCCGGCGCGTCCTGGCACGGCGATGCCGCGCAGGCCGCCGGGGCCCGGGCGGCCGTCGACGAGGTCACGGGCGGGAACCTCGACGGGGCCCTGACCTATCTCAGCGCCCAGCTGTTGGCGGTGGCGCCCCTCGCGATCCTGTTCATCGCCGTCGCCCTGGTGATCGCCACGTGGCGGCGGGACGCGGGGGTGCTGGGGCCCGCCGCGGTCCTCGGTGGAATCCTGGCCCTCGAAGAGTGGGCCTTCCTGAGCGGATGGTCCTTCGGATGGCTCCGGCTCCAGCTCATGGCGGTCCCCTGGGGGATGTTGATGGCCGGTTACGTCCTGGGGACGCTGCGGGCCGGGGTGGGCAGGCTGGCGTTCCGGAGGGCGACGGCATGGGTGGTGCTGATCGCCACCCTCGTCCCGCTGCCCGTTGCCTGGTGGGCAACCACGGATCCGCGCCTGGCCCGGGAGGAACAGCAGGCGGTGGAGGTCGCACGGTCCGGCCAGTACGCCACACAGGCCCAGGTGGCGGCCTACCTCGATTCCCTGGACCTGCCCGAGGGAAGCGTGATCACCGACACCACCTACTCCTTTCCCATCGTCCTGGCCAGCCGGAGGCCCCGGCAGTTCGTCATCACCCCGGACCGGGATTTCCGGGAGAAACTGGACGATCCCATCACCGGGAGGGTTCGTTACGCCCTGGTGACCGATCCGCAGCGCTCACCGGCCGACGCCATTGCCGCCCGGTTCCCGGGAATCCACGAGAACGGCGCCGGGGTGGCGAACCTGGAACGCCAATGGGTCGACGGCCGCGGGGTGGCGTGGCGGCTCTACGCGTTCGCGACTCCCTGACAGGGGATTTCCGCGGGAGAATGACGACCATGCGGGTGAAGAGTCTGGGGTTTGCCGAGGTCAAGGGAACCGCGATCCTGCCGCGCGAACGCATCCGGGTCGGGCCCAGTGGGGTGGCGGGAGACCGGAGGTTCGCGGCGGTCGAGGCCGGTGGCGGGGCCGTGCTGAGGACCGTCCGGAACCCGGCGCTGCTGGCCGTGCGCGCCCGGTGCGACGGGTCCGCGCTGGAACTGGGGTTCCCGGACTCGTCGCGCGTGACCCAGCTGCTCGAAGTGGGGCGGCGATGGGACGCCGACTACTGGGGCAGGCGACTGGAGGTGGAGGAACTGCCCGGCCCCGCAAGCCGGGCCCTGGCCGGGTATCTCGGGCAGGACTGCGTGCTGGCGGGGTTGGTTCGTCCGGGTGGTTTCGTCTTCGGAGCTCCCGTGAGTCTTTGGTTCGCCAGCTCCCTGGCCGAACTGGAGCGGTGCATGGGAGGCCCGGTGGATCCGCGTCGTTTCCGCCTCACAGTCGGAGTGGATGATCTGACCGAGTCCGTCGACGAGGAGACTCTGGTGGGTTCCCGGCTGCGGATCGGGGAGGTGGATGTGCTGGTGGAGGAATGGATCGGGCGTTGTCCCGTCGTGAACCTGCACTCGGAACACCCGGGAGGGGAGGCCGACGTGCTGGCGGTCCTCGCCGATTACCGGACTCGCGAAGGCAAGGTCTGCTGGGGAGTGGCGGGCCGCGCCTTGAACGAGGGCGTCGTGACAGTCGGTGACGGGGTGGCGCTCATCTGAGCCGTCCAGGTCAGGGCCTTCAGACACCACACAGGGACGACACCACACGATCCCACCCAGAACTGATTGGTCCGAGCCTCCCTTGGGCACGAATCGCGGAAGAAAAAAGGTTCAACGTCGTGTGGCGACGTTGAACCGTCGATTCCCCGCGATTCGTGAGCGGGGAGAAGGGGCCTGGCCGGGGGACGGCACGATTCGTGAACGGGGAGGGGCAGGACGTGCGGTCCGGGTAGATGGGGGCGTTTCGTGCCTGGCTCAGCCGCCCACCGAGATGTGGACGTGGTCGTAGTGGTTCGCCGTGGCCGACCCTCGATCCGACATGGAGCGCCAGCCCTCGGAGGCGCGCTGAGTGGTCCAGATCTTCTGGGCGTGGATGACCTCGATCACACCGAGGCTCTTGGCGTTCTCCCTCAGCCATTTGGCGATCTCCCAGGCGCGGTCGCCGGAGATCATCACATCGATGGCGCGACCTTGACCGTGATACCCGGACTCGTTGCGGTAGCCGCCGTAGGACTTCACGTCCGGGAAGGTCGCGCAGACCGTGTGCAGCACGGAGATCGTCTTCGAGGTCAGTCCGGATTCGATGCTCTTCGCGGAAGAGGACGAACAGGTGCCGCTGGAGGAACCGCCGGAACCCGATCCGCCGGAACCAGAACCGGAGCCGGAGGAGGACGGGCTCTCGGGTTTCTTGTCAGTGAGCAGGTCGGACTTCACCCAGCCCGCGCGGCCCTTGTAGGAGATCTGCTGCCAGCCGTTCGAGGTGACGTTCGTCACGGTCACCGCGATGCCGGCATCGAGCGTGGTGCGCACGTCGTAGTCGGAACCGGGACCGGTCCGGACGTTGGCCGAGGACGCGATGTACTTCTCGCCGGTTTTCTCACCGAGCTTGGAGGGGTCGAAGGTGTTGGTCGGGGCGGCCGTGGTGGGTTCCTCGGTGGGGGTCGCGGTTTCGCTCGGCGTCGCTTCGGGGGTTTCGGTCGGGGTCGGTAGCGGATCCGGGCTGCTGGTCTCGGCGTCACCGGACGGGGATACGGAGGGCAGTGGGGCGCGCTCGCCACCACGGCTCACGCCGAGGTCCGTGTTCTGGTAGCTCGGGTCGGCGGTCTGATCGGTATTGCCTCTGCTCGCGATTGCGAAGGAGCCTGCCACCACCAGGCCGGACAGTGCGATGGGGGCCAGCAGTTTGCTGAGGATGCGCGGGCGTTTTGCCTCCCGTCGCGGGGAAGTGACGGCGGGAGGGGTGATGTCGAGGACGTCTTGGTCGTCCTCCTCCAGGAAGGCGCGTCGTGCCTTTACCATGGGTCCCCTCATTTCTTAGAATTACCTGAACTTCTCTCAGGATAGGTTGTGGTTGTGGATTGCACAAACCACGCGCCGGTGAACTGAGTGCCGGAGGTATCATCCCATGCCCAACGGATCACGTCATCTCGTCAATCCCGCTTCTGCGATGCGGACAGCAAACGGTAGGCTGGAAAGTGGGCTTGGCGACGGGGTGTCGGCGGCTGCCGGGGGTGAGCGGGCGTGAGTTCGCGGTGGAACTTTCACCCCGGGGCTCGGCGTTGGAGGTACGGGCGCCATGGCACCTTGTGTTCCTTCCCGGTAATCTGCACAGGACCCTCCTGAAAAGGAAACTGAATGAGTTCACCGATCTTGCGGGCGAGACGAACGGCCCTGAGCCTGCTGCTGGCGGCTCTGCTGGCCCTGCTCGTCCCGGGCCTCAAGGCCTGGGCGGACCCGGCCCCAACGCAGATTCAGGCCAGCGTAGCGGCGGACACCGCGGGACACGTCAAGGTGACGGGAGTCCTCCGTGACGGTTCCGGTCGCGGGCTGGGAGGCGGACAACTGACCGCGTCTGTCGCGGGACAGCCGCTGCAAACCGTCGCCAGCGGAGGCGACGGCGCCTTCGCCATGGAGTTCAACATCCCCGCGGACAAGCTCACCGGTCCCCAGGACCTCGTGATCTCCTACCCCGGGGACGCGCAGCACGCCCCGTCGTCGCAAACCTCGCGGATCGAGTTCTCGGCGCAGGGAACAACCGCGGTGACCCTGGATGTCGAACCCGCCAGCACGACCCCGGGAGACCCCGTCAGGGTGGTGGGTAGCGTCAAGACGGTTTCCGGTGAGGCGGTCTCGGGTGGTGTGGTGACCTTCGCCTACGAGGGCGCCACGCTTTCCGACTACACCTTGGTCACGGACGCCAGCGGAAACTTCGACGGCTATGTGGAGATCCCGGGAACGGCCGCCGTTGGCACCGGGAAACTGATCGCGACTTTCACGGGCGGCGCGAACCTGCAACCCGGGTCGGCGGAGAAGGAGATCACCGTCAACGCGCCCATAATCGAGAGCAGCCCCGCTCCAACCGCGAGCGAGGCCACCGAGGGTGCGGCTCCGCAGATTCCGTCCCAGACGGCCAGCACGCGCCCGGCCGCCACCACCTCACCGTCCGGCGCCGCGGCGCAGGGTGAGGGACGCGGCGGGTCCCTGCTGTGGTGGCTCTTGGGTGGAGGCGTGGTGCTCGTCGCGGCCGCGGCGCTGGCGGTGCTCGGTTTCATCGTCCGCTCTCGGCGCAGGGACGCGGATGAGGAAACCTCGGGGTTTATCGGCGACGGGGAATTACTCGAGGACGAACCCGGGGAGATGGGCTATGGCCTGGCTCCGGGGCTGGACGACGAGACCGAGGTGCGTGCGGAAACCGAGTTCATGGCCCCCCAGGAGGCCACCGAGGTTTTCGCGCCCCGGAGGGAACCCGAGACGCAGACCATGCAACCCGCCTGGTTCCGTGAGGGGGAGGACGTGCCACCGCCGGCGCCGCGTGCCCCCGGCGAGGACTGGGACGACTTCACCGAAGCCGAGATCACCCAGGTCCGCATGCGTGACCAGGAGCCGTCGCAGGATCCGCAGCCGCGCCGCGGAGGTGACCCGCGGCCGCGCCGCGGGATCTGAGACGCCTGTCCCAAGGAGACTGTCGGATTCGGGCGGTGAGACCGCGATCGGTGTTTTTTCTAGGCGAGGCTTCGGCAGCGGTCACGGAGGGCCGCCAGGTCGCCGCCCGTGAGGGCGTCGCCGATCAGGTGCTGGTCCATGCACACCGCGGGGGAGCCCGCTTTCAGCCACTGCTTGGCGGTGAAGGAGATCAAACCGCCGCGCGGTACGACCCTGCCTATCAGCCCCAGCTCCCGCAGGTGCTCCGCCATTGTGGGTCCGACGACTTCCGCGGGGCGCAACTGCACCCCGGTCACGGGCATCTCCAGCACGGTCAACGTCTCATTGGGTGTCATGGCGGAGGCGTAACAGGCCACCTTTAGCGTGGCCGCGGCGATCGCGATGTCCGGGGACAGGAAGTCGGGAAGGATGAAATCCGCTCCCCGCGCCACCAGGGCCGCCGGATCATCCACCGGGCCGTGCGCTCCGAGCCTGACCCGCTGGCCGTAGAGGGACGCGAGTTCCTCGAAGTCCGGTGCCCCGGTGGGCAGCGACAGGTTCGTCACTCCTTCTTGGGCCAGCACCTCCACGACTCCGATGTGGTCGTCGAGGGGAGCGTCGTCGAGCAGCGCGACGATGCCGTTCAGGGGTGCATCAGACATGGTGGCAATCATGCCATCGAGCCGGCGACCCGGATCCCGAGGACCCATGACCGGGGCATCAATCATAACTTGGGGCCGAAACCGCTCGGCCGGGACCAAGCTGCTGGGACGGATCGCCGGGACCGTTCCGGAGGGGCCAGGGAGGGCGTCCTCACGATCCTGGCGAAGGTTACCAACACCCCTTGTCAAGGGTAAATGTCTCTTCGGGAGGGCCAAAGGGCGGGCAAGAGGGATTGCTTGCGGTTAACGTGCTGGCGGTCAAACGATTATTCACGGTTAACGCGAGGGGCGATTTGCTTCCCTGTGGGGGTCGAGTGCTGTAACGTAGTTCTTGCCGGAGCGCAGGAGACGTAGCCTGTTCCCCCCATCTGGGCAGCGGACCGCGACGCCGGCTCCCGGCTAGCCGGGACCCAAGGACGCCCGCGCCCGCCCGAACCCCCCCATCGGACGGGCGCGGGCCTCTGGTTTACCGAAACTCCCACCGCGCGCCGCCCCGTTTATGCAGCAGGCCCTAGGGTGATCCCATGAGCAACTGGCTGGGCAACCTGCTGTCACGGATCTTTCGCGACCTCGTGGCTCAGTTCAGACCCGACGTGAACCGGTCACGCCGGAGCCGCAGCACGAGGAGGCGTACCACGAGAACATCCAGCAACACGGGGCAGCATCCGAGCGGTTCCCGTCGCACCGGAGGGTCGGGGCGCCGCGAGTACCCGGGAGATTTCAAGGGAACCCCCAGGATCACCTACTCCCCGGCTCCCGGGGAGGAGGCCGACCCGGGCGAAGTGGTCTGGACCTGGGTGCCCTACGAGGAGGATCACAGGGACGGTAAGGACCGGCCCGTGCTGATCATCGGCCGCGACCACGAGTGGCTGCTCGGGCTGCTGCTGACGTCCAAGGATCACGACCGTGACGCCGCCCAGGAGGCCCGGTGCGGACGGCTCTGGATGGACATTGGAACGGGGGAGTGGGATCCGCAGCGACGCCCCAGCGAGGTGCGCATCAACCGGATCCTCCGCATCGACCCCGACGGTGTCCGCCGGATCGGTGCCGTCCTGGACCGCGAAGTCTTCGAGGCCGTCGCCGCAGCGGTACGGGCCTGAACACCGCCGAACCGGACAGTGACGAAGGTGTGGGAATTTACGCGAGGTCTTTCGGGTTGATGCAATGTGTTGGCCCCTGAGGAGCACGCCAACCATCCAGGAGGGTTCTTGATCACCGTAACCGACCTGCGCAAGGTCTATAACCAGTCCGGACGCAAGGTGCGTGCCCTCGACGGAGTCTCCCTGACCGTCCCCAAGGGCAGCGTCCACGGCATCATCGGCCATTCCGGGGCGGGAAAATCCACCTTGGTGAGATGTCTGGCCATGCTGGACCGTCCCACCTCGGGAAGGATCAAGATCGGTGGTGTGGAACTGACCAAGGTTCACTCAACCGCGCTGCGCAACGCCCGCCGGCGCCTGGGGTTGGTGTTCCAGCACGCGAACCTGTTCGATTCCCGCACCGTGTGGCGCAACATCGCCTACCCCCTGGAGGTCCATGCCTCCAGACGGGAACGTTCACTCGAACTGCTTGAGATTTTCATCCGTTCGATCCTAGGGCCGTTTACCGAACACATCAGCCGGCCCAACTTCCGTATCGGCAGATGCCTTTTGGAATCCCAGGGGCGCCGGGACTCCATTCGGAACCGCGCCCTCGAACTGCTGGACCTCGTCGGGCTGGCGGATGCCGCGAAGGCCCATCCAGCGCAGTTGTCGGGCGGACAGCGGCAGCGGGTCGGCATCGCTCGGGCGCTCGCCACGAACCCCGCCGTGTTGCTGTGTGACGAACCCACCTCCGCCCTCGACCCCCGAACCACCGACGAGATCCTCGACCTGCTCCTCGACCTGCGCTCCCAGTTGGGCCTGACCATTCTCGTGATCACCCACGAGATGCACGTGGTCAAACGCATCTGCGATTCCGTCTCGCTGCTCAAGGCGGGACGGATCGTAGAATCCGGACCGCTCACCGAGGTGATCCGCACCCTCGACGGGTCGCTGTCTCAGACGCTGCTGGGAATCCCACCCCACGACCCCAGCGTCGAGAACGGCGGACAACTCATCGACGTGCTCGCATCCGGCAGCACCGCCGACCGTCCCGTGGTCGCGCTCACATCGCAGCACTTCGGGGTGACGATCCCGATCGTTGCGGGCAGCGTCGAGCACCTGGCCGGGATCACCTTCAGCCACCTCAGGCTGCGTGTCCCGGAGGGAACCGACCCCGACGCGGTGATGGGATACCTGCGCCAGCTCGGCGCCGATGCCAAACGCACCCCCACATCCGAGCTGAACGGAGCCGGCCGATGATCCCCCTCGAACTGAGCCTCGACGACATCCTCCGGGCTCTCGGGCCCGCGATCTACGAGACCCTCATCATGGTCGGCATCTCCAGCCTCGCCACCGTTGTCCTGGGGCTGCCGCTCGGCGTGGTGCTGTTCGTCACTCAACGCGGCGGGATCGTGGCGAATCCGGTGCTCTCGATCACGTTGTCCACCATCGCCAACATCACCCGTTCCATTCCCTATGCCATCCTGATGCTGAGCCTCATTCCGTTCACCCGGTGGCTCACCGGATCATCGGTGGGGCCGATGGCGGCCTGCGTGTCGCTGACCATCGGTGCCGTGCCGTTCTTCGCGCGGCTCGTGGAATCGGCGCTGCGTGACGTCCACCCCGGCAAGGTGGATGCCGCCCACGCCATGGGATCCACCCGGATGCAGACCGTCACCAAGGTGCTGCTGCCGGAGGCCGGTCCATCGCTGATCGCCGCCATCACCACCACGGTGGTCACGCTGGTCGGGTACTCCGCCATGGCGGGGCTGATCGGCGGCGGTGGTCTCGGGCGTCTCGCCTACAACTACGGCTATCAGCGCTTCGAGACATCCGTGCAGCTGATCACGATTGCGATCCTCGTGGGAATGGTTCAGCTGATCCAGATGTTGGGAGATGTGGTGATCCGTCGCGTCGATCACCGCTGAACAGGAACCGGCGCGACATGACAACAGCGGCCAACTCGTGGTTGGCCCGGAAAGGACGCAGTTATTATGCGTAAACACCTGTCCCTGCTGGCGGCCTTGTTGGCCGCGATCCTGACACTGACCGCCTGCGGTGGCGGAAGTTCGTCGGACAAAACCAAGGTGAGGGTCGGGGCCAGTCCCGTGCCTCACGCCAAGATCCTCGAATACGTCCGCGACAACCTCGCGGCGGAGGCCGGGATCGAGATCGAGATCAAGGAGTTCGACGACTACGTGCTCCCGAACTCGTCCCTGAACGACGGTTCCCTGGACGCCAACTACTTCCAGCACCTGCCCTACCTGGAAGACGAGATGAGGGACAAGGGCTACAAGTTCGCCCACGGAGAGGGAATCCACATCGAACCCATGTCCGTGTTCTCCAAGAAACACACCGACCTTTCCACGGTGCCCGACGGAGCGGTCGTCGCCATCAACAGCGACGTGACGAACCAATACCGTGCCCTCAAACTGCTGGAGCAGGCCGGCCTGCTGAAGAATCTCACCAAGGACTCCACAGTTCTCAACCTGACCGCCGAGCAGAATCCCCGCGGCCTCGACTTCAAGGAGAACCAGCCCGAGATCAACGTGCAGCTGTTGGACGATCCCGCCTTCGACCTGGTCTTCGTGAACTCCAACTTCATCCTCAGCGCGAACCTGGACACCAGCAACGCGCTGCTGGCCGAGCAGGTGGAGAACAACCCCTACGCCAACATCCTCGTGTGGCGTGAGGACAACACCAACCAGGGCGTGAAGAAGCTCGACGAACTGCTGCACAGCCAGCAGGTCAAGGACTTCATCAAGCAGACCTGGCCCAAGGGCGAGGTCCGCGCCTCCAGCTGATCCCTTCAAGGGGATCCCAGCTGGTTGAGCCGGGGTCGAGTCGAAACCCCATCCTGAAGTTGGTTGAGCCGGCCTGCTCGCTCTGCGAGCTGGTCGTGTCGAAACCGTGTCGTGGGTGTCCGGGGACTTGTGGTCGGGTGGTTTCGACTCGGGCTGCTCCTTCGTCGCGGTCCGGCTCAACCGGCTTCGCCGAGACACCCCTCGTCGTCAGCCCTCCGAAACTAGCGGAAACGCGGCAGGCGACCGTAGAAGATTCTCTCCGGGGTCCGGTAGGTTTCCTCCAGCCTCGCCCGATGGGTAGCGAAATACCGGAAATAGCGGGTCGTGTCGGGCAGGAACACACACACCGCACCCAGCAGAGCCAAACCGACCCCGACCAGGGCCCACAGGTCGAACAGCAGAACCGCGACCCCCGTCAGGGCCAGCGACGCCACCGAGATGATCCGAGCCCAACTCCAGCCGATCCACGCCTGGTAGCCGGCGACGGCACAAGCGCCCGCGACCAGCACCAGGAGGAGCGCCAGTACCCCTTCCAGAGTCAGTGACAACCACTTACCGGGGGCGGGGGCCACCCACTGGATCAGGTGCGCCGACGACGAATAAGTGTTGGGATGCACCGCAAGCCACCAGTGTCGCGCATAGACCGCGGTCACGGCGGCGGCCGCCAGGCAGAACAGCACCAACCCCACCAGCACGCTCCACGGGCGGGGTGGTTCCCCCGTGCGCTTCGACAGCGGCACGTCATGGCGCAGCACCGGTAACGGCGGTAGCGTCGCGATCTCCTTCGGGACGGGAGGGGCAGCGGCGACGGCTGCGGCCCTGTCGGGTTGGGGGCCGTCCACGAGTCGGCGGGGTGCCGCAGCGCCCTGGGGGGCGGGGGCTGCCGGGGGATACGGGATGGGCGTGGGAGGTGTCGGCTGGGTGGTCATCACCGACCAGACTACTGGGCGGAGGGCGCGAGGTGCCTGTGGGCCAGTTCGGCCAGCAGGGCGGCGCCGTCGGCGACCACCGAGTCGTCGAACCGGCAGTAGGCGGAGTGGTTCATCGGGGCCGTGGCCGGATCCAGCTCCGGCAGGCAGGCCGACAACCCGATGAAGCAGCCGGGTGCGGTCTCCAGGATGCGGGAGAAGTCTTCGGCAGCGGCCAGGGGTTCGCTCCAGCGGACGTGCCGGTGTTCGCCGAACAGCTCCTGGACCACGTCGGCGACGTGATCGGCGGCGTCGTCGTCGTTGACGGTGACGGGGTACTGCTCCACCACCTCGATTTCCACCCCGACGCCGTGGGCGCGGGCGATGCCCTCCAGCAGCTCCGGCCACAGCTGTTTCAGGCGCGTCCGGGAGGCATCGGAGAAGGTGCGCATCGTGGCGTCGAAGAAGGCCTCCTCCGGGATCACGTTCGCGACGGTGCCGGCTTGGACCCGGCCGACGCTGACCACCACCGGATCGAAGACGCTGAACCGCCTGGTCACCATGGCGTGGGTGGCGGTGATCATCTCCGCCATCGCGGGGACCGGGTCAGCGGCCAGGTGCGGGGCGGAGCCGTGCCCGCCACGCCCGATCACCCGCACCTTGATCTCGTCGGTGCTGGCCATCACCGGGCCGGGTTTGGTGGAGAAGGTGCCGAGGGGATCGAGACCCGCCCACACGTGAATGGCCCAGGCGGCCTCGGGGCGCCGGCCCGCGACGTCGAGGAGACCCTCGTTCAGCATGTGGAGGCAGCCGTTGACGCTTTCCTCGCCCGGCTGGAACTGGAAGATCACGTCCCCGGCCAGTTCGTCGCGGTGCGCGACGAGGGCCTTGACCGCCCCCACCAGCAGCGACATGTGCAGGTCGTGGCCACAAGCGTGCATGTTCCCGTTCGTCGAGGCGAAGGGTTCGCCCGACAGTTCCTTCACGGGCAGCGCGTCCATGTCGCCGCGCAGCAGCACCACGGGGCGTTCGCCCCCGCCCGGGGCGGTGCCGCGCAGCACCGCGACGACGCTGCTCAGCGACCTGCCCAGTGTGATCTCCAACGGCAACCCTTCGAGGGCTTTCAGGATCCTGGCCTGGGTCAGCGGCAGATGGAGACCCACCTCGGGGATCTGGTGGAGTTCGCGGCGCAGGGCCACGAGTTCGGTGTTCAACTGGTTGCAGTACTCCCGGATGTTCACGGGCCCCAAGTCTTCCACGAACCCGCGGATCGCCGGGAGCCGCCCGCATCGCGACTCGCCTCCGCCCAATGCCGCGTAAATGCTGTGAAAAACATAAGATGTCCTCATGCAAGCCGTCCGTAAGCCTTATCTGGTGCGCCGGCAATCAGCGCTGATGCTGAAATGCTCGGACACGGAACCGGTGTTGCAGACCCTGCGTGAGCATCTCGACCCGTCGGCCGCCGACGGGGTCTCGGCGCATCTCAACCTGCTGTACCCGTTCACCACCAACCTGTCGATGGACGACGACGACGCCCTGATCGACGTGCTGCGTGACTTCGGGCGGTTCCACATCGATTTCACCAGCACCGGCTGGTTCGGCACGGATTCGGTGTATCTAGTGCCCAGCGAGGCGGCGGTGCTGACGAACCTCGTCACCCGGATCCGTGAGGTCTTCCCCGAATACCCCGCCTTCGGTGCCGTTCCCGAACGGGCCGTCCCGCACGTCACCATCGGCAAACGCGCGCCCCTTTCCGAGCTGAAGGCGGCGGAGGCCGAGGTGCTCAGCAAACTACCGATCCGCCAGGTCTGCACCACCGTCGAACTGTGGAGCGGCCCGCCGCCCGGAACCGGTCGCTGGCAACGGCACCGCACCTACCAGCTGGGAACCTGACCCCATCGTCCCGGAAGCTGGTTGAGCCGGGTCGCGAGGGACGAGCGGCCCGTGTCGAAACCATCCGGCAGCTGAACAACAGGCCCGATCGCGAGTTCTCGGATGTGTGCACGGTGGTTTCGACTCGACTGGCTCGCTGGCGCTCGCTGGTCGGCTCAACCAACTTCGGATAGGACAAAGCTGGTTGAGCCAGCACGTGAGCGTCAGCGAACGGCTGTGTCGAAACCATTTCTGGCGCCTGGTAGAAGGTCCCGACCCGCGGGTGGGGCTGACCTGTCCGGGGCCGTCGGCGGTTCTGTCCGTCAATAGGGTTCGTAAAGGTTGTTCAGCGATTCTCAGGAGGATGTCGTGTCGATACCGCCAACGGATCCGGAGAACCCCACCCTTTCTGGGCGCCCCAGGTATTCGGTGTTTGTGAGTTATTCCCGCCGGGATGATGTCACGGGGTGGGTGGAGCAGTTGGTGGAGGCGCTGCGCCGGGAGGCCCGGGAGGTTCTTGATGACGGGTTCGAGGTGTTCTTTGATCGCCATGATCTGAGGACCCGGGAGGAGTGGCGGACCCAGTTGGCGTGGGCGGTTCGCGAGTCCGAGGTGCTCATGGCGTGTGTGTCCAAACCCTATTTTGAGAGCGACTTCTGTTTGTGGGAATTCCAGGAGTACGAGGTCAAACCGACGGGCCCGGATACCGGGGAAGGGTTGGTGCCGGTGCTGCTGGAGGACACATCCGAACAGGATCAGCCCGATCAGGAGCATCGGGCCTGGCATGCCCGGGTGACGAAGATGCAGGGTCAAGACCTGAAGGATGTGTTCACCCGTGATGCCGCCCCAACCCTGGAGGGCGCGGAGGCCCGGATCCGGGACCTGGGCGATGACCTGTATCAGCAGAGACAGAACCGTCGCCGTTGGGAAGGTGGCGTCGGGAATCTGGCGCGTGGCACATCCCGGTTCGTGGGACGCACACGAGAACTCTCCCGGCTCGGTGAGGTGTTGGCGTTGTCGTCGACCATCGGTGTGGTCACTGCGGTGCGGGGTTTGGGTGGTATCGGTAAAACCGAGCTGGTCAGGCACTACGGAAACCGGCACCGGGGCCACTACGCGGGAGGCATCTGGCAGATCCCCGCAGAAGGAGCACGGGAGATGCTGCCCCTGCTGGCCCGACTCGCCCCAGACCTACCAGGCTTTCAACTTCCTGAGGAGATCCAGGGCAATCCGGAACTCACAGGCAGACACGTGCTGATGGAGTTGCGGCGCCAAGCCGCCGACAGTCATGTGTTGCTGATCCTCGACAACGTGTCCGAACCGGCTCTGTTGACCGATCCCCAGGTGGGTGTGTTGCCGCAGGACAGTGGTGTGCATGTGGCGGTCACCACCCGCCTCGGCACGGAGGACTTCGCCGGCTCCAGCCGTCTGGAACAGATCCATCTCCAAGGGTTGAGCATCAGGGAATCCGTTTCCTTGCTGCAGGCCTTCCAACCCAGCAGTAGCGGGGAGCATCGTGCCGATTTTCGTAGTGAGGATGACCGGGCAGCTGCCGAGGAGTTGGCGGAACTGCTCGACGGCTTCACCCTGGCGGTCGAACAGGCCGGGGTGTATCTATCCACCCACCCGGAGGACACGGTCCGCGACTACCTGAATCATCTGCGTTCCCAGAACCTGACCGCCAGTGACACCATGCTGGACGACGACAGCAAGACACGGATTGAGCATCGTGAGAAGTTGTTGTCGGTGATCCTCGATCAGTCGCTCAGTGATCTGGAACACACTCTCCCCGGCTCCTTGCAGGTTCTTCGACTGGCCGCGGCCATGCCACCCGACACCATTCCCTGGGCCTGGCTGGAGGAACTGACCAAACGGACCAATCCGGAGGTGTTTGAGCCGACACCGCAGTTCCTGAAGGGCCGCTGGACCCGGATCCGCCGCACCTTGGAAGGCCGCGACCTGATCACCGAAGGCCGCCACCCCGGAACAACAGGCCGCATGCACCGCCTCGTCGCAGACCACCTCAAAACCCACAACCCACCAGAAACCGATCTCGTGGACGAATTCATCATCCAAAGAGCCCGGAAACTCGGCAGCGATTTCACGAAAGCACCAGAACTGTGGGAGGTAGATTCCATCACCGACGCCCTACCCTACATACTGACCCGCAAACCGGAACTCCTCGAACAGGTTCCGGATTTCAACCAGGTTGCTTTGAGATATGTCACCGACACCCGTATCGCCGTCATGCTACAGGACATGGTCAAACAACTTTCAGGCACCAACACCCGAACCAGCTTCATTGCTCACATGTTGCTGGGCAATTCCCTTAAAAATACCGAGCCTGCGAAAGCTCTCGAGAACTATCAGGAATCCCTCGCCATCACCCGCCACCTAGCCGAGATCCTGCCTGGTGATCTCCAGGCCAGTCGGGATCTCGCTGTATCTTTGGACAATGTTGCGGACATGCTGAAGTACAATGACTCCACACAAGCTCTTGAGCTCTACAGGAAGTCCCTTGTCATCAGGCGTAACTTGGCCGATACCCGGCCTGGTGATTTTCGGACCCCGTGGGGAATTGCCGCATCCTTGGACAATGTTGCGGGCATGCTGGAAAACAGTGATCCCGTACAGGCTCTTGAGTTCTACAGGAAGTCCCTTGCTATCAGGCGTAACTTGGCCGATACCCGGCCTGGTGATTTTCGGGCTCGCCGGAACCTCGCCGCATCCTTGAACAATGTTGCGGGCATGCTGGAAAACAGTGACCCCGTACAGGCTCTTGAGCTTTACGAGGAGTCCCTTGCCATCGGGCATGACCTGGCCGATGCCCTGCCCGGTGATTTTCGGGCCCTGCGGGATCTCACCGTTTCCTTGGACAATGTTGCGGGCATGCTGGAAAACAGTGACCTCGAACGGGCCTTGAAGCTCTACGGGGAGTCTCTTGCTATCAGTCGGGACCTTTTCAAACAACTGCCCGGGAATCTTCAGGCCTTGTGGGATCTGGCAGTTTCGGCAGCACGACTGGCCCAGTTGCTGCCCACCGAGGACCCCGAGCGGGTCTCACTGTGGCGAGAAGCAGCGAACAGCTTCCGTGACGCGCTCGCGATACAACCAGAACACCGAGAACTGGGACGCTTGTCTTACCAAGCAGCGCTCGACTACGCCGACTGCGGCCCCGACGACCGGGACGAGTGGCTCGCATACGCCGCCGAGCTGGCCGAGTGCTTCGGATTCGGAAAGGAATGATTCAGGCGCTTTCCTGAAAAGGCTGGTGATCGACCTCGATGACTGTGCGCGGATGTGAAAATCCCCCGGCCCGTTCAGGGGCCGGGGGATCCGCAGGTGTTCAGGACCCGGGTGTCACTTCATGGAGCCGGTCTCCAGGAAACGCACGTGCCAGTTGAGGGCCGTCGCCAGGTCGTGCGGGGTCTGCTGGCCGTTGGCCTTCG
>ERZ773079.721-NODE-721-length-21207-cov-21.958444_pt1 | contig 21207 bp, 21 predicted proteins | sample MGYA00511355_ERZ773079 | MGnify/ENA primary metagenome ERZ773079 (study PRJEB29015, sample SAMEA2737979) | human oral metagenome | biome: human oral; feature: human-associated habitat; material: dental | place: China | collected 2117 ... | reverse complement strand
CGCTCGAGAGCGCCGGATGCGAGCGCATCCACCTCGAGAAGGCGTCCGGCGCAAACCATCTCGGAGATCACGGGGGCGACCGGTATCAGCAAGAGCACGCTGTACCGAAGCCCTGCGCGCGAAGCCTACATGCCGCCGTCTGCCGAGACGGTGGCCGTACAATGTGCAGATACGGACAGGAGGGAAAATGACCAGTGACGATGCTAGCATTCGAGCGAGGAAGCCCAAGCTCACCGTCGATGAGCAGATCGATCACCTGAGGTCCAAAGGTGTGACGTTCGACCTGTGCCCAGAGGAGGACGCCCGCGAGACGCTCTCCGACAAGACGTACTACTTCAAGCTCGCGGCCTATCGCGTGCTCTTCGACAAGCGCGTCGGAGGCGAGCGTGACGGGGAGTACGTCGGGCTCGACTTCGGGCAGCTGCGCGACCTCGCGGCCATTGACCACATGCTCAGGTACACGCTGCTGCCGATGACGCTAGACATCGAGCACTTCGCCAAGGCCAAGCTCATGCGTGAGGTCACCGAGCGGGTAGGCGAGGACGGCTACTCGATCGTCGCGGACTACCTGGCGAGCCTTCCGAAGAAGAGCCTGGACATCCGCAATGGCGAGATAAGGCGCCTCGAGAACGACAGGTACAGCGGCAACCTTGTCCGCAGGTACGACGGTGCCTATCCCGCATGGGTGTTCGTCGAGCTCATCTCGTTCGGCGGGTCCATCGACTTCTACCGCTTTTGCGCCCTCAGATGGGACGACAGGGGGATGCGGAAGGAGCACTACCTGCTGAAGCAGGTCAAGGCCGTTAGAAAACGCCTGCGCTCACGGCCATCGTCAACGGCTTCGCGCCCGGGACGCCCAGCGACGTCCGGACCCCGAACGAGGTCGCCCGCGCGCTTGCGGAAATCGGACTGAACAAGCGGGCGAGGTATTCGAAAATGTCGAACTCAAGGGTCCAGCAGATAACGATGACGGCCTTCGCCTACAGGGAGCTCGTCAAAGGAACCCACAGCAGGGAGATGTGCCGTATACTGGTAGACGCCTTCATCGCCAGATCAGAAGAGCGTTCGGGCTGGTATGTCCGATCGGACTATTTCCGTTCCGCCCTGGCCTTCTTGAACAGGGTGTTTGACAGATGGATCTAGGCGGTCCATAATGTATCCAGCTAAAAAATCTTAGGGTTTTGCGGGGCGGGGTTGCGAAAGCGGTCCTGCCCTAGTTTTTTTGCCCATAGCCCGCGACGGAAGGTGCTCGACACGTTGTTGTTGTCAAAATACTTCCAAATCTGGTACTGATTTGACATGTGGACCTGCGATGGCATCTGTCAGCATGACAATCGGACTGAAGCAGGAGAATCGCAAGAAGCTCGATCTCAAGATGTCAAAAGTATAGTGAAATCGTTATACATTTGACATAACAGGTGCATCCGACACCCTAACGCTGCGTCTGCAACGGTGATAAGTTACAAACGCGGTTTGTCATTGGTTGCGAACGGGCTTCCTCTATAGACCGTATACGCGTCGGAGCAGCTCGACGCCCTCGTCGAGCGTCAGGGGAATCCTCATCTGCTTCAGGGGAACGCCTTCAATCAGCACTGTCTCGCAGAACTCGGCCATGTCGGCGCGGATCGACTCGGGCAGCTCGGACAACGTGTTCGGGGTGAAGAGCTGGACAAGCCTGAAGACGTCCTTCTTGTGTTTCTTGACGTCGCTCGAATCGACCCTTTCGCCATTGGCCTTGCGCTTCGACAAGTCGAGGAACGCTTTCGCCTTGAAGGGCACGAGGTGCACCTCGTCGAGTACCGTGACGCCGCCGACCGTCTTGCGGCCGGACTTCATGTAGGCGTAGTAGTCGTCGTCGAGTAGGATGGCCGACAGGCTCGACGCCTCGTCATCTGCGGGCAGCGGCACGACGGTCAGCCCCTCGGCTCCTCGATGAACGAGGTGGCCTTGCTGAAAAGCTCCACCATGCTTGGGAAGCCGGCGACGCGCGGCTTGGTGAAGCGGTAGAAGTGGACGTCTGCCGAGCTCCTCCACCCGCAGTCGTAGTCGCCGTCTCTCACCAGTCTTCATACGGCCGCAGTGACCTCGGGCAGCCGGTTTTCGACGAGCAGGATGACGTCTATGTCCTTCGTCGCCCTGAAGTCGAGGTCAGCCCACTTAAGATGATGTCGCATGCCGTTCCGCCTATGATCGCATAGCAGTCCTCGAGGCCTTCCATGTACCTCGAGAAACGGTCCAACCCGTATACCTCGCCTACCGCCATAACTCCTCCCCAAACAGCGCGTTCAGCTGGCCAATCACGCGTTCGTCCCCTTCTCCTACGAGCGTCAGCGCGAGGGACACGTCGTCTATCGCACTCCTCCCAGCTATGCGCGGGTCGTATGCCCAGACCTGGATCTGGACCGTCTCCTCATCGGGAAGCTCACCAAGCTGAGCCTCATCGAATACGTAGTTTCCAAGCGCCCTCTTCGACACCGCGCGCTGCTCCGTTTTCGGAGTCGTCAGCATGCTGCGTTCGGAAAGCGCGCTCTCTCCCGCAAGCGGGAGGAGGCTCGTCTGAGCGTCTTTTCTCGCGTGCATAGTCCGTATGACGGGATTTCGCAGGCATTCCATCGCCCTCTTTACGAGGGCGTTTCTGTCCCCGTTGCGGCTGATGATCACCTCGCGCCCTTCCTTGGACTTCTCTACCAGGCCCCTGCGCGCAAGGTCGTCGAGCGCCCTCGAAACGCTGGACGACGGCATGCCGGTCACCTCCATCAGGCCTTCCGATGTGCGAAGCTCGGGGTCGGACATCAACGTGACCAGAACGGCCTGGGCGCCGGGAGCCAAGATTTTCGCGAGAGGGGCCCGCTCCCGCCCCGTGCTCGCCACAAAGCCGAGCATCGGGAGGAACGCCTGTCTGTCCGGCACGACGAACGGGACTCCCTGGGAGACGACTTACTATTTTTTAATGGGATAAATATCTCTCAAGGTGAAAGACAGAAAGTACTATTAGATAGATGCTTGCAACATGAGAAAGATATTTACGTCTTTGATGAACCTGATACAAATCTCGATTTTAATTCTCAGCGGGAAATGATTAAAATTTTTGATGAGCTTAAAAAAAGGGGTAAGGCTGTTGTAATTATTAGCCATAATGAACATACATTGGATTGCTGCGATAAGTTTTATAGTTTAGAAAATGGGAAGATTATTGAGCAGGAGTAACTGATCATGAAGATAATCATGAAGAAAGAAAAATGCGTAGTATTATTTGTAGCATTAATAACTGTTGTTCTACTTGCCATTCTTTCTAGCAATCTGCGTGTATTCGAAAAATCACACGATACATCGAGCTTTACCAGTATTTCTCCATCTGATGCAGCGATTGCGCTCGAACTTAAAGATAGGGATATGATCATATACTGTGGGCAGGATACTTGTGGTGCTTGCAGAGCGTTTACTCCACTTGTTGCTAAAATGGCAAATGAAGTTAATTTAGATATTTATTATCTAGACGTTGATTTAATCTCGAGCCAAAAAGAGCTAGAAAAATGGCAGATTCAAGAAACTCCGACGCTTATTGTTATTAGTGATGGAAAAAACTGGATTTATAGGGGCACGCTGAGCGAAGACGATTTATATAAGGCTTGCATGAATCATTCTATAAAAATAGCACCGGTTAACAGCTTAGAAGAAGTCAGCTATGCTGATCTGACTGCGATGATGAACGAGCCGTTGGATTTCGTTCTTTACATCGGCAGAGATGATTGCAGGGACTGCCAAAAGTTCATGCCTATTCTAGAGCAATACATCAATGACGAGTCCACTGGAGTGGTTTACCTAGACATTAAAGATTATCGAAGCAAAGCTATTGCGGAGAGCGCAACAGAGGACGACAAAGCGTTTTACGAGAATTTGACTGGTTCTCTCTCGATTAGCTGGGTCCCTACTTTGATACACGTAAGATATGGAATTCAGGTATCTCGCTATGAGTTCTTGAGCAGGGAATATTACGAATTACCTGCTCGGGATCAAGCAGCGGCTGAAGAGGAGGCTATCACGGAGTTTCATAGGTGGATGTCTCGTGAAACCATCGGTTACAAGGATATAGATGGGTGAGCCTATATCTGGTTGGAGAGGTCGCGTAATGAGTTTAGCGATTGTGACGAAAGACATAGTGAAGAAATACGATGGTCAAAACGTCCTCGATAAGGTCAGCCTATCTGTGCTTGAAGGGGATATCTATGGGTTGGTGGGACGGAACGGCGCAGGTAAAACCACTTTTATGAAGATAGTCTGCGGCCTGTCCTCGCCGACATCCGGCTCCATGTCAATTTTGGGTGCCGACCCGCTTACCAAGGGGTCTGAATCTTTTTCTAAGATCGGATCACTAATAGAAACGCCCTGCTTCTTCCCATACATGAATGCCACCGACAACTTGATGCTGAAATGCATCTGCTGTGGCATTGACGCCCCCGACAAGCACATAAAAGAGTTACTGGAGCTTGTTGGTTTGCAGAACGTGAGAAACAAACATACCAGAGATTTCTCGCTTGGCATGCGGCAACGCTTGGGGTTGGCCATGGCGTTAATAGGGAATCCAGAGCTTCTGGTTTTGGATGAGCCTATAAATGGTCTCGATCCCCAGGGAATCGCCGAGATCCGCAGCTTAATCCTCAAAATCAACCGGGAAACAGGCACAACGATCGTCATTTCCAGCCATATCTTATCGGAATTGTCCAAAGTCGCAACCAGGTATGGCATTTTGGACTGTGGAAAGCTGGTTTACGAAAACTCGAGAGAAGCGCTTGAGGCAGAGTGCGAGAACAAGGACATGTCCTTTGAAGATTTCTACTTTCAGATCACGCAAGGAGATGGAAGATGACGCATGTGCTGAGAATGGACGTATATAGGCTTCTTAAGAGCAGGCTCTTCTATATAATACTGATCATTCTCTTGATGATCACGGTGCTCTGCGCCGTTATTGCAGACACTTCGATCCATGCGTCGCCCGCCGATACGACGTCTAGCACGTCCGAGCAGAACTCCATTGTGATAATCGACGACAGCAGTGTGTCTGAACATGACGCAAATCATTCAAATAAAGTAGATTTCATCTGCGACGTGTTTTCTGGAAATATCGTCGCTATGACGATGATCGTCTTTGCCGCCTTGTTCGCCGGGGCCTATAGAAGGACAGGGTACGAAAAGAACGTCGTTTGTTCGGTCAGGAGAAGATGGTACTTCGTCGCCTCTAACGCCGTCATCTGCCTGTTGGTCTGCGTTCTTACGGTATCGCTCTTGCTTGGGGCCTCCGCGCTGAGCAATACGCTCATCATAGCTGGGTATGCGGATCTGCCTTTTGGATCGATCTCGAAATTGGGCCGTTTCGCCGTCTCGTATTGCGCATTGCTAGTATGCGCGACGTATGTGATGTCGTGCTTCATCCGCCTCTGCAAAAACCATGTCATCGGGATCGTTGTTGCTTTGGTGTATGGAAGCGGAATCGTGTACGGCATAGTCAACCTGGCTCTCGCTCCCCTGCTTGGGCCAAGCTTTAGAATCGAAGCGTTTCTCCCGTTGGGAACAATGTATGGCCTCTCTGTGAGTATGCCGGATCAAGCATTCTGTAGAGCCATCGTCATCGCGTTGATTTTTGGAACACTCTCGGTTGCAATCGATGTGATGGCGAGCAACAAAAGAGATATCCCATGCTGAGTTCCAAAGGCCGTCCCCGAAGTCGTGGAGTTCGAGGACCTTCCTTCTGCTGACACGCATATGTGCCTCCAATGTCCATGCGGCCGCCTATTCGACCGTCATGCACAGAGGGTGCGCCGCGTGCTGACATGGGTCAGTTTAATTTGGATTGGTGGGTCAGCAGGACTGGATGGTTGGGTCAAAACGAGCGTAATTTACACTAGCAGCGCGTTTCTGCTCCTACACCAACATTCACGACGCGATCGAGCCAGCGTGATGTAGCGAAGTTTGGTGGTTTCCTCTGTCAAAGCGGCCATGCTAGAGCACCTTCTTCGAGAGCTCATCCATCATGCACGCGCGCATGAATGCGGAGAAGCTCATGCCGCGCAGCTCTGCGGCTTCCTTCGCGCTCTCTCGGAGGTTCTCGGGGATGCGGAAGGTGACCGCCACCTGCTTTCCCCCTGTGAGGTAACTGCGGATGTCGGTCTCGTCCGCATTACTCTTCACGAGCTCGCTGTACGACATGGTCCTGCCCCGTTCCTTTGCAGTTTGCAATATATTTGCTTGCTGCAAATTATATACTGTCGCAAACGGTGAATCGGCATCTTCGTGTTTAAAGACGAGGAGCATCTATGAGCTTCAAGCAGCTGGAAACGCTTCATCCTGTGCTCGCTCGGATAGACGAGCTCCAGGAAAGGGTCGACGAGGCGAAGGCGGCGCAGCCCGATGCATACGATCGCATCATGGAATCGTGGGCAATCGAGTCCACCTACAACTCGAACAATATCGAGGGCAGCACGCTGTCTCTCGGCGACACGGCGCTGCTCTACGGCGGCGTTCAGGTGGACGGCCTGGAAGACGACATCAGGCAGGCTGAGGGCGGGTTCGCCGCGCTCAGGTTTCTGCACTCCGTGGTGCCCGGGTGCGCACCGCTTTCAGAAGCGCTCATCAAGCGCGCCCACGAGCTCGTGTTCGCCGAGGCTAAGGACCTGGCGACGAGGGGCGTGTACCGCAAGGTCGAGGTCGAGATTACCGGGACCAGCTTCCAGCCGGCGCCGAGCACATACGTGCCCGAGCGGATGGCAGACCTGGTCGAGATGTGCGCGAACACGAATCGGCATCCGGCCATCGTCGCGGCGCTGTTCCATCTTGAGTTCGAGAGCATCCACCCGTTCGTGAACGCCAACGGGCGCACGGGCAGGCTCATAAGCAACTACCTACTCATGTCCTCGGGCTTCGAGCCTGTGAACATACAGGCGGAGTCAAGGGCGCGCTACATCGCCGCCATACGTGCCTTCCAGGAGGGCGATGACCCATACCCGTTCGCCGCGTTCTTCTGCGTCAACCTCGTGGAGCGGCAGGAGAAGGTGCTCTCGCTCCTCGTCGCGGGCGCTGCGGACGCCGATGCGCAAGCGCATTCGGAGATCGGGGTTTTCCTTCGTGACTCAGCTGATTCGAGCAATGAAATGCCCGGTGGAACCCCCAGCAGTTCCGATAACCATGCTAAGAGTTCCGATAATGGCGGAAAGAGTTCCGATAACCTTTCCGCGTCGGAACGGAAGGCGCTCTCGCACATGGAGGGAATGGAATCCGTCAGGAGCTCCGAAGTGGCTGACTTGCTTGGGATGTCGCAGCGCGGTGCGCAGAAGCTGCTCAATCGCCTCGTCGACAAGGGACTCGCCTCCTCCTTTGGGGCGAACAGGAACAGAAGATACTCGGTCGAGAAGGAGCATCGATGATGGCGCGGGCAAACCCCTCCCGCATGCCGTCCGCTAGCGACTGGGCGAGGTCGGGGGCGCCGGCCTTGGCGACGTTGGGGCTGCGGGCATCTTAGCCCGCGTCCGACGCCAGCCTCTCCGGCGCGGTCCTGCCCAGAAGACGGCCCGAGACCTTCTCCGACCACCCTGTCTTTGGGTCGTGTACCGCCACGACCTCTCGCAGGGGCACCGCCTGCCCCATAGACGCTTTATCTCGGTGCCCTTGGGCCCGTCGAGATCCCCCGCCATTCCTGCCTCCACATGCCAGCCTAATGGATAAGCACGAATGTTACGCTAAGAGGGTCCAGCCGCCGAGTCGAGCAGGACTACTCAACAGGCGTTATTATATAGACTTATCCGCTTGCAAGAAGAGGGTGCTGAGATGAGCGTTTATATTGGCATAGAGAACTCTCTCATTAGTTCTATTAAGGATACCTTAGATGACAGAAGTGGACATGGCCTGGATCATGTTTTGCGCGTGAGAACGCTAGCGCTATTGTTCGCAGATAGCGAGGGAGCTGATCCAGATATCGTTGAGCTCGCGAGCCTTCTGCATGATGTTGATGACTACAAACTTGTGGGCACCAATAAATCTCAAGAACTCAATAATGCAAAACGATTTCTCGAAAATGCTGGCATAGGGAGCAAGGCGTGCGAAACGATCTTGCAGATCATAAGAACCATTGGATTTAGCAAACGTCTTGAAGGAGTCCGTCCAAGCACTATTGAAGGAATGGTCGTCAGCGATGCTGATATGTGCGATGCTATTGGCGCCGAAGGCATTCTTAGAGTTCATAAATATGGGATATCCAGGCAAATCCCTTTCTTCAATAAACTGCTAGTGCCTGAAGTGAACAACCTCTCTGCAGATGGATATCGGAATAATCCAAGCAAGCACAGTGTCCAACACTTCTTCGACAAATTGTTGAGAGTTCCATCAATGATGTTAACCGAGACGGGGAGAGCTGAAGCTAAAAGGCGACAAGCCATAATGATTGACTTCCTTAAGGAGTTATTCCGTGAAGAGTCCTCTAAAGATTGGAGTGAATTTCTAGCTTCCTATCTCAAGAATGATCCTAAGGTGCTGCCAAATGTAACGCTATGACCTGAGCCCTAGCATGGTATTCATAAAGTAATTGAACTGTAAGTGTGGTATAGCCCCGTTGACGGAGGGCGAGGGCGGGAGGCACGGTTTAGCAGGATTGAAGACGACGGTGGTGCTGAGCGCAAAGGACGGGGAGAGAATCGAGCAGCTGGTCCGCATGCGTACGGCCCATGCCGTCACCAGCACTGATTTTGGAGGCGGTCCATGAGCTGGTGCGGCACGGGTTCGCAAACCTGGGACTTGCTCGCATCTGGTGCGGCGACTTTGACGGGAACATAGGATCGAAGAGGGTCCAGGAGAAGTGTGGCTTTCGCTACCGCCACACGGCAAAGGACGTGCCCTGCGCCATCGAGGGGCTGCTGAGAGACGAGCACGTTTCCTGCCTGGGGAGGGAAGAATGGGGGGGTTGGCGTTGGGCGAATCCAGCCTTCCCAGTGGGGTCGGCGGCATCGCATGGCTGTCGCAGCACACCTGTCCCGCAATCGCCTGCCTTGGACTTGTCGTGATCAAGCGTCCCGCGTACCTCCAACACACCCGGCGGCAAATGTGAGCTGAGTATAAGGAGGCTACCGCTCGACTACTCGACCACGGGTTAACACCCTTGACCATAGGCCAGACAGTCGGGTGCCAGGGCATCAAAGGGCTCGTTCAGTATCTAAGGACTCTCTGTTAGACCACCGTTGACATGGCAAGCCATCTCGCCTCTTGCTGCATCAGGCCAGGCATTCCTTGGTCTTCCCACGACGTGTTGTCTGTCGACGGCATCGTAGCGGAGGGGTGAAGTGTCATCATGTCAACGGTGGTCTAACAGAGAGTCTAAGGAAGACTGCCCCCTCCTCAATCGAGGATAGGATGCAGAGCGCTATCCATAAGGGCACTCCGCATGGATATGCGTACCCTTCAAGCTCAGCGTATCAAGAAAGGCCGCGTCCACAAGATCGTTCGCGAGGAGAAAGCCCCTCATCCTCGATCTCACGGGCACCTGTCATCACTTTAGCTATCCTGTTCGACACGCAGCAGCAGGACGGCAAGCGCGCACATGCCGTTTATCGCTGCCATGGCGCAGGCGATTGCGCCTGTCGTGCCTGCAGCTAGCCCCGTACCCATCCCAAAGCCGATCATGGAGCAAAGGTGAGCCGGAAGCCAAAGGCCAGAGTCCCTCCGGGCGCGGAAGAGGGAGATAAGGAACAAAACAGCCCCCATGAGCATGCAGCCAACAAAGAGCAGCCTGGCGGCGTTTGGGGTGCTCTCGGTAAAGATGACGTCTATGCAGAGTATCTCCGCTGCGTAGAAGACGCCGAGCAGAAGGCATGTGGTCGCAGCTGCACGTTGATGGCGCAGATAAAAATTCAGGTAAAGATTCAACATGATGTCCTCCACGAGCAGATGTAATGGGGGCGAGGCCATTGTTCATGGGGCCGAAGGCACCGAGACACGTTTTCTTTGCGAGACCGCTTTTGCCATGTCCTTTCCAACCACCTTTCGACCAGTAGCTCTAGAAGGACCGTGGTCCGTCGCTGAGCCGGCTCTCGAGCTTCGGGGGCGACCGAGTGTCTCACAGGCGACCGGGTGGCGACCGGGCCGACCGCCGGCTGGTTTGGGGATCATGCCCTACTCGCCCCCCTCGCCTACTCGTCCCTTGATGCGCTGCTCCGCGCGAGAGTAGAGCGCGCTGATGGCAAAGCAGATGGCACCACCGATGACGAACGAGACCACGCGGGCGACAGGCGAGAGAAACGCCGCGTCCACCAGCACGAGCCTGAAGACGCAGACGATAACGATCGTCAGACCGTACAGGCGTAGTGCCCTCAGGAGCGCCTTGAAACCGACGATGATGCAGATGAGAGCCGTCACCATGACGACGATTCCGGCAGCGAAGGGAATGTCCATCTGTGCAGTCGAGCATTGGGTGAGCGCTAGCCCGAGCAGCGAGAACACTATACCCTCCGCTACTTGCAGCGCCTCCGTCGGTCGGGGCCTCTCGGACAAGAAGTCCCATAGGCGCAAGCCGACGAGCGCCATCAGGATGATCAGGGACGGGACGTAGGCATAGGTATCCGGTGAGTTCGGTCGGCCAGGCAACAGGCCCGCGGCATCTCCCGTGAGAGCCCACAGGCTAACCAAAGCGGAGACAGCCAGTTCGTTGACTGCCGCCCCCATCCAAAACGTGCCGGATGCCACCCTTCGTCTCCACGCCTGAAGCGCATATACGCCGACAAGCAGTACGGCAAGAATCCCCGCGACGATTTCTTGGGCATGCTGGTAACCTGCCGCGTTCACGATGATGTGTATCGAGAGCTCGGCCACCGCCAGGCAGGTGAGCATGCGGGGACGGAGCCTGGGAGCCTCGGCATCCCCACCAAGGGCCTCGACAACCCTCGAGCGAATGCGCCACGAGAGGTATGCCAATGCCGTGAGCATCACGACATAGGTAAACGCGGTGATCACGCCTGCCCGCTCAACCAGTTCACCGTACCCGGAGGTCAGCATCAGCAGGGCGTCAAGGCCCAAGGTGACATCGCCGATCGACGCATACACCGAATCGTGCATCGCATACGCAAGCACATAGAAGTAAACGGCGACAAGAACCACATAGGAGAGATTGGGCTGGGGCAAAAGCGATAGATGCGTCGAGAGATATCGCAGCAACAGAAGAAACGCCGCCATGCCCCCCAAGAGGCAGAGGGACAGCTTGCCGAGTTCCGCATCCACCAGGCGCTTGCGCATCAGCCAGAGGATCAGCGCGACTCCTGCCGCTAGGCAGGCGATACCGATGAGCGTCGAGTGTGCCTCGGCGAGCATCACTGCGCGTGCCGCATCGTTCCCAGGGGGCACCGTGCCCGCCGAGAGGCCGCTGGCTTGGAGGATCAGTTGGCGTGCGACGGCACATACGTCTACGAGAAGCACGCCAAACCAGGCAAGCTTGCCCATCGCGTACAGCGTCGTTGTCACGTCCCGCTCCTCTTCCTCCTTCCCAGAGAGCGCCAGCAGTAGAGAGAGGACGCTTGCGCCTGCGAACTGCAGGAAGAAGGCCACGGCGATTGGGGTGGACAGGGACGTGTCACGGGACCCCATGCCTCCCACCCCAAAGTAGTCGCGCATGAACAGGCTGGCGATCAGGGTGAGCACGAGCGAGACCAAGAGCCCGTACCGGTACGTCCGCCTCAGGCACAGGACGCTACCCGCCACGACGAGGGTGCAGGACAGCGTCTGGTACGTGATAACAAGGGGCAGGCGTGTCTCGCTGAAGCCAAAGGAGTAGGAAAAGCAGACCGAGATTACCATCCCCATATGGACCAGCACGGAGAGCGCAGTGGACTCGAACCTCCTCACGAGCACCATACAGGCTGCCATCCAGGCGAGCATCAGGCCGAAGGCGGGCACCTCGCCAAGGTAGCGAAAGTACACGTGGGTCATGAGCACAGAGATGAATATTGCGCCCATGCCCGCCCCCAGAAGGGATATCGAGAAGGCACTCACGCGGCGTCGCGCCGCCGCCAGCCCCGCAGACGCCAAGACGAGGCTGAGAAGCCACATGAGCGCGCAGCGGACCTCGTTGCCAAGGGTGGGGATCACGAGGATGCCGAGGAAGACGAGGCCGAGAAAGACGAGGAGGACGGCAGCGAGGCCTATGACGTTTCTGCCAAACGTTCCCTCGAGCGAATCGGACCTCTCGGCGAGGTCCCTGTCCTCGGGCATTGCGGCGAAGGTAGCCGGAGCAGCCGACATCATGCCAGGGGGTACCGGAGGTTGCCCGGAAGAGGAGATAGGTACAGGTGGGCGCCCGGGTACCGGCGGGCGCTCGGGCGCAGGCGAGAGAGGCGTCGAGGCGCCTGACTCGTAGGGCCAGGATGCTGGTGCGACGGGCGCGTTTGCGTTGGGCCAAGGGCTCGAGACACCGTGCTCGTAGGGCCAAGGACTCGGGGCATCGGGCTCGTTGGCGTAGGGCCATGCCGCTGGGATGGGCGGGCCTTGTTCGCTGCCGCCATGTTGTGGGGGTGCGGCCGCCGACTCCCTCTGGTCGCCGCGCGCCCTCATCTCCTCCACCTCAACTCGGCTGTTGAGATTTCGTACCCAGTCCTTGAGGGCGTCGATCTCGCGACGGCACATACGCAGCTCGGACACGCAATATGCCGCTAGGACCAGCATGACAAGAACAAAGCACTCCGTGAGGAATTGCATGAGGACCATCTCCGAGCTGTGGGCTATTCGCTCCTGTCCACATCGCCTTTACGTATTCTCGAATATAGCACATGGGGCTAAGACGAACGCTGTGGTGGCACAGAGCCGCTGTGACTAATCTCATGTCGCCGTCCCGGCATGCTGGGTGCCTCATCCTCTGCTGTGACGTTACCTATCACCTGTGATCCGCTTATCCCACAGGGCCTTGGCGCGGTCCGCGCTGCCACCTACCTCTGAACGTATCGCACGACATGTTCATCGCAGAGTGGCAGTAAGTCTGACTTTCCGGCGCTTCCTTAGCCCGCTGGACACAGACCCGAGCCGTCGCCTGCTCCGAGGGCCTGCGCCCGGCTGCGAAGACCCATGGGCCGCCGCCCGCGCGCGGCGGCCGTCTCCGGCGCCATGCGGCATGAGGCTCTCACCTACGGGCGTGCGGCGGCCGCCAGGCCTGCGGGGGACGGCGTTGGTGCTGCGGAGGAGGGCCGCAGTGGCCTCACGGAGGGGCGCATCTTGGCCCGACGCCTCACGGAGAGGCGCAGTCTGCGGCTCCCACGTCGCGCAGAATGCGCTTTTCCGTCACGTTGCCGCCCGGGAGGCGTGGGGCGCAACCCCCCGCCAGCCTGCGGGGCACTATGGAGAGTGGCCCAACTGGGCAAACGTGCTCGAGCAACCCCCCGCCAGGCTGCGGGGGGGTTGCGCCGGGGCCCGCAGGCCTCGGCCGGCGGGCCCGACTGCACGGAAAGGCGCAGTCTGGGCAGAGGGCCTCGCTGATGGCACGCCCTGGGCCAGGCCGGGACACCATCAGGCTGCCAGTTGTGGGCTAAGGAGGTGCCGGGAACTCAGGGTAAGGTCACCAGCGAGAGTCCCGCTGTCAAAAGGTTCTATGGGCATCCCGTCTTCCTGTCTCGCTGCGCGGCAACAGGGCATCGGGTGCAGCGAATGCTGAAACTGCACTGGTCATGCTGACGACGCAACAGGTGATATAATCCGCTGCGCTCTGATGACGTGGGAAATTGGAAGGAGACCTACCCACCATGAACGAGAACACAGACCTCTTGCAGCCTCGGTCCGCCTCATCTGGGGACGGGGGCACCCACGGCAGCTCAGGAGAGCCTGTCGCTCCCATGCCTCACCTCGCCCTTGCCCTGTCGCTTCGTTTCGTCCTCATCCTCCTTATGGGGATGTGCCTTCACCTTGCGGGGCAATCGCTTCTGTGGACCGACCTTGGCATCATCGCCGTCGATGCCATCACCCTCGCTACGCTGGCTCACCTTATGAGAGGGGAGGGACGACGCCTGCGTGACCTCTATGTTCCGACCGGTGGCGCCGACATCGCGTGGGGACTCCTGTTTTCAGTCATCATAATCATTGGCTTCTTTGTCTCAAACTTTCTGGCGAACCTCATCGTCTATCACGGTGCCCCGCCCACCCAGTCCTCGAATTTCGTACCCCCGCTATGGCTCGGCGTCCTTGCTCTTGCCGTTATGCCGCTGACCATAGCCTTCGCCGAGGAGGGGCTGTATCGTTCCTACCTTCTGCCTCGCCTTGCGCGTCGCATGGGCCAGGTCCCGGCACTGCTCCTCGTGTCTGTCTTCTTTGGGCTCCAGCATATCGGGTTTGCTGTTCCTGACGGGCAGCAGATGCTGTCTAGGGCCCTGACCACCCTCTTTGCCGGACTACTCTTTGGTGGCCTCTGGCTATGGAAGAGGAAGACCGTCCCTCTTGTCATTGGGCACTGGCTCCTTGACTTTCTTTTTCTTGGCCTGCCCGTTTTCTACATGGCTACCTCGGCATAGTCCCGGACGGCCGGGGTGGATCGCGCCCGTCCCGGCCGTGAACCCCACATGGCGTTGCGGTTGAAGCCCAAGCCATGCCCGTGTGGGCGGTATGCGCTCCACGAGGTGCGGATGGGTTGGCTTGTGGGAGTGCATACGCTCAGCAAGCAACGTATCAGCCCGCCTCTTCTCACTCGCATTCCTTCCTCTCGGCCCTGCATGGGCCGCACTACGGATGCACAGGCTCCGCACGCTGCCCAGTAAACGCACTTCTTCTCCGACTCATAGTGCAGTGGCTGCAGTAAGTACGCTATGGTTGACATGCTGTGTAGGAAAACGTATAGTGTGTCGCACCATTTGGTTAGCTGCTTTTAACACTATTGCAAGAGGAGGATAGCATGGCACAGGAATCCCAAGTCCAAGCCGCCACCAAGGGCGGTGGGAAGCTGAACACGAAGGACCTCATCTACGCCGGTGCGTTTTGTGCACTCTACATCGTGGCGATGCTCATCGTCGTGATGGGCTCGGGCATAGTGCTTCCCATCCTGTATTTCATTGCCCCGCTCACCGTCGGCACTGTGTGCGGCACAATCTACATGCTCTACGTGCTCAAAATACATAAGTTTGGTGCGGCGCTTATCTTGGGGGTGCTCTTTATCTTGGCGACCGGCCATCTTACGTGGTACTCGCTGGCAGTGGTTCTTGGTGCCTCGCTCATCGCCGAGCTTATGATCTTCTTGGGTAAGTATGCTTCAAAGAAGATGTACCTGCTTTCATACGTGTTCTTCAACCTCACCATGGCAGCACCGTATCTGAGCTTTGTGTTTAATCTTCAAGATTCGCTTAAGATGACGAAGGGCTTTTATGGAGATGGGCCTTCGGGAGAGGCTCACGCAAAGGCATACGAGACTCTCTTCGGATCCGGCTTCTATGGCTTTACCATCGCCCTCGCGCTTGTCGGAGGGGTCGTTGGCGCCCTTGTCGCGAGCAGGCTCGTGAAGAAGCACTTTGCCAAGGCTGGGATCGTCTAGGTGGAGTTCGAGCTCTACGGTGATGACTCAGGGGCGCGTGTTCGCTTTGATCCGCGTACGAAGTTGCTGGTCTTCTTTGTGAGCTGCTTTCTAAGCCTCTCGATGCACGGCAACCTTCCCATCCTGGTGGTCGGTACGCTGCAGTGCGTCATGCTCGCCCTGTCCGGAAAGCAGGCCTTGGCGCTCAAATGCCTTGCGAGCCTCTATGTCATCCTGTTTATCCGTCAGTGCATTGAGGCGTCAGGGGAGCAGGGTGCAGAGGCGGTCGTTAGCGTGTGTATGGGGCTTATCTCGCTTTTCGTGTTCTTCTTTCCCATCATGGTCTCCTTTCTTTTGCTCGTACGCACCACGCGGGTGAGCCAGTTCCTCTCGGCGTTCCAGGCAATGCACCTACCCATGACCCTTGTCATCCCTCTGGCAGTGCTGTTCCGCTTCATCCCGACGGTACAGGACGAGTGGAGCGGCGTGCGCAAGGCGATGGCGTTTCGTGGCATATCGATGACGCCGGGGGCGATCATTCGACATCCACTTTTGACCATCGAGTACATCCTCGTACCCCTGCTCTTCTCCTCCGTCGGTGTTATGGAGGAGCTGGCCGCAGCCTCGCTGGCACGTGGGATGGACAGTACGCGCACGCGCAGCTCCTTCGAGCTGGTGCAGCTTCGCGGTGCCGACCTCATAGCGATCAGTCTCTTTATCATAGTCGCCGCCTGGATACTTGCCTTCAGGGCATCAGGAATGAGCAGCCTATGATCCGCTTCGATGACGTGAGCTTTCACTACGGTGGCGAGAACGGCACCGGAGATGGCGTCGATCATATCGATCTCACGATAGCGGACGGGGCCTTCACGGTGCTTGTCGGCGAGAGCGGATGCGGAAAGACGACCCTCACGCGCCTGATAAACGGCCTTGCCCCCAACTTCTACGAGGGCGAGATGGAAGGTGCCGTCTATGTGGACGACATCTGCACCACCACCGCAGAGCTCCATGATACGGCGGCGCTCATCGGCAGTGTATTTCAGAATCCCAAGAGCCAGTTCTTCAACGTGGACACCACAGGTGAGCTGGTGTTTGGCTGCGAGAACCAAGCTCTGTCTCGTGACGAGATGCGCCGCAGGCTCGACAGGACGCGCATCGACATGCAGCTCGACGCGCTGATGGACCGCAACATCTTTGAGCTTTCCGGCGGCGAGAAGCAGCAGATTGCCTGCGGCTCGGTCTACGCGTCCGGACCACGCGTGTTCGTGATGGATGAGCCGTCGGCGAATCTCGACAAGAAGGCGATACGACGCCTGCACAACATCTTGGCGAAGATGAAGGACGAGGGCAAGACCATCGTGCTGTCGGAGCATCGCCTCCACTACCTGATGGATCTGGCCGATGAGTTCGTCTACGTCAAGGACGGGCGTATCGAGAGGACCTTCTCTACGCAGGAGCTGCGCTTGCTCGACGACCCTCGGCTGTCGGAGCTGGGCCTGCGCTGCACCGACCTGCATCGGCTCGTCAAGGTCAGGACGACGTCGCCCGCCGGTGGCGGCCCGGATGGCAGCGGTGGTAAAGGGCAGGATGGCCCATACGACGATAACCACGCCGACGCTCGCACTGTCGGGCGTCCCGCCCTCGAGGCGGTCGACCTCAGCTGTAGCCGGGGCAGCACGCGCATCTTAGACGTGGATCGCATCGCGTTTCCCGAGCATAGCGTGGTGGCGGTGATAGGGGACAACGGCTGCGGCAAGAGCACCTTGGCTGAGTCCCTCTGTGGCATCATCCCCTCCGACGGCACGGTGGCGATAGGCGGGACCTTCGAGACCGCACGGACGCGCTCCAAGAGAAGCTTTATGGTGATGCAGGACGTCAACCGTCAGCTGTTCGCGGATGACGTGGCCGAGGAGGTCAGCCTGAACGCGTCAGTCTCCGAGGAGGAGGTAGATCGGATTCTTGAGGGCCTGGGCCTGCTCGAGTACAAGGACCGTCACCCCGCCTCGCTCTCGGGCGGGCAGAAGCAGCGCGTGGCCATTGCCTCGGCGCTCTGCGCAGGCAAGGACATCCTGTTCTACGACGAGCCCACAAGTGGCCTCGACCGTCGCGGCATGGAGCGCTTCGGCACGCTTCTGCGCGCCATGCGCGACAAGGTGCTCTGCTCGCTCATCATCACGCACGACCCCGAACTCATCTTGCAGTGCTGCACGCACGTGCTGCATGTGCGCGACGGTCGAGCCGTGGCGCTCTATCCGCTCGACGATGAGGGCGCGGCCCGTGTGCGCGGCTATTTTCTGTCTCCCAGTGATGAGAGCACCAGCAAAAGGCGCGATCGCACCGGTGCGGTGGGCAAGATCCTGCGCTATGCGGGCGAGCAGAGAAGGTCGATCGCGCTCGCGGCGACGCTGATGGTCGTCGGGGCCCTGGCAAGCGTCGTTCCCTACCTGCTCATCTACGGCCTTATCGATGCGGCTCTTTCGGGTGGTACCGTTACGCTTGCCGCCGCAGCCCCCGCTGTTGCAGCGATTGCCGTCTGCGAGGTCGTGCATGCCGCAAGTTACACGGTGGGCTTGGTGCTTTCTCACAAGGCAGCGTTCAGCACGCTCGAGAATCTGCGTAAGTTTTTGCAGGAGCGACTAGACGGCCAGTCCATCGGGACGGTGAGGGATCTGGGCGCGGGGGCCGTGAAGAAGCTGTTCACCGACGATATCGAGTCCATAGAGCTCCTGCTAGCACACATGATCCCCGAGGGCGCGGCAAACATCGCCGTTGTCGCGGTCGTGCTCCTGACGACATTTGCCGTTGACTGGCAGATGGCGCTTCTCACCCTCATCGTGGTGGGGCTTGGCGTCATCGTGTCCCGGCAGATGTACAGCGTGGGCATCGACAAAATGGGCAGCTACTTTGCCGCGACGAAGCGCCTGAACAACACCATCGTCGAATACGTGGAGGGCATGGAGGTCGTACGCGTGTTCAACCGTCAGGCTGATTCCGGCGAGAAGTTCGAGCGTGCGGTGTCGGGCTATCGCGACCAGGCCCTGGGATGGTACAGGATCTGCTGGCCTTGGATGGCGCTCTACGGCAGCCTGTTCTCGAGCATCGTGCTGTACTCTTTGCCATTTGGGGTGCTCATGGTGCTGCTGGGGCGGATGACGCTCTCGAGCTGCGTGCTGGTGTTGTGCCTGAGCTTCGGAATAGGACCGCTGCTGCTGCACTGCATGGCGTTCATCGGTGCCATCCCTCAGGTGAGCTTCAAGATCCAAGTGCTTGAGAAGGCCTTGGACCAGGCGCCACTCAAGTCGGGGAGCGCGGGTTTTGTCGGCCGGGGCCACAGGGTGGTGTTTGAGGACGTGCGTTTCGCATATCGCGATGCCGAGGTGCTGAAGGGTATCTCGTTCACGGCCGATGAGGGCCGCATGACCGCGCTGGTGGGGGGGAGCGGAAGCGGCAAGAGCACCATCGCGCGCCTTCTGGTCCACCACTACGATGTGGCGGGCGGCTCCATCTCCATAGGTGGTCAGCACATCGACGATATGACCCAGGTCGCCCTGAGTGAGCAGATATCCTATGTGTCGCAGGACCTGTTCCTCTTTGACAGGAGCATCCTCGAGAACATCCGCGTCGGCCGGCCCGACGCGACCGACGAGGAGGTTATTGAGGCCGCCAAGCGGGCGCAATGCGACGATTTTATCAGAGAGCTGGAAAACGACTACAACACCAATGCGGGAACGGCGGGAAGGCGACTGTCGGGTGGCCAGCGCCAGCGCATCGCATTTGCCCGGGCGATCCTCAAGGATGCGCCCATCGTCGTGCTCGACGAGGCGACAGCGTTCGTCGACCCGGAGAACGAGCAGAGGATGAGCCTTGCCATCCGCGAGATCATCGCGGGCAAGACGGTCATCGTCATAGCCCACAAGCTCCGCTCCATCGTTGGTGCCGACAAGATCATCATGCTGCATCGGGGTCGTGTCCTCGCAGAGGGGACGCAGGGCGAGCTTCTCTCGTCCTGTCCCGAGTACAGAGCGCTGTGGGACGCCTCCGAGCAGGTGAGTGGCTGGACGCTCAGGGATGGTGGGCGCATCGACGCTCAGGGCGCAGACGGCGACGCTCAGGGCGCAGGCGGCAGGGAGGCACTATCATGCTAGGCCTCGTCCATCGCATCCTTGCCTTCTCGGGGCCCTATGCACGGCGCGTGCGGATCGCCTACATCTTTGCGTTTCTGAGGGCGCTGTGCGCCACCGCCCCTTTGATGCTTGCCATCATGGCGCTGCGCCTCCTCATGGCGGGCCAGGCGACGCCGCTTTCCTGCTGCCTTCTTGCGGCGGGGATGCTGGTGCTCCTCTTGCTCCAGTCGATCTTCCAGTACCTTGCCGATCGCCTGCAGTCGGGGACGGGCTACGAGATCTTCGCTGACAAGCGCGTCGAGCTGGGCCAGCACCTACGCCGCCTCCCCATGGGGTTCTTCACCGCAGGCAACATCGGGCGCATCAGCTCCATCCTCTCGGCTGACATGGTCTATATCGAGGAGCAGAGCATGTCGATCGTCGCGAACGTCATGAGCGACGTCTTCTCCCAGGTCATCCTGACGGCGTTCCTGTTCACGATGAGTCCTCTCGTCGGGGCGACCGTGCTTGCGGTCGAGCTCATCGCCGTCCTGGTCGCCCAACCGATGCTCGCGCAGGCGCGTCGCAACTCAGACGTTCGCCAGCGGACGATCGAGCGACTGACCGACTCGGTGCTCGAGTACGTCGAGGGCCTCGCAGTTGTCAAGAGCTATAACCTTACGGGCGAGGGGGCGCAGGATCTACGCGATAGCTTCGCGACCACGCGGGATACCAGCCTGCGCTTCGCCTGCGAGCAGTCGCCCTTCGAGGCGGCGCTCCTGGCGCTGTATGGCCTGGGGTCGGCGGCGGTGCTTGCGCTCTCCGTATGGCAGCTGGAGCAGGGCGCCATGACGCCCGACACGTTCGTTGGTATTGCGCTGTTCCTGTTCCAGCTGTTCGGACCGCTGAGGGACCTATACCAGCAGAGCACGCGCCTGACCATCATGGAGAGCGCTCTGAACCGCATCGAGTCCCTGTTCTCCCAAGACGAGCTGGAGGATGCGGGCACGGATGACTTGCCCGATGCGGCTGCCGCAGCTGCCTTAGGCAGCCACGAGATCGAGTTCTCGCACGTGTCCTTCTCCTACGGCGAGAAAAACGTACTGAGGGACGTCTCCCTGGCAGCCGACTGCGGTCAGATGGTCGCCCTGGTAGGGCAGTCGGGAAGCGGGAAGACCACCCTTGCGAACCTCCTGGCACGATTCTGGGACGTCTCTGCGGGTCAGGTGCTGCTGCGCGGCGTCGATGTGCGACGGCTGCCGCTCTCGGCGCTCATGGCTCAGATCAGCATGGTCTTCCAGAACGTCTACCTGTTCCAGGACACGGTGTTCAACAACATCGCCATGGGTAGGCCCGGCGCAACGCGCGAGGAGGTATACGAGGCTGCCCGGAAGGCATGCTGCCTCGACTTCGTCATGCGTATGCCCTACGGATTCGACACGATGGTCGGTGAGGGCGGCGCCAGCCTGTCCGGCGGGGAGGCGCAACGCGTCTCCATCGCCCGGGCGATCCTCAAGGATGCGCCCATCGTCGTGCTCGACGAGGCGACCGCCAGCATCGACGCCGACAACGAGCGCCATATCCAGCAGGCCATGA
>ERZ773079.720-NODE-720-length-21236-cov-12.012370_pt1 | contig 21236 bp, 16 predicted proteins | sample MGYA00511355_ERZ773079 | MGnify/ENA primary metagenome ERZ773079 (study PRJEB29015, sample SAMEA2737979) | human oral metagenome | biome: human oral; feature: human-associated habitat; material: dental | place: China | collected 2117 ... | reverse complement strand
AATCGTGGCGGCTGCCCGAAATAATATCAATGAGACCATCAAGCAGCGCCAGCAGCCAGAGCTGGATCTCAATGAAACAATTACCCAAGAAACACTATCGAATTTTATTATTACCGATGGTGGCAATAGTATAGCTTGGCCAATTGGGCAGGCGTCGCTCTTGCCATCAGCCTACGGCGAAATGACGATCAAAGTGCCGATCGACGCCGTGGCCAAATATCTGCAAAATCCGACAGCCCGAAAGCTAGCTAATATCCCCAAGCCGCCCGAGCCAAAACCAGAACCAAAGCCAGCGCCCGCTGTACAAGCACCCGCGCCAACCACTGGCAATAAAGTGATCGCTTTGACGTTTGATGACGGGCCGGGACCATACACTGCGCACCTACTGGACGTCTTGGATCAGTATGGTGCGAAAGCAACGTTCTTCTTGATCGGTAGCAAAGTCTCCAGCCAAGCCAACATCGTACGCAGCATCCATGCGCGCGGCCACCAACTGGGCAATCATTCATGGTCGCACCCAGAGCTACCCAAGCTACCCGTTGACCAGATTGCCGATGAAATTGACCGCACCAACGACGCCATTAAGCAAGCCACCGGCGTCACACCGGCTATTTTGCGCCCGCCCTACGGCGCGGTCAACGGCGTTGTCTTGGAGCAGCTTCGCCTGCGCGGCATGTCGTCAATCTTATGGTCGGTCGACACGCGGGACTGGGCCGACCGCAACAGCGACATCGTCTGTTCGCGTGCTGTCGCTGGCGCTCGTCCTGGAGCCGTCATCTTGATGCACGACATTCACCAAACCTCAGTCGGTGCCGTGCCGTGTATCCTTAGCGCGCTGAAGCAGCAGGGGTATTCGTTTGTGACGGTACAGGGGCTGATCGGCAATATGGCGGCGGGAGTTGGGTATCCGTAGGATAGTAGCTAGATGTTGCAGATGCTCGTTGCAGCGTCTATTCTGTTTTATCTACCTCAAACATCTTATATTTCGAAGTCGCACCACGTAGCAATTTTACCTTTGACGGCGCCACACCAAAATGTTTCGCCAGTAACTTCGCTGCTGCGTTCGCCCGCCCCTCAATGGCCGGCGCCTTGGTGTAAATAGTCAGCGAACCGTCATCGTTCATTACGACTTCTTCGCGATGGCGGGAGTTGGGTTTGAGATGGACGGAGATTTTCATAGTCAAGAATCTTACTCCGAGTTAAATGTTCCTATTATTTTTATAAAGTTAAGACCTTTACTAATCTTAGGCAGCTCATTAGATATTACCTTAAAAGCTTCGTCTTTGTCAGTCGTCCAGCTAGAATCAGATAAGCTTGCAAAATCAAGCAAAAAACTGTCGCTATATTTTTTCTTACCTGTAATATCAGTATAGTGTACCCCTACCTCCGTCTTATTTTTAAGTAATTTTTTATAACAACCAACAGCGGACAGAATAAAATATCTTCTCTTATTCTTTGAGGGTAGCATAGTTATGCCGTGTTTAATTACCCGAAGCTTCGATAATTTATCAATACCTTCACTTTGACAGTTAAGTTCTAAATCCTCGCCTTTTATTGAGAAACAAATATCTCGAGCAAGTCCGCCACCTTCATTCAAAACAACAATATCTATAAAGCTCTTCACCACCTCAGTACTCTCCACATATACGGCCAACCGTGGCCGTATCATCTGTTCATTGGTATCATTGTTTTGCTTAGCAGATCTATACGATTGAAAGGCTGCAATAACAGCAACTATTGCAGCAATCATCGTACCTATGGCACTTATTATTTCTGCCCAATCTGTAGGTTTTAACTCCATAGATACCCCTTTAGCTCCTCATCAATACTCGTAATTTGCCATTTACTAATAATTCGTTAGAACGACATCGCCTCCAATTCCCGCGGTAAAATCTCCTGCACTTCTACCGAACCTGCCACCAAGTGGTAACCGTGCAACCTTGACGGCAAATTACGCTCGACCGAACGCCAATTGACTGGGTGATTCTCATCAAAGTAATCAAGCAATTCTGCATTCAAAAAATGGTCGCGCGGCAAGTCAACTGAACCATCCTGATTGATGACCAGCGCTATCGACAAACCCGATGTCACGCCATCTTCGTTTTTAGCATACGCCGCCGTCACCAGATGGACCACTGGCTCAAATTCCAACACTGATTGATCGCTCACCTCCACCTGCGCCTGGCCGCGACGCGCTAGTTGCTGATTAATTTTTGTTGTTAGTTCCTCAACACTTGGCTTGCCATCAGCCGCTCGGCAATAGTCGCAACCATCTGTCGACTCGACATATTCCAGCAGCAAATCCATATCAACATCAGCATCCTTAACGCCATACTGTGACAATTGCTCCACCATTTCATGCAGCGCACCCAGTAAACTATAATCATTAGCATTTCTGGCAGCATCACCGATACGGATAATGGCGCGAGCTATGGTGATGGTTTTGTTTGGCTTATTCATACATTCTCCTGAAGCTATTTCACAGCTCTTCATCAACATATTTACACCCGCCAATCATCAGGCGTTGATTTAGCGTAATCACACATACCAATTGTCTCAAAATGCTTCTTGGCGCAAGCAATTTTATGTAACTCGTCTTCGCGTTCACCACCGTTCTTCGTCTCACGCACCATATATATTTTTTCTACGCCATTGACTTCTTTGACAATTGCCCAGTCTGGATTGTAGTCACCAACTGGCGTCGGTATAGTAAATTTCGACGGTAACTTGAGGAATAATTTAATATCTTCACGGCTGTCCAAATATTCGGCAAACTTTTGTTCGGTCGCCGAATCTAGTGCCAATCTATCTGTCACCGTTTTTTGTTGATTCTTAACTTGATATAACCGATCAATAAATCGTTCGACTTCTTCATCGCTATCTTTTTGGAAATTGCGGAGTTCATAATTACGCTCGCCCATCTTTTCATACTCAACACCGTCCACCACGACCTGCGCCAGCACCGACTTAATTGCACCCTTCACCATTTGCACATAGTCGTACGGGTTTTTTAAGAACTCATGCAACCGGCCGCTGCCAATCAAAATATCAACAATTGTTTGTCGAGTGAGGCCAGTACTATCCTGTAGTTCAGAGATAATATCCGGCAGTTCAAACGTTCCCGCCAAGTCATGCGTTGCTTCGCCAACCATACCATCATTATGAACACCCCCGCGCTTCAAAAGCACCCTATGTCTTTGTACTTCAATTCTTAACGGCTTAAGCTCAGGCTTGGCTTTAATGGCATTGATGGCCGCCATAATAATCTGACCGTTATCAAATACCACACGGTACGTCGTTTTATGTGAAATTCGCTTCCACAATTCCTCGAGTAGTCGGCATGATATTTTTGCAAATCGCCAGGTAAATCAAGCGTAAAGCCAATATTATTCGGCGCGAAATTCGCCAGCACTCGACCCTCATCATCAATCATGCTGCGACGCCGCAAACATTCCCAAATCTCATTCGACTTCTGATGCCCCAGCGTACTACTTGGATCATTGTGCAGCACTATTCGCGCAAACTCACTACGCCGCACAAAACCAATTTTAACACCAGCTTTCTTATATTCCTTTTGTAAATTATTAGCAAAATCACGATACGATTCATTGGCGACCACCATCAACTGATTGATCTGCTCGTCAAACACTCGCGTGCCATCCTGACGCACTGGCAACCGCAAGCCCCGTCCAATCGTCTGTCGGCGATCATTTTCACTACCGCTCTCGCGCATCATACAAATTTGAAACACATTCGGGTTGTCCCAACCCTCTTTCAGTGCCGAGTGACTAAAAATAAACCGTACTGGATTTGCCTGGTCAAGCAGTTTTTCCTTGCCTTTCATAATCAAGTCATAAGCCGACTCATCCTGTGCATTACCCTTACCCTCTTTGCTATCGACAAAGCTCGTTTTACCGCCCTTACGCATCTCAGCAAAGTATGCTTTTCGAACTTCACCTGGATCTTCAGGCATGATATCTTCGTAAAAACGGCTCTTTCTTCGCTCTTCCTGGTACAATTCATCAAACCAACGCGCAAATTTTCCGTCAACCATATTACCGTCATCATCATACTCCAAATAGCTCGCCACTTTATCAACAAAAAATAGACTCAGCACTTTAATACCTTGGTCACGCAGTAAATATTCTCGCTTAATATGCTCGGCGATGGTCACACGAATCATCTCGCGCATAACTTGATCTTCGTTACCGCCCCAATTTTCACCAAGCATCAGGACTCCTTGCGACCCAACCTCCACACTCGCTGGAACCGTCGAAATTTCATTGATGGTATAGCCTTCGTAAATACTATTACCAGTGCGAATATCCAGTTTGTCGTGATGATTAGCCCATAGTGATTTTCGACCAACATTGCCATTTTTATCGCGGACCAACACTTCGATATAAGCTTGAAGTTTCGGCGTATTGCGCACATCGATAAGCTTTATGTACGGCTTAGCATCACTGCCCTCTTGCTGAGCATTCGCCACTACGATGCTTTTTACCAACTTCTCTCGGTGAGCATCAACTGGATCAAGCCGATACATCATGTTGTACTCGTGAGTATGCGTGGCGCTATAACGCAATGTGCACATCGGGTTCAAATCATTAATTGCACTCGTCGACAGTTCACTCTCCATATTTTGCGGCTCATCCATGATGACAATCGGATTGACGGCGGCCAGATATTCAATTGGGGCAATACCATTTAGCTTATCGCGTTCTTGATGAATCACTCGCGTATTCTTATTGCCGCGAATTGCATCAATTGTCATAACCATAAACTGTGTCATAGTGCTGGTAGCATAGCTCTGTACCACCTCTGGATTTTTACCATCGTACACTGACGCTTCGTACGGGCTATACCCCATCTCACGCGTGAAGTGCTCACGCATGCCGTCGAGGCTACTTTTCACGCCCTCTTTGATGGCAATACTCGGCACGATGATAATAAACTTTGAAAAACCATATAATTTTGCCATTTCCAGCGCTGTGCGTAGATATACATAGGTTTTGCCAGTACCCGTTTCCATCTCAACGCTAAAGTTCATACCATTCAGCTTTTCAATTGGCGCTATACCGTTGTCGTTTTGTATGGACTTCACATTTTCTAATATCGCGTCATCATCAAGTAGTAAATTATTACCAATTGCACCAATTTCATTGAAAAGTCCGATCTGGTCGCCATACACCGATCGCGACCGCAACACTGCATCAAACGCATCAGCGTCGTCAGGCTGACCATCGAAAACACTCGTAATAGCGCTGATAGCTTGCAACTGGAAAGGCTGGCTGGAATCGTATTTAATTTTCATCTTTCATACTCCTAAATTATGCTTGCTGCAAGCAAAATAGCCTTTCTACCTCTGTTAAATATTTTACTTGCATCATACCACTGCAAGTACACCCATCATTCATTCAACATCCTCAGTATTGGCCAGTTTATACTTGGTCGCTTTCACGCCGCCATTTTTAGGTCTAACCACCACAAGTAATCCCTGTTTAACCCACTTATTGAACATTCTGGACATTTTGTCTCGCTGCTCCACCTTTGTGATTTCTCGTGCTTTCTCATTCGCTATATACTTATTGACCTCCAGGTATGATCGAATTATCTCCCATTCACCAGGGCGATGCTCATTTAGTAGAACAACCTTAACAGAATCATCAAGCGTTGGATATGTAATATAGATTGGCGGATATAAGCCATTAAACTCCATCTCATTTCGCATAGCTCTAACACCCTCATTCTGATCAAGATTAGGAGGATTAGGAAACTCACGTAAGTGCTTTACTACCGAGTCATTACGATAACCCTCGGATCGAACATATCCAATATTACTAGTAGTAATATTATAAGGCAACAGCCCAGGACTCTCTACTTCCATTCTATCCTCAAATAATTTAATCTCGATATCACGCTTGATAAAATAATCCCTATGAATTACAGCATTGGTGATAGCCTCCTTGACAGCCCTTTCTGGCATTTCATATTTAGTTATAAATCCAGAATGCATTTCTATACCATTTTGCAATAAAGTCAAAACGTATTCGTGGGCTTTTTGAATAACTTCAATTATAGGTCCTTCTATAGTTTTTGGAATACCTACTAAATTTGGAACCTCTCTATAATTCGCTATCGTACCGGTATATTGCATAATTCGAATTGCACATTTCGTATCCATTAAATTGGTTGGATATTCAGCAAAAAGCAAGACAGCAGCACGTGTTGGCTTCAATACCCCATCCGTATCTTTTCTGGCAAGACCAGTTTTGAACAAAATGTCTTCAATCGATTTGCCTGAAATTCCACGCTGATTTTTCCAATCATCAAAATATCGCGTCCGCAATAACTCAAAATCAACATCAATTAACTCTGAGTCCGCTCGAGTAAATCCCTTAGCGTAACTCATTTTGATAATCTCACTAGGCGTTAGTTTCTTATTACTTTTTTTCATCCGTATAAAAACATCATTGTTAATTGAGCATAGTAAATTAGTAGACTTCGGGACTCTTATGACAACAACTGTTTTACCATTGCCAGCTTTTAGTTCAGCCGCTACACTAACACCAATAAGCGGTGGAATTATCCTCTGCAGTTCTCTAAATATTTCATCATATTTATCAGCATCTTCTTCTATCCCATACACCCTATCAAGACCAGATTTTGTGGTTTTTTCAGGATCATCAATGCCAATTATTATTGATCCACCATCAGTGTTAGCAAACGCAACAATAGTTCGAATAATCTTCGCAACCACAGCATCACCCTTCAGGCGTTTAAACTCAATAGTCTGCGTCTCTGTTGGTATATTTAAAAGATCGTTTATTTTTTTATCATCATCCATACTTATACCGTCCACAATTCCACATCATAGCTTTTACAAGTTTGGACCAGGTTGGTTTTCAGTTGGTTGTCGCCCTGGAAGGCGTCGTCGAGGATGACAAACTTACTTGGAGCCAGGTCAGTGATAATAGCGCGTAATTGCTCCAAAGTTGGCTTAACATGTTCATTGAGATATAGCACTGGTTGACCCTCTGACGAATTACCTTCAGTCACAACTTGATGCACATGGAGTCCATCGACGTCGACGGTTTGAGTGCGCGTAGTCAGCGGCAAGCCCATTTTCAAAAGCACTTCCACCAGCAAATCATCCTCGCTCGCATTGTCGTTACTGCTTTCGCGCATCAGATCAAGTCGTGCTTGCAATTCGTTCAAATCGCCCGTCGGCGCGCTTTGCCACTTGGTGAAATTAGTGTCAGCCAGTTTGTAGGTGCGATATCCAACATCCAGCGGCGTCTCGCGCTCAGCCAGCTTGTCGGCAAAGTCAGCCTTAATCTTTTCGCCCGCCCGATTGATACGCTCGCGGGCAATATCGCTAATCTTTTTATAGCCAGCCTTGAACGCCTCGCTCTTTTCGTCGGTCGGCTCAGGTAACTGCACCATGATGTGTTTACGACTACCGCCATCTTCGGCGTTGAGCTGCATGACAGCATGAGCGGTGGTGGCGGAGCCGGAAAAGAAATCAAGCACAACATCATCATTACTCAGCTTTGTTGCAGAGCCTAATCCAATTATGTTTTTGAGAAGTTTAGACGGTTTAGGAAAATCAAAAACTCTTTTCCCATCAAACAGATTTTTTATTTCTTCCGTCGCATTTTTATTATTACCAAATTCACTACCCCAGAAGTCGTTAGCAATCTGACCCGCCTTCATTGCGTCTTGTAGATAAATCTTCCTCATCGGATTGCCGCCATTTTGCGGCCAATGTATCAAGCCCCTACGGTCTTCATCCTCAAAAACTTCTTTTGTAATCATCCAGTTTTCACTTAGAACTTTTCCATTTGGCAACTTAATATCATATACATAGCGTCCTCGCACGCTATGTATGCACGGACGCCGCGCATAGATACCGTGCTCGTCTTTGTATTGATATTCTTTCTTTGCAGTTTCAGTAAGAGGTATTCTACCGAAATCCACTAACGTTATATTCCTTGCATATATCAAAATATAATCCTTAACCTTAGCAAACATTCCAATATTTGCCTGAGAATTAAAGCGTCTCCATGCTATACTACCCAAGAAATTACCTTCGCCAAAAATCTCATCACAAATCTTTTTCAAATTCGCTTGCTCAGCATCATCAATCGAAATAAATATCACCCCGTCATCGGTCAACAAATTGCGCGCCAACTTCAAGCGCGGGTACATCATATTCAGCCAGTTGCTGTGATAACGGCCAGTAGTTTCGGTGTTGGTACTAATCTTTTTGTTGCCTTCGTCCACCTGCTGGCTAAACTCCAGGTAGTTTTGCAAGCCTTCCTTGAAATTGTCCGGATACACAAAATCTTTGCCGGTATTGTACGGCGGATCGATGTAAATCATCTTGATGCTGTTGTGATACTGCTTTTGCAATACTTTCAGCACCTCGAGGTTATCGCCCTCAATGAAAATGTTATTGGTCGTATCCCAATCCTTGCTCTCATCCTTAGCAGGCCTGAGTGTCGCAGTTGTCGGGTCCTGGGCTGCCCGCAGTGCCTGCTTCTTGCCCGGCCAAAACAGCCCAAACCGCTCATTCGGCTCGCCAGCATCCTCCGCCAACAACTCCTTCAACTTAACTACATCCACCTTGCCATCCGCAATCGCCTCCGGCACTAACTCTTCCAGTTTTTTGGCTAGATCGGTGCGGAAGTTGGGAGAAGTGCTGATGAGTTGGTGGTTGTTTGTGTTTTGCTGTTCGTTATACTCATTTAATTCACTCATTTTCATCCTCATTCAATTTTGAATTGTACCAATAAGGCAGCTAATTCTGTTATTACTATTATAACCCCAAAAATTGCTGATGCATTATACAATGAGAGTATAAATAGCCCCATATTGCCTTCGCTGTAGATTTTTGAGGCGATATAACAGATGGTATTTAATATAAATATAGTCACCATCTGAGATACCAGTACATTTCTCCATGGCTGTCGCAAAAAATAGTCGAACTTATCTTTATCCTTTTTCCTAGCAAACAGCACTCCAAAAAGCGAGACGGCTGCTGCCAACAAAAAGATAATGAGGATTTGATCTGGATACTCAAATTTAGAAATTAAGTTGTTCTTTACCCCACAATAAAGCAATAGAGAAATGCCCGCTACTACAAATAAAATACCTGCAATTTGTATGATCACAGAACTAAAACAGATCTTAATCAGCTTCACTACTAACCGCCTTTGTCAGCAACTCTCTGTTTGTTTGATAATTATGGTACATTTCTTCCTGAACACTTTCATGAGTACCTGGGTCGTTGTAATCTTTAGTCTGAATGCTTGATTCATACTTCTCCTGAAGTATATTAACTAGCTCTTCGCCAAATTTAGCCGACACTTTTTCGTACATACATCGTAATTCCTCAATATTATCAGAACCCAATAAGTTAAATATGGATTGATTGCGCAAAATATCATCATCACTTCGCGAGCGAGGTCGCTTCTTAACAGTTATTTCTATAACCGATTCATCAGAAACATATGATCTTAGCTGAGTAAAAGCAGAAAATAGAGATGATTTATCTTGTGTAGTTGGTATTTTATCTCTACTAATTGACACTGTCGCGAGACTCAAAGACTTATCAGATAGCAATTGCTGTACATCTGGATACAGTATCAGTTTGGGTTTTAGGTACACGATTGGATCATAATTCAGTCTAATCTGCATAAAGTTCAAATAATTCATGATCGCGGAATATCTAGCACCATGATGGTTATATAAGACGGAGAATATTTTTGTTGATGGAAAATATAGGAATAAAGTAACCTGCACAATCTTCTTTCCCTCAGGGAGCTCAAACTTCTCGAGTGACGAAGACTCCTTTTCTCCTGTAGTCATGGATCCATCTGTATATAGCACAAGAGATCCAGCATAATAATCGCCTACCTTTCGCCACGAATGCAGACGCATCGTAACGTTATCTTTTTTAGGCAATTCATAGTCTCTATTTTCCATAGGTAACTCTGCTATCTCGTCAAACATTTCCTCAATTGTATGCTGAAGCTCGTCATTCTTCTTATTATGAGTATAGCTAACGTAGATAATCTTTTTAGATTGACTCATTACAACCTCCTATCATCCAAACTCCACCAACCCTAAACGCCGGTATGGTTTGTCGAGCAGCTTTATTGGCGGCTATATTTCCAGCAACGCCGTTTTGTTTCGCCCATTCGGACAGCTTGATAATTTTTGATGAAGATAGTAGTGTTATTCGTTTGTGAAGCGATTCTATAAGCAGTAGCGCAAATAGCTCAGTAAAACCGTCGTATCGATTGGTCTTTGTGTATTCATCAAACAATGGATAGTAGTCTGTGTTTTTACTCTTGCTCTGAATGATGATTGGTGGATAACCAGATAGCGCCAACTGTTGATTGATCAACACTCGACCCATCCTGCCATTCCCGTCCGTGAACGGATGGATAGATTCAAACTCTGCGTGAAAATATGCAATTTTATCAAGAAAGTAATCAGTTTCATTTTGATAATAACTATCGACTAATCCAGACATAAGTCCTGTCACGAATGCTGGGTTCGCACCCAGATGACTACCAACGCGTACCCACTCCTTACCTGATCGAAATCTACCCGCTATATCGTCTCCAATACCAGACATTAACAGTGAATGAATTGACAATATTAGACCAGTTGATAGACGCTCCTTGGGGTTTTTCAATAACTCAGTCGTTACTCTCGCTAGGTTTTTTACCTCATATATCTCTCTTATCTCGTGATCTTTGATAATTTTATCGTGGACAATAATAGCCTCCGTATCCTGCAGGGTCAACGTGGAGTTTTCAATAGCGTTGGAGTTGTAAACCATCTCAGATAGCTCGCTCATAGATATTTCATAGAGAGCTTCTTCTTTACCTTTTGACAACTTATCATATTGCTTACGCAATGATGAAATTTTATCTTTTGTCGTTTGGTTAATCATAGACTTATTATATCATATTTATCGTGAAAACTACTAATTTTCTGCCGTTTTTCACGGTAAGTTGCTTATTGTATGGCAAATTCTATGGTAAATAGCCTCTCGGTAATTACCCCGCCCTCAGACGCTTGCCGTGCTAGGGCTATTTTATCGGATATTTGCTCGTCCATACTGTCTTCGAGGTCGTATTTCTCACGGTTGAGAGTGCGTACTTTTTTGCGTAAAACTTGAACTTCGCTAGCAATTTTTAGACGAGAAGCGGCATCGCCTGCCTGACGTTCTTGCTTTTGCAATTCTTGAATCTTAGCATTAAGCTTATCGGCCTTCATTTCGTATTCGACAATTTTGTCTTTATATTGACGCTCTAGCAGGTCTTTTTTGTCGAGATAAGCTTCGGTGTTGCGGCCTTTGACTTCTTCTTGGCGTTCGGCAATCTGCCGAGTAAGATGATTTTGCAACACTTCATCTGGGATAACTTCCCTATATTCGACGCCAACAACACATAAATCAAGCATCTTACGGCAAGTTTCCGTATCAAGCAATACACCGCCGTCTGTCTGCGCTGATGCCAAAATATAACTTTCGCTCATGTCTGATGAATCTATTTTCATCGGAAAGGTTACCTGCTCGACAATCATCGTGCCGTGTGTCCCGATCAGTTTTTTAACCTCAGAAGCAACTCGATCAGACTGACTAATGTCAAAGCTAAGCTCTGCTGGGGGCGTTTGTGCAGCCTTTGCCGTGTGGCGGACATATTCAGCTAAATCATCAGCATATTTATACTGCCGGGCATGCGGCAAACGTTCGGTTTTATAGAAGTATGCTCCGCATTCGATATCTTTTTCTGGTGCAGTTTTTAGATCAAAAACATGTTCGTTTTCAAATGACGCCTTGTCGCGCAATATATACCGCGTTAAGCCTATAAATAATCGTTCAAAACGCGTAAAAGCCTCTTCGGCCTGTTCGTCATAGCGACGGAATCGATCTTGTACATGAGGATCAAGCCCTTCAAAAATCCGCGTACGCGCCGCTTGTTGCTCAGTATCAATTTCTGACTTAAATTCTTCTTGTAGCTTTTCAAACCGCCGACTAATTTCATCGTCGGTGCGACACGTATTTAAGATGTCGCTAATTTTCTTCTCAAAGTCGAGTCCGCTCTCAATCGCACCCAGTACATCATTACTAGCGCCAAACGTGCTTTTAAATAAACTAAATTTATCGGTCAATAGTTCAAGAATTCGCTGTTCAGCAACATTACCTTGATTGCTAAAATTCACCACTACAACATCGTATTTCTGCCCCATACGATGGACGCGCCCGATACGCTGTTCGACACGTTGCGGATTCCATGGTAGATCGTAGTTGATCAGCATGGAACAAAATTGCAAGTTAATACCCTCGCTAGCTGCTTCGGTTGCTATCATAATTTGCATTTCAGGTTCTTTGAATTTATCAATTAACGCTTTACGTCGATCAGCCGATTCTATACCAGTAACAACATCAGAATCTTTATTGTCCATCAGCCACTGGCGGTAAATCTCGGTACTTTCCGGTGAGTTATTTTGTCCATTGAACAGGACAATCTTGCCATTATAGCCCTGCCTCTTTAGCGTTTTGGCGATGTAGTTTTGCGTCAAGGTTGATTCAGTAAAAATAATTGCTTTACGAGCAGCTTTTGATTCCAGTGCATTAAAGCCAACATTGATCGCTTCGACCAATTTCTCAGCCTTGACGTTTTCTTTGATAGAATCAGCAAAATCCGCGTATGATTTTAGTTCGTCAATTTCAGCTTGAAACTCGGCGCGCTCTTTGGCTGATTTGATTATATAGTCATCGTAAGCGCCAGTCTCCTCAAATGCCTCAATCTCTTCATCGTTCAAGTCACCCAGTTCATCAATCAAGCCACCGCGGTTATCGCGAACCTTACCCGCAGCGTACTCTTCCTCCATGCGCCGTACAATATTCCGGAGCGTACTGGCAACTGCGAACGTAGATGAACCGAGGCGTTTGCGAAGAATCAAAGCCGACAAATGACGCTGAGACGACGCAAAAGCATACAGCTTGTCACGATGCAGGTAATTGTCCACTAATTCATACAGTTTCCGCTCATCACCTGATGGCTCGAAACAAACAGTCTTGGCAATGCGATCAGTGTATTTAATATATTTCTTGACCTCTGAGCGTAAGGTACGCTTGGCGATTTTACTCATGCGTGAACGAAGCTCGTCAAGCGCAAACGGATGATTTGACTTTATATAGCGCTGACGAAAAACATCAAGCTTATAAAAATATTTAGGGTCAACAACCGACACTAAGCCGTATAATTCTTCAAGTCTATTCTGCAGAGGCGTGGCTGTGAGGAGCAGCGATTTTTCAGAACCCTTGGCAATATCAGAGACCGCACTAGCGATACCCTTTTGGTTTTTATAAAAATTCCTTAGCTTGTGCGCTTCATCAAGAACTAGCAAATTCCAGCCATTTGAAAGTTTTAGTGAATGGCGATTCGCAAATTCGTAAGAGCAAATATAAATACCGTCTTTCTCAATGGTTCTTTTTGACTTAATCCATTTAGCGTCAACAACGGTTGCTGGTAAATTAAACTTTTCTTGCAATTCTTGCGCCCATTGCTGGCGCAAACTTGATGGTGCGATGATGAGAATTTTTCGCTTACGCTCGGCGTAATATTGCATAATAACGATACCCGCCTCAATAGTTTTGCCAAGGCCAACTTCATCTGCCAAAATAATACCGCGGGTCGTTGGCGAGTTCAGCGCGAATAGCACCGCGTCAATTTGGTGCGGCGTCGGAATAATCTGAGCATCAAACATCAGACCAGACAACTTAGCAACGTCATCGTTAGCATAGACGCGTTCAAGCTCATGGGCAATATACTTTGCCTGATAATCAGAGGTAATCATCAAGGTTATTATAGCATTTTCTAGTCAATGACTCGAAAGGACTGTTTGGTGATCAATAAGTGGTTAATGAGCGGTACGCCAAGCAACTCGCCAGCAGATTTAAGACGATCGGTCGTTACTATATCCGCTTGGCTTGGTCTTAAGCTCCCGCTCGGATGATTATGCGCCACGATGATGCTGGCGGCGCGGTCGGCAATGGCATCAGCGAAGACCTCGCGCGGGTGCACCAGGCTGGCCATCAGCGTACCGATAGTCACCACCCGCTTGGCGATCAAACGATTCGCGCCGTCCAGCGTCAAGCAGACAAAATATTCCTGCTTTTTGTCGCGGATGTCAGCCAGCAGCTCGACGGCTTTTTCTGGGCTATCGATGATTGGCTGGTTGCTATCCAGCAAATACCGCCGCGCCAGCTCCAAACTCGCCACAATCACCGGGATTTTCGCTTCACCCAAACCAACCACGTAACGCAAATCATCATACGAAATATCGCCGCCTTTTTGACGCACAATTTTCAGTACTTCGCGCGCAATTTTACCGACATCCGCCTGTTTATTACCGCTGCCGATAATCGCCATCAGCAGCTCCAAGTCGCTCAGCCGCGCCGTACCGTAACGCGCTAGTTTCTCGCGGGGACGATCAAGTGGATGACGGTCAGAGATTCTCATGAGTACATTATACTATCACTCCAACAACTTCCGCAAAGCACTTCTCAATCCATCCACTGGCGCTGCATACGGCACGCCAATCTCCGTAAACTACTGGCGAGCGACTGTAATTTTGCTTCACTCATTGTCGCTCAGGTTATATCCTGTAATTTATTAATTCCTTTCTTAACATATTGTTATATAATTATTTACTACTTATTCTTATTTCAGACTATACAATACACTAGAATCCAATATCTGGCGATCAGAAATTTATATTCTACAAATCAAAAAACTCCCTCAACGGGACTATCTATATCTCAATTCTCAGTGGCGGAGAGAGAGGGATTCGAACCCTCGGTACGATTTCTCGTACACACGCGTTCCAGGCGTGCACCTTCAACCACTCGGTCACCTCTCCATGGTGCAATTATATCATAGTATGATTACTAAATAGTATAACTCAGTTCTACTATAGTAACATTTTTATTTAATCATAATAGATAAATTTAAAAAGGTTCTACTTAATTTGCTAGAACCTTTTCTCACATTATCAAATTGTAATAAAATCAAACCTGGCTCCCGCGACTGGGCTCGAACCAGTGACCTATTGGTTAACAGCCAACCGCTCTACCGCTGAGCTACGCGGGAATACTAGATTAAGTATACACACCAACCGTAGCGACGTCAAGCATCTATCTTTTATTATTTTTTTCAGTAATAAGCTTATTAATCGCGGATATTAGTTTTTGCGCTTGTTTAGGATCTTTATTATCAGATATATAAGCCACAGTAAAACGGGTTTTATTATTTAAAATAACCTGCTCTACATATCCTGAGTCGCTTACGCCCACAGCTGAATAAGCACCGCCACCCACTCGTATCATACCATCACGATATTTATTATTGCGCATAGCGCTCTCAATAGAACCAGCTCTCTGTTTTAATCCAAGTTGGTTAGATGTTAATTTTTGTATAAATAATGACATATCATGAGCAGTAGTTTTTGATCCTTCGCCAGTCAATACAGTATCGGTTAATCCGATTGATTTTAGTTTTGTATTTGCGGCATCGTAACCAATCTTAGATAAAAGACCATTAATACAGTCTTTGTTTTGTTCAGTAATGGCTTCCGTTATGCAATCGCTAATTGAAGAATTGCCCGACACTTTATCTGTTGGTTGCAATGATTTATCTTCGATACCAGCCAGCGCTAAATATGCAAGATACAGACCCTCAAAGCCAAGTGAAGGTAGTTGTAATTTATCATTGACAGAAATTGGTATAGAACCTTTTCTATCTTCACGGAAAACTATACCTATTTGCCCAGGATTATCATTAGAAAAATGCTCTATTAACGCTTTAAGTCCTGTGTCATTAGGTGAATATGAACGATTATATCGCACTTCAGGACCAACGTTTTTTGTACTAACAATAATCTCACTGCCTTCTCCCGCCAAGATTTTATCTACACTAGCAATAGTTGCATCAATATCAATCAAAACACCTGAAGCACCGTTAACCTGTGATATTAATGTAAAATCCTTAGTTGTAATAGTTGTTACACCAGGTTTTTTCTCAACCCTACTAGCTACATTGCTTTGTAGATATCTATTAAGCCTATCCTTCTCAACTTCAGCCTTTAATGAAGATTCACCCTTTTCGCCTTCCTTCGGCACAATAGCCTTAAATACCAGCCAGCCTTTTATTGTATTGCCAGGAACTTTAGTGACATTATCACCAGCTTTTATAGTAAATTCACGAGACAAAATATTATTAAGTTTATCAGCCAAAGCTTTAGCTTTATCATCCGAAATATCCGCAGTAACTTCTTCTATATCTGAACGTACTGTAATTTTTCCATTATTACCAATCCTAGCCTTTTGCACCTCGGCAGCAAAATTAGTAGCATTACAAGTTCCGCCAGATACAGCTTTAACAACAACAAACTGATTATCCTCAAGTTTAAGAGATGCGTTTTTAGGTTGAATTTTACAATCCGCGCCAAGCTCTTTTAAAGTGTATTTATCGAGCGTAGATTTATCGTATTTATATATAGGTCCGTCAATTTTAGATAAGTTTGCAGCCCACCAAAGCGATGTAGGGATAAGTCTCAACCAAAGCGGATATCCAGCATTTTTTAGACGATCATTATTGTCAACAATAATTCCAACTTCTTTAGCTGGCGATACCTTGTAAGCAGAAGTAGAGCTACCAAAATAAATTTCAACTGGGACCTTACTATATTCACTATTTAGTTTTTCAATAATTTCAGCTCGACTAGATTGACTGGCTTTAATTCCATCAACTGAAACTCCAGGCGGTAAGGCATCGACGGGGTAAGCCATTTGATAGACAATATCGCCCGCAATAACTAATATAAATATTCCAATTACTGGCGCCCACCAATTTTTCTTAAACCAATCTACAATTCTAATTGGTAGTGGTAATTTATCGTAACGTTTAGCTCTTGGCGGCGGTACGGGAACACGGCTACCACTACTTAGCGAAGTAGACGCTGGTGGTAACGGTGAATAATTAGACTGGAATCCAGGCGCAGACTGTTGATATGGATATGGAGCAGATTGATTCTGGGGCGGATAGCCTGACTGCTGTGGCGGATAATAAGGTTGTGTATAGTTATCCTGCGGCGTGCTAAATTGCCCAGAACTATCGCCACCACTAAAACCAGACTCAGAATAACCTGGTGGTTGAGGTGGATAACCTCCTTGTGAGGGCTGATTATCTGGCTGGTTTTGTGGAGGATATGGCGAGTTATTTGGATACATAACAATTACGCTTATAATAACAAAAAATACGAATATTATTCAAGACTAAGTAGTTTTGATACACGCTCAATAGCAGCTAAATCTTGCTTTGCCTCACTAGTATTAACACTTTGAAGATGTTTACATTTACTTGCCAAAATTCGCTTTAACCATTTTTTGTGTTTATCTAGCTCAGATGAGACAGATACAATTTCCAGCATTCTAATTCCACTTTTGCCTTTTTTAATATAGCCACGTTCAATTAAATTATCGATATGATTAGCCACTGTTGAGACCGATTTATATCCCATAGCTTTCATTATTTCGCGGTAACTGGGTGAAAAATCATTCTGTTTTATAAAAGTTTCTATATAACTAAGTAATTCACGTTGCTTCTTTGTTGTTTTTTCACGCATTTGCTAGTTCCTTTTTGTTATTTTTCTTTTTATTTGTAGCGATAATTAAACCAGCAAGACTCCACCAGATTATGCCAATTGTATCATCCGCCCAAACTGGTAAAAACATACCGATTATAGCCATACCAATCCCAGAAACTAAGACACCAATACTTAGATTGTCTCGGTGAGAATATAATTTCCAAAGTACTATACTAAAAACCATCATCTGCAAAACCAAACCAAGAACACCAGTTTCAATTGCCATATAAATATATTGATTTTCAATAATTTTTGGACTGCCAGATAGTAATGAAGGCGAGCCAACACTACCCAAACCAAAACCAAATGGATGATTTACGACTGTACTTACACCATCAGTCATTGATTGCATATGTCCATGATTTGATTTTATTACACTTGAGCTTTCAGGGTTATTATGGAAAATTACGTTTTGTACAAAACTACTTTTTGAATTTAACCCGATTAGTGTAATTAATATTACAGTCATGGTTGGTACTATTAATAACAGGTGACGATTTATTGTGCCGTTTTTAGCTTGATAAATAAGCGGAATTATAATAATTGATACAAGCATCGCTAGCCAAGCGCCACGCGAATAGCTAAACCAGAGCGCCACAAGAGCGCCGCATAAAACTACAATGCCTAAAATTAAGCAGGGTTTGCTGATTTTTTGATATCTCCGCCAAAATACAACCATTAAGCTAATGGCAATTACCGCAAAAGCTCCTAGTGGATTTGGACCGCGCAAGGTACTGTTAATTCTAACAAAATCATTATTTTGATCTACTGTTAAATAAGGTTTAATTGTAAGATCGGAATAGCCAAGCGATTTAAGTATGTCTTTTGGTAAAATTGTAGCTTGCAACAAAGCAATAATACAAACCAAAGCAATACCCGCGCCAATGGATTTTAATAATATTTTTTTAGCAGGTGGATATATTTTAACTAAAATATAACAAACTATAAAAGCTAAATAAATTCTTAGATTTATAATCAGTGCCGCAACCTCAGACAACTGATTGTTTGGCAATATAGCCAATAAAAATACATTTAAAGCCGCAACCGCCAAACAAACCCAAATTAATTTATCATTATATAATTCGTATTGAAACTTCTTTTGCCAAATTATAAAAATCAAAATAATTGCCGCTACACCAAAGAGTATTTCCTTCCAAGATTTTATAATCAAAGCAAAAGATGAAAACGACGTATCAGCAAAAACGGCTATAGGCGCCTGAAAACAAACACCAAACAAAGCAAGAGCAACAAGTCCTGTTGTTAATTTACTAAGCCTATTTAATTGCATAAAATTTATTATAGCACTTGTTTAATTCTATAATTATATCTTAATAAAACTAATTGATTAACAATATTTGATTATTTCATTAATATCTCGGCGGGTTTGCGGGTGCGGTTCTTTGTTGCCGTAGCCCAGCGCCAGCATTACCACTGGCAGATCTTTCTCGCGGTCAATCAACTTAAGTTCTTACAATATTTCCGCAAGTTTATCAATCGAGAATCCTTCCATGGCGCACGAATCAATCCCTCGCTCGGCGGCTGTCATCATAGCAAATCCCAGAGCAATATATGCCTGGCGCGCCGCCCACTGATGCAACTTCTCATTATCGCCGAAAATCTGGAAATCGTTTTTTGCCCACTTTTTCCAGAAAGTTTTATAGCCAGTTCTGACAACAGCGTTCATATATGCAACATCACGCAGCATATGATCGATATGGCCGTCTTTTCGCGTCAATTCTTCGCCAGTTTTGGCGGTAAAAATTAGCAGATGACTAGCGGTAAATTTAGCAGCGTTAACGCCAGCAGCTTTTTCAAGTTTCTTGCGGAAATCAGCGTCTTGCGCCACGATGACGTTAAATGGCTCAAAACCGTACGATGTTGGCGTTAAGCGAATTGCTTCCAGAATTAGTGCAATATCCTCTTCGTTAATTTTCTTTGACGCATCAAAATTTTTCATTGCCCGCCGAAATTTCAGCGCCAACTCAATGTCTTTTATTGCAATGTTCGGTTTAGCCATAATCCCTCCATTCGTTCTTATTATATCTTATTTTTAACATCCAAATCTTTATACAGGTCTAATGTTTGCTTGCAATCGGGGTAATTCGTGCAGCCCAGGAATTCACCATACCTGCCGCGCCGCCGCACCAAAAAGCCACTTTGGCAAGCTGGACACAATATCGGCCTGCTGAGAATTTCGATATTGTTATATGATTGATTGCAATTTGGGTAATGCGAACAGCCAACAAAATTTTTGCCCATCTGGCTATTTTTACGAATTACCAGCCTGCCAGTTTTGCACCACGGGCAATTAACCAAATCCGCTTCACCGTACCGCCCTTGAATCAGATAATTAGAATATTGCTTAATCTCCTTGGCAAATAACGATTCATTTTCTGACACCATAAGATACACCTTATTCTTCGTCCTGGTGAGCGTCACGTAAAACAAGCGCCGCTCCTCGGCAAAACGGCAGGCTTCCGGCGTACTCAAAAGCAGTGATATTATCGGATCATCGGTTAGTTTATTTGGGAAACCATACAAATCATTTTTCAAATTCAAAACAATCACGTTGTCCGCTTCTAACCCCTTTGATTTATGCGCAGTAATAAATGTAATATTAATACCTTCAAGCCCAACTATATTTAATTCGCCAGTGGCTTCATTATATTTCTTAACTTCCTCCCTCAACTGGTTTTTAATAATTTTTCCCTTATCATCCCTCAGGCAAATCACATAATCCAAATCAAAGCCATGCCGCCCCAATAGTAAAATCCGTTTGTCCTTGCCGTAGTTACGGGCAATTTGGCGAATCTGATCGACCAGCACCGCAAAAGCATTATTCTGATTGTACGGCACAAATTCCACTGGGCAATCCAGCTCCTTGGTAGACTTGGGATTTTTAGCCAGCTGCTGCGGATTTTGCTGGATGAATTTGGCGGAAATATCAATCAGCTGCTGCGAATTGCGATACGTCCTTTCAATAAATAACTTTTCATGCTCGCCAACAAACTTGCCAAAGTCACTGAATAATGAAATATCGCTGCCCGTGAACCGATAAATTGATTGCCAGTCATCACCGACGCAAACCAACCGCGCGCCCGAACGCTGGCGAATTTCCGTAATCAACTTAAACCTAGCCGCCGAAATATCCTGATATTCATCAATGATGATATAGTCATACGCTTTGGCGGCGCCCTTTTGCCGCACCAGATTAGCAGCTTGATTAATCATGTCGTTAAAATCAATCTCACCGCGCGCTGATAAAACAGCGTTATACTTCTCTATAATCGGCAGCGCAAAATCTAAAAACAGCTGCCGGCGAGCGCTCAGGAATTGGTTATCGGTTCCGCTGTCTTCCATAAATTTTCGCAAACCATCAGCAGCCAGTCCCCGCGATTTACTCAAATTGATAAAACTAGTAATTAAGCTAATAATCTCCGCGCCAAATGACGAATCCTGCTTGATAATTTTATGATAAATCTCCTGCTCGCTCAGCGGCTGAA
>ERZ773079.718-NODE-718-length-21351-cov-13.221967_pt1 | contig 21351 bp, 16 predicted proteins | sample MGYA00511355_ERZ773079 | MGnify/ENA primary metagenome ERZ773079 (study PRJEB29015, sample SAMEA2737979) | human oral metagenome | biome: human oral; feature: human-associated habitat; material: dental | place: China | collected 2117 ... | reverse complement strand
ATGTTGGCAAGTGACCATGAACAGCGATGTTAACATACCCTTTTTTCAAGGCACCAATGTTAACTTTGGAAGTACGACGACCACCTTGCCCGAACAATGCGTCTGTTGCGATATCCGCTGCCACTACGCCAGTAAATGTGAAAGCAAGGCCACAACGTAAGAATTGCTTCATGTTGCTTTCCCAATCGCCATCTGTACCTACGCATGTACGATGATATGCATCGAAGGCTTCATTGTATGCAGAAATAGGTAAGATATCCAAGTTTTTCCAAACTTCGCGGCGTTCAGCAGGAGCCATCGCAGTAATTGTTTTATATTCGCCAGGTAATGCACGGCTCAAATCTTCTAATAGAACATCTGCCAAATCATTTGCCACTTCTTTTAAGGAACGACCTTCTTCAGGGATATTGAAAGCTTTACATACAGTACGGATTTTTTCTTCCCCCAAAATTGGAATATCCAATTGGTCATTAGCAGCCGCTTTCAAAGAAATCAAGATTTCACGAGCATGCGCACCATGTTGAGTCAAACCACCTGCAGCAGCACGTGTCATATTACGAGCTACGATAAGATCAGCATCGGCACCACAGACACCACGAGGGCTCTTAGGTGTAATTTTACATGGACCCATGAAGCAGATACGGCAACATACACCGGCAATACCGAATGTACATTGTGGTTGTTGTTTATCAAAACGGTCAAATACTGTATCGCAACCGATTTGCTCCATGCGAAGAATCATTTCGCGTACCGCAGGATCTGGTGTTTGTTCAATAACATCTTGTTTTGTAGGCCATGTTTTACGATACTCAGCAACGGCTTTCATATAGTCATTTACGCCATGTTCATGAGGTACCCCTGGTTCATGAGTGTGTGGCACCCATTTATCCGTCGGAAGAGCCTTTGCATGACTATGGTCGTGACCATGGTCATGATTGTGGTCATGTTGATGATCGTGGTCGTGACCATGATGATCATGATCGCCGCAGTGGCAATGATGTTCATGATTATGATTGTGACCATGATCATGTTGTTCACCATGATTATGGTCATGGGTATTTTTGTTTTCCACATCTTTACTCATTTGAAACCTCCTAGGGGCCTACATAGGCCAACCAATAATAACAAAAACATATTCTACTTTTAATTATATTTAAATCCACTACAATTATGGGTTTTAAATCCTATCTCCTAAATATGTTTTAAACTACTATAAGTATATTTTCTGAAAGGACATTTGTCAATTAAAATTTGAGAAATTTTTGACGCATCTATATCTAAGAATATGATAATTACAACATTCATTAAATTCGATTCTTTCAGTTTCTTTTCATAAATAAAAAGAGATTAATTCCTAAACTTTGCAGGAATTAATCTCTATAATTTATTGATTGATTTATGTATTAATTTATGTATTAATTATTAATTCATTAATATGCTCCTCCCCTCAGGATATGCCATCTAAATATCTTTATATCTATACATTACAAAAATTGCTGCATAATATGTGCTACTTCAGATAAATGGAAACGTTTTGCCCTATCAGACCTCGCCACAAGAACTAATTGACGGAAACAAAGTTTCGATGCAAGAGGATAAAATTTAACCTTATCGTCATCTCCCTTGCTATTAAGAGTATTCGGTAAGAATGTAATACCATAATCATCTTCTACCAAGGACCGGCATGAATTTAAAGTTTCAGCGCCAATTACGGCTTTTGGCACAAAGGATTCCGCTTGACATAGACGGTTTACCAACGTCCGCAATTTGAGTCCCTCTCTTAGCAAAATAAACGGAAATGCTCCAAAAGGTGCGATTTCTCGAATTCCATTATTAGTCATGAGAGAATCTGCAATATCTATGGCCTTCTTGTTTTCCACACTAATGGCCAATAAAATCTGCTCATCTAAAACGGGATAACTTTCAAGGTCCTGAGAATAAATCGGCGTTGGAAATAATCCTACATCTACTAAGCCATCACAAATTTGCTGTTCCAAAAAGTGAGATTCTCCCTCTACAACATGGAACTCCCAAGAAGGTTCAATCTGTTGAAAGCTTTTCAATGTTTTCCCAAGCATATGATGTCCATAGAATTGAGACAAGCCGATACGCACATGATAGGCTACATCTGTGCCTTGATTAATGATAGATTGCGTTAAAGCCTCCACCTTTAAAACTAACGGCATGCCCTCTTTTGCAACTTGTAACGCCGCAGCAGTTGGCATGACTTTTGTGCGATCACGAACAAATAACGTAACTCCTAGCTCTGCTTCAATACGACGAATCCCCTGACTCAACGCCGGCTGAGAAATATATAATTTTTTAGATGCCTTTGAAAATGATGCCATCTCAACGATGGTACTAATATATTTAATGTCTTTTATGTCCATATACAAGTCCTTATAACTATGTCCGTATACAAGTCTTATAATAAAACATTATTTCTATTATAACTATATATTACTAAAATATATGTTACATATACATGGGGAAAAATAAAAATACCAAGAAATTTAGTGTCTTACAAAGCTAAATTTCTTGGTATGTCTTATAAGGTAAACGAACTACATATAGGATGCGATAGAACCGCATTCTATTACAGCCCTTTTTAATTTTTAGATCACATTAAGGACTTAAGTACATCCAATACTTCTTGAGGTAATTCGTTTTTATGACCTTTAAGTTTTTCCACATAGTCATAACGGAATTCGAAAGCTTGGTGTAATTGGTGATGGTATTCACGCACTTCGAATGGAGGTTCAAAACCTGGTACCTCTACATAGGAAAGATTTTCGTATTCACAGAATGGTTTGAATTCCAATGTACCTTCCACCAAACGTTCCAACAAATCAAGAGTAACTTCTTTAGGAATTTTATTTTCCAAGAAGAAGCCTGTGTTCATGATGTAGCATTCAACACCACATTCGCAGAACAGTTTTTTATAGCTTTCATAGTCACGAACCAATGGATATGTACGGAATGGATTTGCGTAAGGTTCGATAACAAGTGCATTTGGATCGACATGAGCATCCAGTTTTTCCGCCGTAGAGCGGCGAGTTGCAAGTGTTGCCCCCATTGTAGACGCCAATACAGGATCAGAAATCTTAAGAATTGGTGGCAAAGTTTTATCTTTCATAAGCCATACTATGGCATTAACAGGTTCACCAACGTAGTTTACGCGATTATCTGTCCAGAATTGAGATTTGATAGCACGACCATTGCTATTACGCACGTCTTCGGCCAATACAACCTTGCGACCATCCTCATCCATTGTTACGCCTACGTTTTGTAGAGTCAACAAAAATTCGTTTGCAGGATGTTCCACAGGGTAATCTTGCATTTTGTCAAAGTAAGTAGGTTCAAGGGCAATAGAACTCAAATCTTCAGTATTGATGATATACGCATCGTCATGCAAGATAGAAATATCATAGCGACCATCGTGTTTTTCATGAGTCAATGTAGATTTACCGGAACCAGACAAGCCGAATACACCGATAGTATAGGATTTGCCATTATCAAGGTTGTAACGTTTCATACCGCCATGGCAAGCAACATAGCCAAGGCGATTTGCCAAGGACCATGCCAATGTAAGGGTACCTTTTTTGTGCTCGCCGAAATAGCGCATGCCAAGAATCATAGCACAGTTATGAGCAGGATCAAAAATAGCAAGACCACCTGGATGACCTGGTACAACATAATCTGGATCAGAGTAGATGTAGATATCACCTTCAGGGATTTCTAAACTATCATTATAGAATTCTTTTACCGCTGCATCAAAGAACTTAAAGTTCATGATCCAAGAATACAAAATAGATGCGTGATCTTTTGGAATCATCAAATGAGCACGAGCAGTGAATTTTTTATCTAAACCAACAATAGTTTGAGCAGCAATCCACTCTTTATTGCGACTATCGTATACAGCATCACGTGCAATATTAGCGAGTTCAACTTCATCTATGCCTTCATCACCAATAATGCGACGAGCTTTTGCATAGCGGCCTGTAGTTTTGCCATCGTTAGTAACAAGTACCTTCGCATCTGCAGGCAAACCTTGTTCACATGGTTTATGTACAGGCATATCGAGGACGATAACACCAGGCTCTTCAGTGGCAAATTGATACGCTTGTGCTACAGATGTAATAGGAGTCACATTGTTCCCATAAAATGCAGTTTCAATAGTACTGCGCATCATAGAAAATAATGGGTTTGTTTTGATTTCACTTTGCTTCCAAACGCGTCTTGTCGACATAGTATCTAGATCCTCACCTTTAAATATATTAGTAATTTCTCTTGTAAAAGTATATTAAAATATGAAAATACAGTTTTTTCAAATATTTTCATTATTTTCTATTTTACCCTTTTCAATCAAATTTGTATACATAAAACAGATAATTTATAGGAAATTAATGTATGTTTATTTCGAATTAGTGCAACACATTTGTAATATAATAAATTAATACCTAGCTGCATAAAACCATTAGTATTCAATAGAACATCTTAAAAACTAGACATAGTTACAAAGTAACTAGTTTTATTTACAAAGCAACTAGTCAAATTTACAAATCAACTAGTCAAATAGCAAAACGAAAAAGAGGCAAGGTCCTAAGCACTTGCCTCTTTCACGTTTAAAAGTACAACTATTTCTTATCTTTATTGATAAATGCATCGATTTTACTAATTAGATCATCTACCTCAAAATCGCCACGTTCTGCCATCATCTTAATTGTTGCCACCTTGGCCATTACTTTTACCATAGGTGTTTTTAATTTCTCAAATTTAGGATTCAAAGAAATCAAATGATCTACAATATCTGGACGATGTTTAATTAAATTAGACAATGTTGTTTTTGCATCGATATGGAATCGACCATCTGCATCAGTTGTTAATGGTTCTTCTTCTACCTCTTCTGCTGCCTCTTGAGCCAAGGATTTTTCTTTACCACCATCGCCTACAAAATCAGTTTTATCCCAAGTCAACAATGTACGGGAACCTTCGAGCTCACGGATATGAGTACAATCTTGCATCATTTCCAATACGCCACGGAATTTACCATTTTCATCGCGCACCGCAGTGTAGATAACATAGATGAACAAGCCTGGTTTATTGATCCAGAATTCCGCTTGGCTTTGTTCTCCAGAACGGAACTTCTCTACGATTTCTTCTACTATATGAACAGATTTTGCGGGGTGACAATTCTTCACCTCACGGCCGATAACGTTCGCACTGCGAGGGAAAATACGATGTGCCGTATCGCTGTAGAACTTAACTAGTTCATTTTCATCTACATAGGATAAATCTACCGGTAAATGACGGAACAACAAATTAATTTGCTCTAATGTCAATTTACCTGTGGCTACATCGAGAACTGCATCCTTACCAACGGGTGCGCCACCAACAGGGCCTACATATTTAGATAGCAAGCCGGCCAAATCATTTAAGAATTCGTTAGATACAGCACTACCTTGAGCTGAATTATTACCATTCAATTGCGCCGCAGAATCATTGATACCTGGCACTACATATAAACCTGGTGCTTGGATGATAGCATAACCAATTTCATGGTCATTTTTACTCATCCGAACAAACTCTTCGTCACTCAACAATTTATAAGACGTTGGCAATAAGACTTCTAGTTCTTTAGAATTCAAATCCCGTAATTTCGCCAAAGTTTCTGGCACAGACGCTAGGAATTCTTCGTATTTATCTTCCCGAAGCAATGCATAGGATGCAGAGATAGCATCGCGCACAGCATCATCAAAGGTCCACATAATGCGCGTTGGGCGGTCAAAGCCGTGGTCCTCAAGCATTGGATACAGTTGATTTTGCTTACGAGACAGATGAGTTCTCCACTCTGCTAAGGAATCAAAAACGCCAAGCCACGGATTTTTGATAAACTTCTCTTGTTTTAACAATTCGTCTGCTTCAAGGGCTACCTTTTCAACAGCATTGATTTCTTCCAAGTACGCCCACAACGGATGGTTCTCAGGATACTCATTTTCAGCACGCACCAAAACGCCATCAAATAGATCTAAAAGATCATCCATTTTCTCTAGGATTTCTTCGTCCTTGTAAACACCTTTCAAACTTTGCTCTGCGTAGGCAAACTCATCAGGTGTACAAGTACCTAATTTCTCTTTTAAAATGCGATTGCCCTCTTCTAAGGACAATTTACCATCTAAATAATCTTCTTTAATGGACACAATAATTCTGTAACGTTCATTGTTAATATCTAGCTTTTGTTTTAATGGATTCATATGCGTATACCTCCAAGAGACACAGACTATGACTATGTACAAAATATTATTAATATAATATGTATATTTTCATTATATTTATTTTGAAAGTAATTTTCAGTTGCTATAGTCACAACTTTATAATTTAATATCAAATTATTAGTCCATCCACTACACAGCTTTCATAAAGAAAAAAGCACCCATACAATGTATGAGTGCCTTCTGTTAATTCCTTAAATCAATATATTCAGTTTTAGATGCCTCTACAGGATTGCCATTACTATCCGTAGCCGGTGTAAATTTCCATGTAGAAATCGTGTTCACAATGGATGCATCCGCATCACTACTGCCAGTAGTTCCTTGTAATTCTACATGAGAAACGGATCCATCGGTATTAATAGTAAAGTTTACATTAACAACAGTTGCATCACCAGCATAACCATGTAGCACACCAGAATCAAAACCCGGTGTAGATACTGCTTTTGGTGCTTCATAAGGTGTGGCCGCCATGGAAACAACGGCAGACATGGACATAATTAAGGCCGTTAAGGCAACACAACGCAATACATTACTCATCAGCTTTCTCCTTATTTTGCCTTAGGACCATTCGCTTTCGCATTTACATCAGATGCATGATTATCGTTAGACTGTGATTTATCTACCGTCAATTTACCATTACCAGACTTAGCAGGAGCATCAGCCTTTGGTAATGTGATTGTCATACCGATGATGGATGCATGGGCTTTTTGATCTGTGCCAATAGCCGGCGTAAATTCCCATTGTCTAATGGCAGCTTTCACAGCCTCATCAACAGGGCCATAACCAGAGGATTGTTCTACAAATACGTTTTCAACCTTACCTTGTTTGTTAATCAAGAAACGGACACGCATATGATCTGCAATGGTAATTCCATTTGGAATAGCTGGCATTGTAGGTTTAACGATGGATACCTCCCGAGGCGCTTTTGTAAATCTGCCCGCAGTCGCATCAGCGTGAGCAGGCATCATAGCACCTACAGCAAATGTAAGAACAGCAGCACAAGCGAATCGAGTTAATATATTCATGGTTTGTTCCCCCTCATAATTAATATAATAAATATACATATATAATACTCGATAAAGATGAAGAAAAAAATACCCAACTGCAAAATGTAGTCTATTAGTAAAAAATATATTTATAGAATAATTTTTATTGATAATTTTTCTCATTTATGATATATTGATTTCAAAGATAACTGTTCGGACTTACATATCAAGTTGATATGGCAAAAAAATTACATAAAGGAGGTTCATCATGAGACGTAGAAAGCGTATTCAAATGAAGGTCATGATGGTACTTGGTATCGTTGCCCTCGTTGGGCCAAACCATCTACAATCTCTCATCCACTAAACGATCGTGACCTTAGCAGAAAACCGTATAACTGCCACTAGCCGCTACGTTAGTAGCGGCTATTTTTCCGCTTAAATTAGGGTAGTTAACAAGATAACTAAAAATTTTAAACTTAGTACCTACAAAAGGAGGTTTATTATGAAATTTAATCGAATCGTATTAGTCGTCGTATCATTAGCACTTATGTTGTTCGCATTAGCAGGCTGTGGAAAAGATGCAGCGCAAGACAGTCAGAAAAAATTAAATGTTGTAGCTACTACTACAATGTTAACGGATTTAGTAAAAGAAATCGGCGGTGATCATGTATCTGTACAAGGACTCATGGGCCCTGGCGTAGATCCTCACCTCTATCAAGCGAGCGCCGGCGATGTAACAACTATGTCTAAGGCAGATGTTGTGGTGTACAACGGCATTCACTTAGAAGGTAAAATGGGTTCCATTTTCGACAATTTAACAAAACAAAATAAAGCTACTATCCGCGTATCCGACGCCATTGATCCAGCTACTCTACTCGACTTTGACGAAGAAGATGGCGTGAAAACTAAAGACCCTCATATTTGGTTCGATGTAGCGAATTGGAAACTTGCAGCCAAGGCTGTATACGAAGGCCTTTCAAAAGCAGATCCAGCTCACAAAGAGGATTTCAAAAAACGGTATGATGCGTACCTCACTAAATTAGATGAAACAGATGCATACATCAAAAATCAAGCAGAATCAATTCCTAAAGAATCTCGCGTTCTAGTAACAGCACACGATGCCTTCCAATACTTTGCTCGCGCGTACGGCTTTGAAGTAAAAGGTTTACAAGGTGTTAGTACCGCTACAGAAGCAGGCACACAAGATGTGAATGAACTTGTGCAATTCATCGTAGATCACAAAATTAAAGCGATCTTCGTAGAATCTTCTGTACCACACAAAACAATTGAAGCTGTTCAAGAAGCAGCTAAGGCTAAAGGCTGGAATGTTGCCATCGGTGGCGAATTATACTCCGACTCCCTCGGTTCTGAAGGCACTGAAGGTGGCACATATATCGGCATGGTAAAAGCCAACATCGATACCATCGCTAAAGCACTGAAATAAAGGAGGTCTCTATGGAATGGGCCGTAGAAGTTGAAGATATGACCGTAGCTTATACGACAAAACCCGTATTATGGGACGTAGATATGAAGGTCCCCATCGGTTCCTTAGCGGCCATCGTCGGCCCTAATGGAGCTGGTAAATCTACATTATTAAAGGCCATGTTAGGCCTATTAACAGTTATCTCAGGTAGTGTTAAGTTTTATATCGACCACCATCTTGCAATGGACAAAAAGGATTACAAGAAAATCGCCTATGTCCCTCAAAGTGGTAGCGTAGACTGGGATTTTCCTACTACCGTATTAGACGTTGTCCTCATGGGCCGCTATGGTCATCTAGGTTGGTTCAAACGACCAAGTAAAAAGGATAAGAAGCTCGCCTTCTCCATGATTGAAAAAATGGGCATGAGCGACTACGTAAACAGGCAAATCCGTCAACTTTCAGGGGGACAACAACAGCGTGTATTCCTCGCGAGAGCCCTCGTACAAGAGGCAGATATTTACCTCATGGACGAGCCCTTCAAGGGCGTCGATAAAACGACGGAGCACGCTATTATTTCTCTATTACAAGAAATGAAAGCACGGGGCAAAACGGTTATCGTCGTACACCACGATTTAAATACGGTGCCTCAGTATTTCGACTGGGTAACGATGGTCAATAAGCAAACTGTTGCCTATGGGCCTGTGGCAGAGACCTTTACTGAAGAAGCCATCGAGCGCACCTACGGCAAGGGGAGGATTGTATGACCATACTCCAATCCTATACGACACAGATGGTATTACTCGGCACGGCGCTCTTGGGCCTTGCCAGTGGTATTGCAGGCACCTTTGCAGTACTGCGCAAGGAAAGCCTCATCGGTGACGGCCTCTCTCACGCGGCACTGCCTGGTGTAGTCATCGCATTCTTGCTGACCGGTATAAAAGACATTGAGGTACTCATTATAGGTGCTGCCCTGTCCTCTATCACTGCAGCGTGGCTTATTACCATCACCGTTGAAAACAGTAAAATCAAATTCGATGGCGCTCTAGCTACTATACTATCTGCTTTCTTTGGTCTTGGTATGGTTCTACTCACCTACCTTCAAAGCCTAAACAATGCAGGTCAGGCGGGGCTTTCAAAATTTATATTTGGACAGGCCGCCACCATATTAGCCCGCGATGTGTACATTACATCGGCAGCAGCGCTCATCATTATCGTTTTAACAGCATTATTTTGGAAAGAGCTAAAACTCATTTCCTTTGACGTGGAATACGCTAAAACTTTGCAAATTCCCGTCACCTTTACACTCATTTTATACAGATCACTATTGATCATGACCATCATCATCGGCATTCAATCAGTAGGTGCCATCTTAATCAGTTCACTCCTCATCGCACCAGCCGTAGGGGCTCGTCAATGGACAAATAAGCTAGGTACCATGTGTATACTAGCAGGATGTTTCGGCATGGTATCTGCTATTGGCGGTACCATTTGGAGTACAACAGTACAAAAACTGCCTACAGGTCCTGCGATCATCGTCATTCTGTCGGTTATCGTACTGTTTAGCCTCATCTTTGCACCTAATAGAGGCATCTTGTGGCAATATCGGAAAAGAGGTGCCCCATGACAGTACATACAGAGATTTTACTCATCGCCATTGCCGTATCCATCGCGTGCGCCATTCCTGGTGTATTCCTCGTGCTGCGCCGCATGTCCATGATGGCCGACGCCATTACGCACACCGTATTCCTCGGCATCGTGCTCGCATTCTTTGTAACGGAAGATTTAAACTCTCCTTTGCTTTTAGTAGGGGCAACATTAGTCGGCGTAGGAACGGTATGGCTTACAGAGATGGTTCATAACACGGGCCTCGTCAACGAAGATGCGTCCATTGGTATCATCTTTCCGCTCCTCTTCTCCATTGCCATCATCCTCGTCAGTCTCTATAGCGGCAACGCACACCTTGACGTAGATACAGCACTTCTGGGGGAAATCGCGTTCGCCCCGTTCGACAGATGGATTGTAAACGGCACCGACTTAGGTCCTGTATCACTATGGATTTCTCTTGGAGTAGCGTTCATCAACCTCGTATTAGTTATGCTCTTCTACAAGGAATTGCAGCTATCTACCTTCGATCCACTATTAGCAGGACTCTTCGGCTTCATGCCCGCCCTCATACACTACGTGCTCATGACCATGGTATCCCTTACTGTGGTGGCCTCCTTCCAAGCGGTAGGCGCCATCCTCGTTATCGGCCTCATGATTGGACCTGCGGTTATCGCTTATTTATGGACGGACTCTGTGAAAGCCATGCTCACTAGCAGCATCATCATCGGTATGATCTGTGCCTTCATCGGTACGGAAGTCGCTTTCACCCTAGACGTATCCATTGCAGGCGCTATCGCAACGACGATTGGTGTCGCTTTATTAATTGCCGTTATTTGCACGCCAAAGACGGGCTATATCGCCACCTATCTTCGCCAACGCCACTTGCGTCGTCACTATCGAGAAACGATGATGCTCTGCCACATCTATACCCATATGAACACACCTGTGGCGGCCATTGAAAACGGTATCGGCACCATTCACGAGCATCTGAACTGGAGACCTGACTATACACACCAAGCCGCATCACACCTTAAGAAGCAAGGCTTGTTGTATGTAACAAATGGGTACTATATGCTGACCGATAAAGGCGTGGAGCAAGTTAAAGAAATCATTTAATTAACCATATAGATTTGGGTATACACAAAAATAGGCAAATTCGTATAATCTAATTAATCTAATTGTAGAAACTTAATATTTCTCCCCATAAAAAAGAAGCTGAAATCAATGCACTGCAAAGATTTCAGCTTCTTTTATTTATTGAACTGATACGTTGATCAGTTAATAGCTTCTCATTAGGATAGCCTGTAAAAATATCCGTCAAATTCTATCATTTATTATTATCGATTAATAACTATATTGCAATAACAAGAGCTCTAAAAGTTAACACGCATCTGATACCACTTAGCACCGCCGTGATCAGATACAGACTCGCCTTCATTTACAAAACCAAACTTGGCGTAATAGTGAATCTTTTCTTCCTTACAGGTTAGAATAACACCCTTACGTTTTTCTTCTCTCGCAAGGTCGATAAACGCATCAATTAATTTACCACCTACACCGCGATTCCGATATTCTGGCATCGTATTTAAACCAAATATCATCTGCCATGCGCCATTAGGATTATGCAAAGAAGCATCAGTAAACATCTCATCCGTTAAGATTTCATCATCCGTTACAAATCCATCGATAAAGCCAATCGGTGTATCGCCGTCAAAGGCAATTAAAAACTGCCCTGCATAATAGTCCAAGCGCTCCTTAAAGGCTTCCCGAGGCGCCGCTTCAGCAGGAGGAAAGCAAGTCGCTTCTATATGTGTTACTAAATCTAAATCTGCAGTTGTCGCTTTGCGTATTAACATAAAGTTTTCCTACTATACTTACTAAATTAGATTACTAGATAAATCTACCTTCTAATCAAAAAAAATATTATTATTTGCAAATAAGTCTACCGTTTGTATTCGTTGAGCAGAGTATTGCTTTTCACTATATAGATACTCAACCTCATCTATTAAATCCTGAGGAATATTTCCATTAACGACCTCAGATAAATATTCTGACACCATAGCCGAGTCAAAATCTAAGGGTTCTATATTATCAACAAAGTCAAAAAAAGCGTGCTCATCATTCGAACATCTCAAATATATCAAAAGTTCTTTTAAGGCAATTCTTTCATTCATCTGTTCTGTCATAAGAGAGTTCTTTCCACTCATATTCAAAAAAACTCTTTGGGCCTTAGATCCTGAACGAAGTTCATATGTAAAAGTATTGTTAATTCTACTACCTTTAATAATTAATTCATAATATTTTTTAGATATATTCCCCACTACTCGACCAAAAAGCTCTTTAACTTTATCAGTTGCTATGAGCCTGTTAGAATCAAAGATGTCATCAATATCATCATCAAGATATTTAGTAATATAGGATCTCAACAACTCAACTTCTTTTGCCCAGTCACCATCGACATTAAAACGAAGATATCTAGCAGATTTATAAAATCGACTTAACAGGGATAGAAATTCATTCTCACGTGCATTAAAGCTTATACTTTCACCTTTACTCTTAAGAAACTCATTCACTTTATCCCTTAGGCCTGTATGGCTATGTGTAATTAAACTACTTTCAAAAGCTTCTTCATCATCAAAACAATCCATCCCCCAAAGCACGCAAACAATCTTTTGCAGGCGCTCAATTCCAACCGCCAGGCTATATAAAGCAGAAAATGTAGCACCATCATTAGAAAAACCGGTTAAACGATTTATCTCATGAATACCATTATAAATAAACTCTCCTGATACATCTAACTCAACAACCATATTAAAATTTTTATAATTCCATATCTTATCCATCTCTACACTCCTAAATAGATTATCGAAATAACAGCTAATCAACATCTAATCAACATTAATTTCTTTTATAATTTCGTATATTTAGGTACGTTCCGATACTGCATCGGCAATGAATCTTCTTTTATTTTAAAGCCATGCTTCTCGTAAAATGATGCATTCTTGCTATCACCAATCATAACATTAATGTACAAGTAAGACTTGTAAGCCTCTTTCACCATTTCTAGCAAATGACCAGCAATACCTCGGCCATGATAATCAGGATGAACCAGTACATAATTGATGAAGCATACCAGCTCGCTATCATCCATGACACGGATAAGACCAACTAAACGGTCACCATCCCAAGCACTAATCACACGAGATGAATTCATTAGAGCCTTGTGTAGACGGTCTGGATATTTACCTACTACCCAACGAACAGACAGAAATAAATCCGCTACTTGCTGAGGCGTAAAATTTCGTTCTTCTGTATACGTAATCGCCATAAAAGCTCCTTCAAATGATTACTTTAACGTTCGCATCTCACGAATAAACGCCTCTGCCTCTTGTAGGTTCTTAGGGAACTCAAAATAAATACATTGCTCTTGTCCACAATAAGGATTACGGAAGTCATAACCGCTCAACAACAAATACTCGATAATCTTCCATTCTTTATCATTAGATTTTTTAGGCGCTTTAAACTTCTCGTTCACAAAGTACATCTTACTTTTACATGTGGGACAGGTTTTATTTGTATTAAACAACTCGTAGTTTGTACCCTCCGACAAGGAGATTCGGCAGTTTACACATATATTTTTATAGCCCATAGCTATTTACTCCCATACGGTTTATGTTGAAAGATTTCTTTTACAATCCCTTCACCAACAATATTTCCGCCTTCCATGATAAAGAACTCAGTACCTGCTTGTAGAGCAGAATAATCTACGTTTTCATATACTGGTAAAGCGTTAGCTTGAATTGGTTTATCAAAAATGACATCTTCACCATCAATAAAGTTTACACCTAACAACTGTTCAGAACCCTTTATAACAAGATGAGGGCAATACTTTCCATTATTCAGATTCGGTGGAGTTCTCCTCTTCTTGCTGAAGAAAGTAACTGTGCAGCAAATAGTAAAATCTAAATCGCTCATATTAGGCCTCAATTAATAATTTAACGTCCAATATCAAAAGAAAAACACCTTATTGATATACCTCAAATCCACAACTTTTTAATTTATTACATAAATTCGACTCAAAGCATTTAACATCTTCTCTACTAATAATAATAGCTAAATTTTTTCTCGCACGAGAACACCCAACATAAAATAATCGATATGCACAAAGCACACTATAAATATAATTTTCCTTTAAACAAGCCTTTAGATTTGTAACATTTTTTTTACTATTATATTTATCTATTTTGTCTTTCAAAAGGTGAACATAGTAAGAATTAGATTCATTATCTATTGTAAAGATATCTAATTTGTTATTAATTTCACGACTAAATCTTGAATATGTATCTGCCTTTAAATCAGCACATTTCATACCTATTAAATTCTCAACAGCTTGTATCAACATTTTATAACTATAATAAAATGCTTCAAATGTATTTAAATTAATATCTATATGACTCCATACGTCAAAAAACTTTGACATATTAACACTTAAAGAGCCTTTACTATTCTCTACAACAAATATAACTGTATCATGACTTTCCCCTTTTACACCATGTTGTGTAGACACCTTCGGATTATTCAAATAACTTGATAGAAGATTTACTTCGCGTATCTTAACGCTTTTAACTAACTCATAATCAGGATCTTCAATTAGTGCTAAATAAAATTCATCTCTAATGAAATCTTGTTTTCTACAAATTGAGAGAAATACATCGATATCTACTGAAGAGTCATTATATGCATCAATAATATTTTTTAATAAATCCATAATGCGCATCTTATCAGAATGCTGCTTTATTAAGCATTTATTTAAATTAAAATATTTAGATTTATTACGTAGAGTTTTAATAACTTTCCCATAAAGTCCTTGAATACAATCTTTTATAATCTGATCAACCAAAAGTAAAAAATATAGCAACATATCTTTATCTCTCAAATCTTCTTTGATTAAGATATCTACTGAAGAGTACTTTCTTGCAAATCCATATTTCTCCATCGCTGAATAAGCATCATACAAATGCCTTATACCAATACTATCAAAACGCTCCCTATTCAATAAATACAGTATTAGTGAATCTGTATGTTTCTGCTTAATAGAGTCAACTAATGCACCCACATCATCTACAATAAAAACCTTAGGTTGAAAATCCATTAAATTGTCACTATTATTCTCATTAGGGAGCTGAATAAAGTCCCTATCATTATATATATTATTTAAAATGCTAACAATTTTAGGAGTTGTACGATAATTTTTATTCAAACTAATACATCTATTTAAACGTTTAAATTCAATCTCGAAATCTCCTTTATAATTTTTATATATCTGTTGCATTCTATCTCCAAGCAGATATAATTTACACTTAGACCCGACTACTGATGAATAAAATAAGTGCAATATGTCTGCAGAAGTATCTTGATACTCATCAATAAATATCAACTGATACTTATCAACTATTTTCTTCTTTATAATAGGAAATTTATCAGCAAGTAATCTAGCAAAATTGAGTAAATCATCATGTCCTAATTCACCTCTATAAAATGAGCTAAACTCCATTTCATTATATGAAATACTCTTTATATTTGCTCGAATAGTCTCTAAATTAAGAGTTCCAAATTTTTCCCTATACCTTTCGTTTCGTTTTTCCCAACTATCTTTTTTGTTTCGATTTTCTATCTGCTCTTCTATTTGCATTTTATATACTTCAAGAAAAAAATCAATAGTTAACTCATGTGAAAAAAAACTACTTATAAGGTGATTAATAAAATTGTGTATTGTACCAAAATATACTCTATTACTATCTATTCCCTGTCCTAACTCTAAAGCAGCACGATTAGTAAATGTAATACATAAAATATTATTATCTAAATATTTTTTTAGATACTCTTGAACTTCTTGTTTTATCCATGTTGTTTTTCCACTACCTGCTGGAGCATTAACTAAGAAAATATTATCTATTATTTCATTAACCATTCTAAACCTCCAGCAATATAATCAGGAATCATACATTCAACATGGTTATTTAGAATTACAGAATACATAAAATCAACTTTACTTCCCGAAGTAGATAATAAGATGTCACGAACAGTCAAAAAAGTTTCTTCATAAACTGGAGTATTATCTTTTTTTTGAGGGATTGAAAATCTTAACTTGGAGTCACGCTTTTTATTAAGCCAATCACCTTTTGTTAAACTATAAGAAACATCTATAGAAAAATATTTATTAAGCATGGCTTCTTCCAAAGTTCTAGCATACCCATCCGCATCAGTTTGAAAACATATAAAGATTAAATCATCAAAAATATTTCCACCACCATTTTTCCATTCATAGATGTTTGATACTGTATGCTCTACAGAGTCATGTTCTTTAGAGTAAAAATATTTTATTGTTGCATTTGTTATTTTAGAATCTTTTATCTCCGGAACTGTTACTTTATCTTTTTCATAGTCTATATCAGTAATAATAAGTGATTTAATCCCTAACATTTTAATAAGCTTTTCATAATTTTTAGCATATGCACCACCAACTTGAATGAAGGCAATATATTGTTGACTCAACTCTTTATACTTATCTAAAGTCATAATCTTTTTTAAAAATAGTCGTTCAGTATCTCCTTCATAAAAAATGACTTTATCTGCAAATACAATTTCTGAATATCCAATCTCAAAAAACCAATCAAAAAAATCAACTAATATCGTATCATTTGACACCTCTGATTGTTTTAATTCATCCAACAGTAATGATAAGTCATATAAATTAGACGAATAATATTCACTTCGTCTAAGAATACGTAAGTGAGAAATACCTGCAGCTCGAACAATTTCATTTGAATGTGTCGTAACCAAGCCTTGAGTTTTTAATTGATATTGATTAATCAAATATTTAATAAAAACATGTTGCATTTGTGGATGCATATGAGACTCAGGCTCTTCTAAAAAAAACATATTAACCTTAAGTGGATCTATATTACGTTCATACTCTTTAAGTTGTAAATGTATATAAATTAGATTACTATATCCAAGCCCTTGAGAGGACTCCCCTAAAGAGTATCCATCAACATTATAGATTGCACTTGTTATCCGTTGTAACAAATCACTAATGTCTTCTTCTGTAACTTGCATATCTAACATTAACTCCCCAGATTTCCCTCCATTAGTTTGTTCCAATGCATGAATTGTTTCACTTAAAGAAACCAAAGACGTATCACGAATAATATTATCTATTCCTTTTTCTTGAATCGGTATAAGTAATTCATCTGGAAGTTGTTTAATTAGCTCATTCCAATTGTCATCAAGTTTTACCATTTTAATCATTTGTTTACTTAACATACGTGAATGATCTGATTCATCATCATCTAATGGTCTGCTAGCTTTTATAAAGCACAAGTTAAACAACTTATGAAATGTATTTACATCTTCAAACTCACATTTATTTTTATATTCTTCATCACAAAAATATACAATAGGATTTATCGATTGAACATAAATACTTACAAGTAGATTTTTCAAGTATCGCTCTTTATTTAAAATACGCTTCTCTAAATTCTCTGATTGTGTAGCTGCACATTGACTCTTATCTGCTTTAATTGCATCAACCCTATTCTTTAGTTTTGTATAATTATCCATTATCAACCTTGTAAATCTAGTTCTATTTATTTCATACTTATATAGAAAATAAAAATCACTTTTTTCATCATCTAAGTCCATAATATAATCAGCAAATAGTTTAATATCATCGTCATTAGAATCATACGAAACATGGATTTTAATACTAGTCGTATTTATAAGAAGTGATGGTCCAAAGTCTTTTGGAAAAAGTATATTTACTAATTCTTTCTCAATGACTTCTATAGAAACCTCATTCTCAAAAAAATTATAAAATATTGGATAAACACAAGTTATCCACGACTTCATATTTTGAGCAGGAATATCTGATAAGGCATAGTTATTTTTTTCAGAAGAAAATACATTTTTTACTAAAGCAATCAAAGAGGTTTTGCCACTATTGTTAGCTCCAGCAAGTATTGTAACATCTGAATTAAATGTCAACTTTATATTTTCAAATTGCCTATAATTTTTAACAGTAATACTTTCTAATTTCATAATACTCCATTCCCTTTTTACATGTAATTAATCTATGTTATAAATATTAAGATTTGATACTTAAAAATTTGATTAAGTCTATACGTATTTAAAGCTCTATAAGCTCTATAAAACTTCTTATAGATTACACCTTTTATACGATCAAACTAATTCCGTTCCCATACTATCATTTAGTTATAAATATACATTTATTCAATATATCTAACGTTCTCCAAAAATAAGATTTATAAACAGTTGGTCAATATAAGTATTCCACTTTTTACTTCTATCTCCTTCACCATCTATTACTAATGATTTATTAATTTCATTATATTTAAAAATTAATTTTGAAATTGCAATCCTTGTTATTTCAAGATCACTATTTTCGTTTTTACAGTACTTATAAAATGGCGATACCCCTGCATGAACAAAATCATTTCGTTTTCTATAAACATTATCAAGTATCTTTGCAAGTTCAGTTCGTTTTATCCCATCAATTGAAATCACTTTCGAAAGCGTAGCAGCAAAACGTAATCTTTTCTCATTTTTTTCTGCAGTTAATAAGGCCTCTGCGGATGTTGTATATAGCAATGTTGCTAAATCATTATCATGTTTAACCTCAAACTGAAAACCTCTATTCAACAAAACTAACGAATTAACAAATCTTTGAGACAAATTATCACCTTGATTCATAATAAACTCAGTAAATAAATCTGAGAATATATTTTGATATTTTTCCTCTTTAAAAAAATCCAAATCAATCTTACACTTTGGAAGGCCACTTGGTATAAATCGGTGACTACATCGCCAGTCCTCATTAGACATTATTAAAACATGCTGATTTTCTTCAATCAAATCAGCAGTTTTTTTCCTCAAAGAAAAACGTACATCTTCAGGAGTATTTAATGCCCAATGTAGTAAATGAATCAGATAAATAGCACGAATCGCAATAGTAATAGCATTCAAATTCACATGTGAAGTTTGATTTTCAATTCTTATAAGCAATAAATTATGGTTAAAGAAATTTTTAGAACGGCTTCTTTTAGTATGTTCGAACATATCAAAACACTTATTATCATCAATGTTCATTACATCTGCCAAATTCCGATAAAGACTTTCTTCATTTTTTCCCGTTGGAATTAAGTAAAAACTGTTATTACAAAAGCTTACTGATTGATTTAACTTTGATCCGTACAACGGAATAATTATAAAATGTTCCCCTTTATTTCTCTCAAAACTAGTTTTGATTGAATTAATTAACGAACTATAAAATGAGCTAATATCAGATGGCATCCCTTCTAATTCTAATATACATTTTTCAATTATTAATTCAGTTATCTCTAAATCTGGATAATCAAATGAACATACATCCTTCCATACAACATCTAAAAAGTTCATGAATGGTTGACAGTCATAATAAAGTTCTGATTTACTTCTTTTAGATTTAAAATAATAATTCAAAAAATTACTGCAGATTTTTTCTACTTTTTTATCCATAACCTTAGTTTTAACCTCTTTATTTCTAACAAATACAAATAAGCATCTATAGTAAGACATTTCTTAAAATTTGCATTCTATCTAAGACAAAAAGCCTCCCATCAAACAATGGGAGGCTTTTATGCACACTTAAACTTCAATAACTAACTCCCTTTCACCCCTATTTTTTTACCTTTCAGTTGAATTCAGAATTACTCAAAAAGTATAGTTAATGAATTTAAAATCAATATTTCTTATTACTCCCACTCAATTGTAGCAGGTGGTTTAGATGTAATATCGTACACGATACGGTTAATGTGTTGTACTTCGTTTACGATACGACGGGAGATTGTGTCCAATACGTCGTAAGGGATGCGCGCCCAGTCAGCAGTCATGAAGTCTGTTGTTGTTACGCCACGCAATGCCAATGTGTAATCGTATGTACGGAAGTCGCCCATAACACCTACAGTACGCGTAGATGTTAATACTGCAAAGTATTGGTTGATGCTGCGAGCAAGACCAGCTTTAGCAATTTCGTCACGGAAGATATAGTCCGCATCACGCAAGATGTCGAGTTTCTCTTTCGTGATTTCGCCCATTACGCGAATAGCAAGACCAGGACCTGGGAATGGTTGACGCCATACGAGGTAATCAGCCAAACCTAATTCAGAACCAAGTTCACGTACTTCGTCTTTGAAGAGGTTGCGCAATGGTTCGATAAGGCCTTTAAAGTCTACCACTGCAGGCAAGCCGCCTACGTTGTGGTGAGATTTAATAACTTCTGCTTCGCCAGTACCAGACTCGATAACGTCAGGGTAGATTGTACCTTGCGCCAAGAAGTCAACGGAACCGATTTTACGACCTTCGTCTTCGAATACGCGGATGAATTCTTCGCCGATAGCTTTACGTTTAGCTTCTGGATCTTCAAGACCAGCCAATTTATCTAAAAAACGTTTTTCCGCATCGACGCGAATGAAATGCATGCCGGAATCTTTGAAAGCTGCTTCAACTTCGTCGCCTTCGTTTTTACGCATCAAACCATGGTCAACGAAGATACAAGTCAATTGATCACCAATAGCTTTAGAAATAAGAGCTGCCGCAACGGAGCTATCTACACCGCCAGACAATGCTAACAATACTTTGCCATCGCCTACAGTGTTACGGATTTCTTCAATAGCAGTTTTCGCATAGTTTGCCATTGTCCATGTGCCTGTGAAACCACATACTTCATACAAGAAGTTGTGAAGCATTTCTTTACCATGTTCAGTGTGCAACACTTCTGCATGGTATTGCATAGCGTACAATTTACGTTCTTTATTTTGCATAGATGCAACAGGGCAGTCTTTTGTATGAGCAATGATTTCAAAACCTTCAGGTACCTTTGCTACATAGTCAACGTGGGACATCCAAACAACTTGGTCTTCATCCAAGCCTTTGAACAATGGAGATGTGGTATCCACTTTAGTAGGTGTTTTACCAAATTCACGGTTGTCCGCAGATTTAACTTCGC
>ERZ773079.715-NODE-715-length-21359-cov-4.148423_pt1 | contig 21359 bp, 24 predicted proteins | sample MGYA00511355_ERZ773079 | MGnify/ENA primary metagenome ERZ773079 (study PRJEB29015, sample SAMEA2737979) | human oral metagenome | biome: human oral; feature: human-associated habitat; material: dental | place: China | collected 2117 ... | reverse complement strand
AATTTATAACCCAAAAAATAGGCGCACTCGCGGGCTTTAGCGATGAAATTTTAAAAATTTTAGCATCGTTTGACGCGGATGTTTCGGATGTCAGGCTCGCTCTGCAAATTTCAAAAAACGCCCCCCTCGCGGATAAAATTTTAGATTTAGCCTTTTGCGGTTTGTCTAAATTTAGCGCCGAAGGGCTCGCGAGGCAAAATTTCGGTGCTGCAGATGAGCGGTGCGATCTCCAAAGCACAGAGCCTGTGAAGTCCATAGGATGCGGCTTGCAAGACGCCGCGAGTGAGCAAAAAGGCGCAGATTTAGCAGAGCGGGGCGATAGTCTTAAATTTAATCATTCAAATGATGCAAACGACGCGAACTGCAGCGGCGAGAATTTCAAATTTAACCCCTCGCAAGCAGCAAGCGATACGCAGCGGCAAAATCAACGTGCCGTCGCAAGGGCTGATTGCACGCTAGGTTCAAGCATTTCCGCGCAAGCCGAACGAGTGCATGGACGAGAGCTGATACAAGAGCGGGGGCAAGCGCAGCAGCAAAAACAGGAACAAGAATGGGGCAGAGCGCAGGAGCGGGGACAAGAGCAGGGCGCCGCGACATTAAAAACGCTAAATTTGCAGCGGGCGTTCGAGCTTTACGGGCGCGAGCAGATGCGGGCGTTTTTTCTATTCGCGGTATTTGACGAGATGCTAAAGCCGAGCCTACAGGCGTATCGCATCGACCGCGAGAAGCTCACGCAGGTCTCGCTGCTGCGAAATCTGCTTATGTTTTCGTGGATCAAATCCTATCCGCAGATCGAGCAAAACATCCTTTCAAGCGTGATTTTAGTGGAGTTCGGGCGGGTTTTTATCGACGAGCAGGTGTGTGCGGCGGGCAAGGCGGAGGAATTTTACCACGCCATCAAAGGCTCGATCTTCCCGCAGGATTTTACCGATGTGGAGATGAAATTTACCGGCACGAACCGCGAAAGCGTCTCGCACGCGCTATTTGCGCATTTCGGGCTAGAGCAGATCGCGCAGGACGCGCTGTATTCAAACGTCCCCGATGACGCGCCTTTTGAGAACAAATCCCGCTATGCAATGCTAAAGATCGCCAAAACCGCGGTCAATATCTACCATCACTTCGACGAGCTTAGCATCGACAACGCTTTAAATTTACTAGTCGAGTTCGGCTTCGAGCAGGAAGCGTTTTTAGAGGCGAAAGGTGAAATTTCGATATGAAAGAGTTTCTGCGCGCCTTCAACTCGGGCGTATTTGAAAAGGATCTTAGCGGCGAGCAAAAGGAGCTCGTGCGTAACCTCCTAAATATCGGCGCTATCAGCGCGCACAAGGGCAAGCTCTACCTAAACGACGGCTATGTTTTCGGCAGGCTCGATATCGCGCGCGACGGCACGGGCTATCTGCAAAGCTTCGACGATCGCTTCAAGGCAGATCTTATCATCGAAAACAGATATTTAAGCGGCGTGCATCTGGGCGATCTTATCCTAGCAAAAATTTTAAGCTCAAAAAAGTCCCGCCTGCACGCAAAGGTGCTGATGTGCGTTAAGCCCGCGTTTTTAACGAGCGTGGTTTATACCAAAAGCTTCGGGCGCGAAATTTTAGGCGTGAACGTCAAAACCGGACTCGCAAATCCGCTCAAAGCCACGCAAAAATCGCTAAAGCAACTGCCGCCAGACACCCTTTTAAAGATCGATAATCTAACGAACGAAATCACCGAGGTGATCGGAAACCTAGCCGATCCCTTCGTCGATGAGAAAATTTCTTTAGCGATCTACGATAAAAACGACGAATTTAACGAAGCGTGCAAGCAGCAAGCCGCGAGCTTCGGCAGCGAAGTGGACGGGGCGCTGTATCCGCAGCGCGTGGATTTGCAGCATCTGCCCTTTTGCACCATCGATCCTATCGACGCCAAGGACTTCGACGACGCGATCTATTTTGACGTAAAAGAGCGCACGCTTTACGTCGCGATCGCCGACGTGAGCGAATACGTAAGCGAATACTCGCCGATCGATAAGGAGGCGAAATTTCGCGGCTTTTCGATCTATTTCCCGCACCGATCCGTGCCGATGCTACCGCGCGAGCTTAGCGAAAATATCTGCTCGCTGATGCCTGATCTGCCGAGGCTGGCTTTTGTTTTTAAAATTTCTTTGGATGAAAATTTAAACCCGCAAAAAGAGGAGCTTTTCGAAGCGATTATAAGATCAAAACGCCGCTATAATTACGACGAGGTCGATGAAATTTTACGCACTGAGAAAGCAGCTGAGCCTGAAATTTTAAGCTGGCTCTTGCCGCTTAATGAAATTTGCGAGCGACTGCGCCGCGCGAGGCTGAAGCGCGGATTTGATTTCCGCACCAAGGAGCTTCGCATCACGCTTGATGAGCGTGGTTTTATAAACTCCACCCGCTTTGAGACCGACACTCCGTCGCACAAGCTCATCGAGGATTGTATGCTGCTAGCCAACAAAGCCGCTGCAGCGCGCATCGAGCGGGGTGTTTTTAGAAATCACGGCTCGGCGGAGCTTAAAAAAATTTACGCTCTGCTTGACGATCTGGCGCTGTTCGGCATCGACGCGCCGTATCAGAGTAACCTTGCCAAAATGATCGGCGAAATCCAAGCGCAAGCCGATGCCATGGGGATCCGCGAGGAGGTCGATAAGCTCATCATCAAGGCTCAAAAGCGCGCCGAGTACGGATCCGAATCGCGCGGGCATTTCGGGCTCGGATTTGATAACTATACGCACTTTACAAGCCCGATTAGGCGCTATTCCGATCTCATTTTGCACCGATTGCTAAAGGCGCAGATGAGGGGGGATGAGAAATTTTATAATTACCTGCTTTTAAACATCGACGCGACGTGCTCGCGGCTAAATGAGCTAGAGCGCGAGGCGGACAAGGTCGCGTTTGATTTTATGGACCGAAAATTTGCGCGCTGGGCCGCGGAAAATTTGGGCAAAAAATTCCGCTGCTACATCGACGAAAACGGAAATTCCGTCACCGCAAAGCTAGACGACAAGCTAAAAGGGGCTAAAATTTTAGTTTCAAATTTCGCCGGCGACATTTTAACGCCCGTGCTAGTCGAGCTTACGGACGCAAACATCGCTAGCGGAGTGATTTTAGGCAGGGTGGTAAAGAAGATCTGATGTATAGGAAAGAATTTGACGGGCTTATCGCAAGCGGCAGGGTGCCGAATTTCGTGCTTTTGCGCGGCGGAGACGATTTTTCAAACGAGCTTTACGCGCAGCGATTGAAGCAAATTTACGCCTCGGAAAATTTTTTGAGTTTGTATTTTTTGGAGTATGATTTTGAGCAGGCGCGAAGCTTCTTGGAGCCCTCGCTTTTCGGCGGCAGCAACACGCTTCACATCAAAACCGCCTCGCTCATCAAAAAAGAGGAGCTGCGAAGGCTCATCGCGCTGTGCAAGGCGGACGCGAATAACCACCTGATCTACGAGCTAAACGATAGCGAAATTTCTGTAAGCGCGGATTTTATCAAGGAATTTGAACGAAACGAAGTGAGGTTTTTCAAACCCTCGGGCGTAAACGAAGCCATAGCGCTGCTTGCGCAAAAATGCGAGATGTGCGGGCTTTTTGCAAACACCGCCGCGCTTAGCAGGATCTACGCCATCCACAACGAAAGCCTGAGCCTAAGCGCGAGCGAGATAGAAAAATTTGCAAGTTTGGGGTTAGAGCTTAACCTGCAAAACGTAAATTTGATGGTTTATGGCCTTAGCGAAGTAAGCTACGACGAGCTTTTCGATAAAATTTTTAGCCTTTGCGACTTTCGCGTAGATTTTTACAAAATGGCTCTGGGCGGCGGATACAACGAGATGGAGCTGATAAATTATTTCTACCGCTTGATTTATAGAATTTTTCGCCTGCATGCTTACGTGAAAATAAACGGCAGATTTGATTTTAAGGCGGTTTTAGGCTATCAACCGCCCCCTTCCGTGGCCGCACAGATGCAGCGCTATGCCACCAGCTTTTCAACGCGGACGTTTTATAAAATTTTCGCTCACTTAAACGATTTGGAATTTGAACTCAAAAGCGAAAAGAACGCGGCGAAGGACGAGCTTTTGCTCGCGTCGTTTTTGAGGTTGCAGCGCATGCTGCTAAGTTCGCTCGGGCAAAAAGCAAATATTAAGTGAAATTTTAGTAATATCTCTTCGCATTTTTTGCAAAATCCTTGCCCGCAGACGCTGTTTGCGAGCTAAAATCCATAAGGAGAATTTATGAGAAACTACGAGGTTTTATTCATCGTTAAGCCCACGCTTACCGACGATGAAGTTAAAACAAAAGTCGATTTCGTCAAAGAAATCATAACCAAAAATGGCGGAGAGATCGCTTCCGTGATCGAAATGGGCGCTAGAAAGCTAGCCTATAAGATCGACAAATATGAGCGCGGAGTTTATTTCGTAATCTATTTTAAAGCCGAGCCGAGCTTGATCTCCGAACTTGTTAGAAATCTGCGCATCACCGAAGATATCATTAGATTTTTGACCGTCAAATATGAGACTAAGCGTGAAATTTCTGCTTGGGATAAACTAAGCAAAGGCATCAAACTAAGCCCTGCGAAAAAAGAGCGCGAGCCAAAAGCGCCGGTAGAGCCAAAAGAGCCTGAAGAAGCAGCCAAAGAGGGCGAATAAAGGATAAAATATGTTCAATAAAGTAGTTTTGGTAGGTAATTTGACCCGAGATATCGAGCTTAGATATCTGCAAACGGGCACCGCCGTAGGTAAAACCGGCATCGCCGTCACGCGCAGATATAATAGCTCAAACGGCGAGAAACGCGAAGAAACGTGCTTTATAGACATAGATTTTTTCGGTCGCACGGCCGAAATCGCAAATCAATACTTGCGAAAAGGCAGTAAAATTTTGATCGAAGGCCGCTTAAAGCTAGATCAGTGGCAGGATCAAAACGGACAGAACCGAAGCAAGCACTCCATTAGCGTAGATACGATGGAGATGCTAGGAAGCAATCAAGGTGGAAGCGGCGGCTATAATCAAGGCGGCAATTACGAGGGCGGCAATTATGGCGGAAGCTCCGGCGGCTACGGCGGAGGAAATTCTAACTATAGCGGCGGTAATTACGGCGGCGGAAATAGCTATGCTAACAGACAAAACTCAAATTCAAGAGGCGCAAAAAACGATTACAACGCACCTAAACAAAAAGAGCAGAGTTACGAAAGCACGATTCCGGAAGTCGACGTCGATGCCGATAAATACGATGACGGCAACGACACGATCCCATTTTAATTAAGGAAAAATCATGGCAGATAAGAGAAAATATACTAGGAAGTATTGCAAATTTACGGAGGCAAAGATCGAATTCATCGATTATAAGGACACGGCGCTGCTAAAGCACTGCCTAAGCGAGCGCTTTAAGATTATGCCGCGCCGCTTAACCGGCACTAGTAAAAAATACCAAGAGATGGTAGAAAAGGCTATCAAGCGCGCGCGCCAAGCAGCCCTTATACCTTATATCGTCGATCGCAAAGACGTGGTCGTAAATCCATTCGAAAATCTTTAAATTTTAGCGGTACAAAGCCGCTAAAATTCCCCCTATTTTAAACTCTAAATTTTAAAATTTAAGCCCGCTCTTATATATATAATCCACCTATATTTTTTCAAAGGAGAAATTATGGCAGAGAATGGGCAGGCGGAATATTTGGAATGTCCTTTTTGCGGCAAAGATGACATCAAATACGGTGCGGTCGTATGTAGCGGATGTCAGGCGGAGATATCTTATAGTAGAGCATGGTTTTTGAAATTTCTAATAGGCGTGGTATGTCTTGTTTTTGGAATACGTGTCCTTATAAGAGCTGGTTTTATAATTCAAGATGTTTTTCTCATCTCTATCGGTACGATTTTGGTTTTATATTCTTTTGCGCTAGCAAGAGATCATAGCCCGGAATTTCATAGGACTATGAAACATGTCGAATAGTCTTGCATATTTTTCATCGCCCAATCGGCGGTTAAATTCTAAAACTCTCCGATTGAATTTATAATCAGAAAGTCTCGCTATTTAAATTTTTAAAGGTTGCTTATGGACTTTTTATTGGGTCTCATTATTGCGGCGGCTACTTCACTTGAAGGGCTTGCGGTAGTGATTTTAATCGCTGCCGCTATGGTTATTTTCAGTGCTTTTAATGCCACGATTGCTTTTGCCGCAGGATATATAGTATTTTGTATCGCGACCTGGTTATTATATGTAATTATTATATGCAATACGAATAATAGATTTATGATAATTGCGTCTCTTGCGGTAAGTTTGACTCTGGGGTATTTAGCGGCTGATGCCGTTTATGAGAGAGAGCAGGCAAAGGATGCTGAGCGCGAAGTGCAGAAGCAACAAAATATGACGCAGCAAGATAAAGTCTATTATATCCAGCGAAGTTTGATGTTTAGCGGCTACGGCGTGACGATCGACGGTAAATGGGGCAAAAAAACTATGCAAGCGTCACAGAAATATTCGGGCTCGTCCGCAACCTCGATCGACGAACTTTATGAGGCAGTCAAGGCTAAAAAAGAGGGCAAAAGATAAAATTTAAATCGCGAGCAAAGTTTGCCTGGCTAAATTTTAAAATTTGCTAGTTTTTTTATATCTCTTATCGAGCGCGCTTTTAAATGCAACGTAGTGATTGTCAAAATTCCTTTAGGTTCGTTTGGAAGTTCAAATTTTAATATGATTTGAATGCTTTAAGGGCAGAAGGAAATCTGCTTGCATATGACGTCCAGAACTTAAATTTAGAGATTTTGCCTTAGAGGGTTTGGCGAATGACACTGTCGCCGAATGATTCTGGCTTAAATTTAATGGATTTCAGCTACAAGGCACAGCTAAATTTACGTTACTTTGTGTCTTTTCTAAAAGCATAATGCGTCAGCACTCGAGCGAGCAAAATTTTATCTCACATCGCTACGCTTTGACCTGAAGTACGCGACACATTCTAAGTCACGAAAAACTAAAATTCTTATACCTCCGAAGCTCACATCGTTTGTCAAAAGCTCGTGTCTAAATCAAAATCCATACCTCCCAAAACTTCGCTAGCTAATATTTTTAATTTTAGATTGTAAATGAGATAAATACCGAGGCGGCAATCTTTAGCGGATGAAATTTATACGTAAAAAACCGAGGTTTGGATTTACTATGAAAGTTTCAATTTCTTAAACTCGCGGCTATATTTTCTTTGCGAAATCGCGTTAAATTTAAGGCTATCTATCCTGGAAAAATTAACGGCGTATTCCTTCAAGCAAGCGAGAATGAAAGAGAAGCGGTAATTGCCATTTTCGTAAAATATCTCGCTCGTTATTATTTCCCCGGGCGCCGCATCGCATCTTTGATCCGAGCTCATAGCGCATTTTAGTTCATAATATCCATTTTGCAAATCTCCGATGTAAAATTTCAAATGCAACTTTTCATTAATTTGCTTTTTGGGTAGCAATAGCGCATCGTTGAAGTTTATGCCCGCAAAAATTCTTTCTAGCGTATGCATATTTTTATGCAGCCTAAATACGCCTCGTACCGCCGCTCTCTTAAAGCATATTCGCTATCTTTTATATTGCCCCTGATCCAATCTAAGTCAAAATATAGCACTTCAATCTCTTCGGTTTTAAATTTATCGCTGCCTGTTCGCTACAGCCCCAAGAAATTCTCATCGTTTTTGATCTTTTCGATGATGTCGAGCGTGGCGTAAAACTCGTCGTAGAAATATGGCATCTCGAGCTTGAAAAATTTAAAGCTTAGCCCCTCCAGCACCTTGAGCGAGTGTTTGTTTTTAAGTAAAAATATGAAAAACACCCCGTCTTTTTCCAGCGCGTTGAGGTAGTTTATTTCGCTTATATTGGCGCGCAAGATCTCGGCGTCAAGGATGACGACGTCGGCTACGTAGATGAAGTCGTTTAGATGTCTCTTTGCGCTCTCCCAGTTGGAGTTTGGCATCACGTCGCAGCCAAGCCCACTTAAAAAATCTCTTAGCTCCTCAAAGATCGCGCGGTTTTTATGCGTGATTATGACGTTGTAGTCGTATTTTTTAGCGCTAAAGCTCTGCTGCGCGAAGCAGCTAAGCACGGCATCCATTTTGATAAAGGTTCCGCGCCCGTCGGCTCCAATACTTGGATGCGAACCGAGTGCACGCAAATGGGTCTGCGCCGAAGTAAGATACTCATCGTCCGTGCTAGCAGCGCTTTCTAGTGCACTTTTAAGCGCATAGGTACGCGGATCCTTTAGCTCGCGATCGATACCTACTCGCACGTCTAGCTTGATAGAGCTTATATTTGCTCTAAGTTCCTTGCTACTAAATTCCACGCTTACGCGGATTGGTTCAGCAATATTTTGTAGGAAAAACTCGCACGCATCAAAGACCGCGCTAGTGAGATTTAGCACCTCGCCGCCGTAGATACGCGGCAGCTGCGGCGGGAAGCTAAGATAGAGCGTGCTATCGTATTTCGTGCACTCCTCAAATAAAATTTCGCTTTGAAATTTTAAAATTTTTAAAATATCGATCTGCGCGATATCCTCGCGTCTAGGCACGACGGAATCGCTTTCTTTGGCTTTAGGCGCAGCGGAGAAAATTTTGCCGCTTACGGCGGGCTTTTTAGCAAAAAGTTTTCTTGCCGCAAAACCTGCCGTCGCAGCCAATATTGCTAGCGCGCCTAAAACCACGGCTTTCATAGCACAAGCATCCCATCGCCATAGGAGTAGAAGCGGTATCTTTGCTCCACTGCGATGCGGTAGAGCTCAAGCGTGCGCTCAAGACCGATGAAGCTCGCTACGAGCATTATCAGCGTGGATTTTGGCAGGTGAAAGTTCGTAAGCAAAAAATTCTGTCTTATCGGCGGATTGCCCGGGTGCAAAAACAGCTCGCAGATCCCGCTGCTTTGCCCGTTGCGCGCAAAATTTTCGATCGTTCTCGTCACCGTCGTACCCACGCCTAAAATTTTTCGCTCGCTTTTTAGGATTTGCGCGGTCTGCGGCGGGATGGAGTAGAGCTCGCCGTGCATCTTATGATCGCGCAGATCCGCTACTTCCACGGGCTTGAAGGTGCCCGCGCCTACGTGTAGCGTGATAAAATAAATTTCGTGGTTTTTGCGCAGATCGTTTAGCATCGCATCGTTAAAATGCAAGCTCGCGGTGGGTGCGGCGACGGCGCCTTGCTCGCGCGCGAAGATGCTTTGATACCAGCTCGCATCCTCCTTCGTATCGGCGCGCTTGATATACGGCGGAAGCGGCACATGGCCGATACGTTCGCAAATTTCAAAAACATCGTGGGTATTTAAAGCCTTGCCGCCGCGCTCAAATTGCACGATGCGAAGCCCGCCTTCCATCAGCTCGCAAACGCGCGCATTAAGATTGCTTTGAAATTTTAATTCGCTGCCTACTTTGACGCTGCCGCGAATATAGGCGCTAAATTTATTGCCTTCAAGCGGCGAGTTTAGCAGAAGCTCGATCTTGCCGCCGCTATTTTTGTGACCGAATAGGCGCGCCTTAATTACTCGCGTGTCGTTAAAAATAATATCGCAGGGCGGCAGGGCGTCCGCCAGATCGCCGAAGTGCGCGTGCGTGATCTGCTCCTTAGCGCGGTCGTAGATCAGTAGGCGCGCGCTTTGTTTGGGCATGACGGGAGCGCTTGCGATGAGCTCGCTAGGAAGCTCGTAATCGTAGCTGCCAACTAAATTTAGATCCGCCATCTCACGCCTGCGCTACGTCCGTGGAATTTTCGCCTTCGTCATCCTCAGGCTTATACGGATTTATCATTTTGGCGATGAAGATTGAAAGCAGATAAAGCGCAATTAGCGGAGTTGCGAGCATAAACTGACTAAGCACGTCCGGCGGCGTCATGACCGCTGCAAAGATGAAAATAATGACGATTGCGTAGCGGAAAAAATCGCTCAGGCTTTTGTTTGTCACAAGCCCGATCTTGGCGAGAAAAAAGGTCACCACCGGAAGCTCGAAGCTGATGCCGAATGCGACGACGAGCTTAGCGAAAAAGCCTACATATTCGCCGATTGTAGGCATCGCAGTAAATTGCTTGGCGCCAAAATTTACCAAGAAATTAAATGCGACGGGGATTACGAAAAAATAGCAAAACGCCGCGCCTAAAAAGAACATAATGCTTGCGCCGCTAACGAAGGGGATGACGTATTTTTTCTCGTTGTCGTAAAGCCCGGGCGCTATGAAAAGCCACGCCTGCCAGAAAATTATCGGCATCGCTAGAAGCAGCGAGGTGAAAAACGATACCTTCATCGCGGTAAAAAACGTTTCGCCAAGCTGGGTAAAGATGATCTCACTGCCTTTAGGAAGCACGCGCACTAGCGGGCGGGTCATAAAGCCTAAAATATCTTCCCAAAAGCCGAAGCACGCGATAAAAAGGACGATGACGGACAGAACGCAGATAACTAGGCGCTTGCGAAGCTCGGCTAGATGGGGTTTTAGCTCTTCAAACATTAAATTTCTCTCTCATTATGATTTTTGCGTATCGTTATTTTGCGCGGAATTTTGCATAGAATTTTGCGCATCGCCGTTTAAATTTGCATTCAAATTTTGCGCAGCGCTTTTCGCTTCACCGCTTGCATTGGTATTTTGTGCGGAATTTCCCGCGCCGCCATCCGTGCTCGGCATAAAATTTTTGCCTTTGTTTTCAGCGCCAGAATTCGCACTTTTGCTTTCAACGCCGGAATTTGTTGCGCTGCCGGCGGAGCCTTGCGCAGAGTTCGCGGCGCCCGAGCTTTGCGCGGAATTTCCGCCGCTCGAATTTGCTTTTAAATTTGCCGTCTCGCTTTGTTTTTGCGCCGAGACTTCCGCGGAATTTAGCGTATCTTTTACGGAGCCTTCTATGTTTTTTAGCCCCGCATTTAGCGTCTCTTTGACCGAGTCTATGCCGCCTTTTATCTCGTCGAGCTCCTCAAACGTGAGCTTTTTGCGCACGCCCTCACTTGCTTGTGTGATACTCTCTTTATATTTTTTGGCGTCCTCTTTGAGCTCGGCGATGCGAAGCTCCTGATCGAAGCTCGATTTTGCGTCGTTGATGGTTTTTTTGATGACTTTGAAGTATTTCGCGAGCTCGACCAGCACTTTTGGAAGCTTTTCGGGCCCCAGCACGATTATCGCGATGATTAAAATGACCGTAATTTCAGGCATACTGATACCAAACATAAAATTTCCTAACGTAAAAAGTGGCGTATTGTAACTAAAATTTCATTAATCTTAAATTTAGCGCCCGCGGCGGCTTTCTTGCGTGATAAAAAGCGCGATCTCGTCGGCGAGCAAAAAGTTGGGATTATAAAATTTGCCCTCGGCAAATTTCAGCTTTTTTTCGCGCACGAGCAGCTGTGCGTTGCTTAGCTCTGCAGCGTCTAAAATTTGCGCCTCAAACCCCAAAACGCAGCGCAGCCCGAGAAATATGCGCTCAAGCCTTTTATCCTGCGCGCTTAGAACTTCGCGCTGTTTTTGCAGCGGATCTGCAATGTAATCTCGCAAATTTTTAGGCGAGCTAAGGCGCACCTGAGCGCTAGTCCCGACCGCAAATGCCCCAAATCCAGCGTAATCCTCGCCGCGCCAGTAGGCGAGATTGTGCTTACAGCGCAGTCCGCGCGCGGCAAAATTTGAAATTTCATACTGGCTAAAGCCGCTATCCGCCGCCAGAGCAAAGAGAAATTTAGCTAGAGCCGCGCTTTCCCTTTTGAAGCTTTCGCGCCCGAAAAAGGGCGTGTTTTCCTCAAGGCTTAGCGCATAGGCGCTTAGATGCGGCACTTCGCAGCGCGCAAGCTCATCCATTTCAAATTTTAAATTCCTTTTATCGTCAAATTTACTCGCGTAGATTAGATCTAAATTTATATTGTCAAAGCCCGCCGCTTTGGCATTTTGCACCGCCAGAAAAATCTGCGCCACACTGTGCGCGCGACCGAGGAGCTTTAGCTTGGCATCGTTGAAGCTCTGCGCGCCGAAGCTGATGCGATTTACGCCGAGCTTTCGCATCGCCCTAAGCCAAGCGAGGCTGGCGGAGTTTGGGTTGGCTTCCGAGCTGATTTCGGCTTTGGCGGCAAAATGCTGCGCGAGCAGCGCAAAAATTTCATCATAAAGTCTCGCATCTACGGCGCTTGGCGTGCCTCCGCCGATAAAAAGTGTCGAAATTTTCGCTTGCGGATTTTTCGCCAAAAAGTCGCGCACCTCAAGCGCTAGCGCGCGAAAGTAGCTTTTTGCGAGGCTAAACTTATCGCTGAAGGAGCCAAAGGCGCAATACGGGCATTTGGAGGCGCAAAACGGCACGTGGATGTAGATGTGCAAGGGCGGTCCTATGGGCTAAATTTACGTCGCAAAATTTAGCGAATTAATTTGAAAATTTATATAAATTTTAAGCCTCTTAACGCAAATTTTAATATTTTTAGGTAGAATTTTGAGAAATTTTTTGTGAGAAAACGAGATGGAAAAAGAGAAAAATTACAGACCAAATGTCGCTGCAATCGTGCTTTCGCCATCGTATCCGTTTAACTGCGAAATTTTGATTGCGCAACGAAGCGACATCAAAGGCGCTTGGCAGTTTCCTCAAGGCGGTATTGACGACGGTGAGACGCCTACGATGGCTATTCGCAGAGAGCTCGGTGAGGAGATCGGGACAAGCAAAGTCGATATCATCGCTGAGTGCCCGAAGTGGCTCAGCTATGACTTTCCCGATGGGGTAGCTCAAAAGATGCGCCCATATGACGGGCAAATTCAAAGGTATTTTTTAGTACGATTGCGAAATTTGGCTGATCTGAACATCAATACCAAACTTCCGGAGTTCGACGCATTTAAATTCGTAGGCGCGAATGAGGTTTTAAGGCACGTCAATCACTTCAAAAAGCCGATTTACGCGACGGTTTTAAAATATTTTAAGGAGGAGGGTTACATTTAATGCTGATCGTTCAAAAATACGGCGGTACGAGCGTCGGCACGCTAGAGCGGATCGAGGCGGTTGCGCAGCGCGTGATAAAGACTAAAAACGAAGGACACGATGTCGCGGTAATCGTCTCTGCGATGAGCGGCGTTACCAATCAGCTCATCGAGCAGGCGGAATTTTTTACTAAAACTCCCGTAGGCAGAGAGATGGACGTGCTGCTAAGCTCGGGCGAGCGCGTCACGAGCGCACTTTTAGCTATCGCGCTAAACGCCAAGGGCTATGCTGCGATCGCATTTAGCGGGCGAGGTGCGGGCATCGTGACGGATAATTTTCACACCAAAGCTCGCATCGTCTCGATCGATCCAAAAAGCATGCAAGAGGCGCTAAAGCAGGGCAAAATCGTCGTCGTCGCGGGCTTTCAGGGCATCAGCACCGCAGGCGAAGTAACTACGCTCGGGCGAGGCGGAAGCGATCTTAGCGCAGTCGCCGTCGCAGGAGCGCTGAATGCCGATCTGTGCGAAATTTATACTGACGTAGACGGCGTATATACGACCGATCCGCGCATTGAGCCAAAAGCTAAAAAGCTTGATCGCATCAGCTACGACGAGATGCTTGAGCTTGCGAGCTTGGGGGCGAAGGTTTTGCAAAATCGAAGCGTTGAGCTTGCGAAAAAATTAAACGTAAATTTGGTGACGCGAAGCAGTTTTAACGATCATGAAGGAACACTCATAACAGGAGAAGAAAAGATGGAAGATGCGGTAATTAGCGGCATTGCACTGGATAAAAATCAAGCAAGAATTACGATTAGAAACGTAGAGGATCGCCCCGGCGTCGCGGCTGAAATTTTCTCCGCGCTTGCGGGCAAGGAGATCAACGTCGATATGATCGTGCAAAATATCGGACGAAACGGCGAGACGAATTTGGGCTTTACCGTGCCGCAAAACGAGCTAGAGACGGCCTATAGGGTAATGAAAGAGGTAAATCCAAATCCGAATTCCATCATCGAATCCGACGCCGATATCGTAAAGGTTTCTTTAGTGGGCGTAGGTATGAAAAGCCACAGCGGTATAGCCAGCAAGGCGTTTAAGACGCTCGCGGACGAAGGGATAAATATTCAGATGATCTCCACGAGCGAGATTAAAATTTCGATGATCGTAGAGGCCAAATACGGCGAGCTCGCCGTGCGCGCGCTGCATAAAGCCTACGATTTGGATAAATAATGCAGGATCTGCACACTTGGAGCGTCACGGCGATGCGCTCCGAGCCCGGACTTGAGTGGCTCGAGGATCGCAAGGAGGACTGGACGCCGCTTTTAGCATCAAAGCTAAAATTCCTCCACGACGGCTTTGCTTTCATCGTCATCTGCGATGATGAGCGAAGCTGGTTTAGCGAATACATCATCAAAAAGATCAACTCCTCGACCAACTCACGCCCGCTGCTGCCGTTTTTTTCGCTGCGTTCGCTTTATCGCGGCGGCGTAAATAGCCTAGAGGACGCGCTGCTGCTAAACGATATGTTAAGCCTTGCGTTTGCCAACGGCTTTATATATTTTTACATCGGCAACGGCAACCATCCGCTAGCCAAAATCGCCAAAAGCCACGAGGACAGCTATCTGTGGCTCATCGACGAGAGGCTGCAAAACAGCTTTTACATGAGCGAGAGCGATCCGAGCCTGGATCTCAAACTAATCCAGCTTTTTAAAATTTTAGACAAAAGCATCGACGCCGTGCTTTTTGACGAAGTGGTGCTTTGAAAATCATAAATCAGATCGTTTTAACGAACGATTATGAGGGCTTTAAAGATAAAATTTTAGCCGAAATTCCGCGTAAAAATTTAAGGTTTTTTGAAAGCGTCGAGCTTAAGATCGACGAGGCGCGAAAGATCATCGACGAAGCCTACGTCGCCGAGCGCGAGGATAAGATCATCGTCATCGCCGCTACGAAATTCGGCGAGGAGGCGCAAAACGCTCTGCTTAAAATTTTAGAGGAGCCGCCTAAAAATACGGTGTTTTTCCTGATCACCCCTTTCATCAACGCCCTGCTGCCCACTATCCGCTCGCGCCTGATCGTGCAAAATCTCTGCGTGCGAAAACCCAGATACCGCACCGGGTTAAATTTAACCAGACTCAGCCTAAAGGAGGCGGTGGAGTTTATCGACGCGCAGATCGCGCTGGAGCGCAAGGGCGAGCTGGATAAAACGGCGCTAAAAGCGCTCATCGGCGAGATCGCGCTGGAGTGCTTCGAAGCGGGCGTCAGGCTAAGCGGCGATGAGCTGCAGCGAATAGATCGCTTAAGCTACCTCGCCGAGCACAACGCCAAAGCCCACGCCGTGCTTACTCCGCTACTGTTGATGATCGAGGAGAAAAGATGAAAATTTATAAAATTTCAAACGAAGCTGATTTTGCGCTGATTTGCGAGCGCATCGGCGTGCGAAATGCGGGGCGGGCGATAATGCAGAAAAAATCGCGCCTAAACTTTTTCTATCTAAAAGATCTGCGAGCGCCCGCGGCGAATATTTTAAAGCAAGATGCCCTTAGTATCGGCGCCGAGCTTGTGTGCAATGAAGGAGTGGTCCTAGGGCGCGATGATACGGATGCGGTTTTGATCGCAAACGACCGTCAGATCGAGGCTTTGGCGCAAAAGGAAGCTCTGCAGGATTTTGGGCTAAAAGAGGTCGCGAAATTTCTAAGCGAGAAATTTGCTAAGCCGCAAAGCTGCGAAATAATGGGCGTCGTCAATATCAACTCCGATAGCTTCAACCCCGCAAGCCGCGCGGCAAACCTAAAAGAGGCGATCTGCAAGATCGCAAATATGATCGAGCAAGGCGCCGCCATTATCGACATCGGCGGCGTGAGCTCGCGCCCGGGCAGCCAGTACTGCGGTAGGGATGAGGAGTTTGCGCGCATAAAGGACATCGTGAGCGAAATTTACCGCCTGCGTCTGCACGAAAAGGCTAAATTTAGCCTCGATAGCTTCGATGAGTATTGTTTGGAATTTGCGCTAGATCGGGGCTTTAGCATCATCAACGACATCAGCGCGAATCTCGCTCTTGCCCCGCTCGCGCTTCGCTACGACGCCGCTTACGTGCTGATGCACATGCAAGGAAAGCCGCAAAATATGCAGCTTGCACCCAAATATGATGATCTTATAGGCGAGATCGACGGGTTTTTTGCGCAAAATTTGCAGCAGCTGCGAAGCGCGGGACTTAAAAAGATCATCCTTGACGTGGGCATCGGCTTTGGCAAGACCGCCGAGCAAAATTTGGTACTGATTAAAAATTTGCAGCATTTTTTGCACTTCGGCTGCCCGCTGCTCGTGGGCGCGAGCAGAAAGAGCGTTATCGATTTTTACAGCCCCTCTGCGGTCGCGGACAGGCTCGCAGGCTCGCTGTATCTGCACCAGATCGCCGCTTTAAACGGCGCTGCGATCATCCGTACGCACGATGTTTTTGAACACGCTCAAATGCTGCGGCTAATGCGCGCGATGGACGCCGCTGCGGTAAAATTTTAAAATTTTGTGGAATTTTCGTGAAATTTCATATTTTTCACTAAATTTTTACAAATCCGCCTTATGCGGAATTCTAAAATTCCTCAAGGAAATATTTTAATTCTTTTAAAATTTTGCGAAAGAGCTTTTGCAGAATTTCATCCGCGTTTTATTTTGCGACTAAGCTTTTGCGTGCTTGCTTACCTAAACTTCATAAAAATTTATAAAATCTCGCTCGATTTATGAGGCGCGTCAAAACAGCGAAGTAAAGCGGGATAAATTCTAGCGACGATTGCACGGATTATTTGCCGCACGAACCAAATTATTTCATTTTTGGACGAAACGAGTGCTTTACGTCAAAGCCCTTGCTGGCAATTTTTATATCATTTGGTATTGTGCCCGTCGGAGCGGAGGCGTCCTTTTTAGCGGATAAAAACTCGACTAAGCTTTGCCAGACGAAATCGGCGTCCAGATAAAACCTCATCGCGCTAAGCTGCGGGTTTATCGCTACCTTGTGGATGTTTGGCGTGAGCTTAAAAAGCACGATGGGCACGTTTAAAATTTCATCTTTGTTTATAATTTTATCGTCGCGAACAATATTTTTTAGCATCGTTTTGCGGTCGCCCTCTAGCGCCACGAGCTGCAGAATCTCCTCGCGCGTAGCCTGCTTGCCGATCATCTTGCTTAGCCACGAGACGATATGGGCGCGAAATCCATCGCTAAAGCTCAAAGTTCTGTCATTCTGATACTGCCTTCTTAGCTCCGTCTCGTCAAACTCTAGGCTTGTGTAAAAATTTTACCCTGAGAGGCGAAAATATGGACTAAATTTTTGCCGATGAAAATTACGGAGTGAAGCAGGCGCGGCAGCTTATTTACGTCCGTTTTGCTCCAGTTTATAAATTTACCGCCGATAAAGCGGTACCCGCTAAGCTTCCTTTCAAAGACCTTTTTATCGCCCTCGTCAAGCCTCCATAGCTCGTCCGCACTGACTGGAGTAGAGTTTCTGCGGTCATAGACCAAAGTCTCATCAAGTCCGTATTTTGACACCATAAAATCGTAATTATCTTTAAATTTCGAGATAATTTTCATGTTTGTTTCCTAAAATTTTATCTTCCCTAAGTTTCTTAATCGGTGCGCTTTGCACTGAAACCGAAGCAAAATTTTATCATCGTAAATTCACACTGCGAACCTCACAAATTTTATCCAGATTTACTGCTAAATCGCCAAAAATTTATATCGCAAGCTCATGGCTCGCTCAATTTTACCGCATGTCGGCAAAATAGCAAAACTGCACGAAAAGCGTGCGGCGCGGCAAATTTTAAATTTATTTTACGAAGCGAAGCGGCGGGCAAATTTTACCGCCCGCGCCTAGCTTGACGAGTTTAAAAAGCGTGTGGCGCGACAAATTAAAATTGCCTACCGCTTAAAGTCATGAATTTCGATATTTGCGTCATATTTTTTGCAAAGCTCGCTTACCTTTTCTTTCAGCCTTTCCTCGTCATAGCAGATTAGATCGATGTATGCGTGCTTCTGTCCGGTTGCGCCGCCGATTATCTCTAGAAATGAGCTGCAGCTTTCTAGCTCCTCGTCCTCGATCTTGTTTCGCAGATCAAAGCCCGCCTGCACGTCGCCGCCGTTATCAATGCTAAGAAAGCAAAATTTGATACCGAGCTCGAAGGCTTCGTTGTAGATGTCGCGCTCGCCGCCTAGGTACTCGCCTATGAGATTTCGCAGGCAGGTGGTGCCCACGATCACGTCCTCGCGCACCTCGCTACCGCGCGGCTCCATCTCGTAGCTGAAAAAATTCTTTAGCGGTTCGCGCGCGGCTTTTTCGCCGAATTTCTCATCGACCAGATCGGCAAATTCGCTTAGCGGCACGCCGTTTTCCTGCGGCTGGGCCAGCACCTCAAGCTCGCCTAAGGTATTTATGATCGCCGTTTCGCCGATCATATTGTCAAGCAGGATAAAGCTAAGGTTATAAGCCTTGCCCTCGTCCTGCGCGAGCAGAGCCGCTAGGTTTTCGTTGTAAATTTTAATATCCACGTCGCTTTCGTTAAACTGCGCGTAGATCATCGACTCCTCGGCGTTTACGCTCGTATCGTACATCTCGATCCCGCCGATACCTCGCGGCGCACGCGGCTTTCCGAGCGTGCAGCGCATTTTGGATTCGAGCTGCTTTGGCATAGTGTTTTTGATGAAGCTTAGCCAAAATAATCGGTGCCTCATACCCTCGGGGGTTAGCACCAGATCGAGTTTATCGCCCGCGAGCCCCGTCATAAAATATGGCTCGGCAAGGCAGTTGCGAAGCTTCTCGTCGGTCTTTTGCATAGCCTTTTCAAACTCCTCTGCCGCCAAATTGGCCTTGATCTCGTCTATCGCGCCGCTAAATTCCGCCCAAAATTTATCCACTCTGCCGGCAAAAGTGCTTGGAATTTGCGCTTTTTCAGCTTTTTTGCCCAAACCGAATAGCTCCATAATCTCTCCTTTAATTAAATTTAAACGCAATTATAGCTTAATTTTTTGCGCAGGCTCGGAACGCGAGCTGCAAAACCGTCCTGCTCTTCTGCGCTCCGCTATACGGCTCGCGCGGTGAAATTTTGCCTGCTATTTTAATCAGGCAAATGAAAGTAAATTTAAAATACAATACGAATCTCAACTAAATTTAAGGGGAGCAAATGGGACTGTTTAAAAAGCTATTCGGCGGCGATGACGCGTGCTGTGAGGACAAAGGCTCCTGCGAGCGCGCCGCACGCGATCTTGAAGGCGGCTGCGAAGGAAAAGGTAGCGCAGACGGCGAGCCCGTGTTTTACGCGGACGGCGAAGATGAGGCAATGCTAAAAGCATTCGAGCAGGCGCGAAAGAGCTTTCGCTACTTCTGGCGCGAGCTGTACTGGGAGCGCCTCCGCATCGTCCCCGCGCTTAGCTTTGCCTGCGTCAAGGTCGCCTTTTCGCAAGAGCTAAACGGTAGCACCGAGGTCGAGCATATGTGGGTAAACGACGTGTATTTTGACGGCGAGCGCGTTTGCGGCGTGCTCGTAAATGACCCCAACGTGCTAAGCAACGTCAAAAACGGCGACGAAGTCGCGGTGCCGCTAGAGCAGATCAGCGACTGGATGTTTGCGATAGAGGGCAAGACCTACGGCGGCTTTAGCGTGCAGGCGATGCGCAAAGCTATGAGCCAGAACGAGCGCGCCGAGCACGACGAGGCGTGGGGGTTAAATTTCGGCGATCCGGGCGTCGTGCTGGTGGCGTACGAACAGCAGGAGCATCCGCAAAATTTAACCGAGCACCCGATGAGCGTCAATACGAAGAAAAATTTCGAGGAGTTTTTGCGCGGGTATCCGGACGAGATCACGCGCACGGACGATGAGGGCTACACGATGCTGCACCACGAGGCGATCGCGGGCAATCTGACGAGGCTCGAGCTTTTGCTTGCTAAGGGTGCGGATAAAAACGCTAAAAATATCCACGGCAAAACCGCGCTCGATTATGCTAGAGCGCTCGGCTGGGATCACGTCGCGGAGGCGCTTAGTAGGTAGGCGGCGCAAGTTTGTCGCTTGAAATTTAGCTTTTACCGTTTGTGAAATTTAACGGCGAGTCTATGGCGATAAATTTGGCTGCATCCGAGATGAAAATTTTACTATCGCTAGACATGCCGAATACCGTTGCGGGCATTGTTTAAATTTCGCCGCTTGTAAATTCTGTTTGCCGCCAAATACGTTCGATATAGCACGGCAAGCTTATTTAAAATTTGAAACTTTTAAAATTTAGGCTCGCTAGATTTATATATTTGGTTATAGTGCGAGCTACTTTGATAAAATTTCATTAGCCGAATTTGGTTATGGCGCGAAACGCCGGCGAGGCTAAATTTTATGGCTTGTAAATTTAACTCGTACCTATTCTTTTTACCGAGGCCAAATAGCCCCATAATCTCCGTCTTGATTAAATTTAAAGAGTACGACGCCGATTTTTGCGCAGGCTCGGGGCGCAAATTTTAAAAACCCCGCCCTCACGTGTACTGAAAGCAACCGCCCAAAATCTCGCATTTCTCGCAGATCTGCACGTATATGACGCCCTCGCCCTGCACCAGCTCGCCGAATGGGATCTGCGCTAGATGCTTCATCGTCCCGCCGCAGCTAGGGCAGCTCAGATACGCGGCATCCTGCACCCACTGCGGATAGCCGCCTACTGTCACGTCAAGCTCGTCAAAGTAGCCGTAAAAAGGCGAAACTTCGCTGCCTAGTTTAAATTTCATACCGCTCGGCCGCGCAAGATCCTGCTGCGAAAAGTAGCTCTTCTCCATCCCTTCGCCCTCGCAGCTTAGCTCCATCTCGCCGTCCGCGCCGCGTTTACAAAAATATCTGACTGAACCGACGCAGGTCGGGCAGCAGCGAAAGATCGCGTCGCGCTTTAAATTTAGAAACGCAAGCCGCGGCTCATCGGCCTTAAGACGCAGCATATCGAGCATCTCGCAGCCGCAAAACTCGCACTTTTGCCCCGTAGATCTGCCAATCTGCACGGGCTCATCCGCGTTTTGGTTTGCGCATTCGCAGCGGGCATCCTTTGCATTTTCGCTTAAATTTAAACTGCCACTAGCGTCTTTTTGCGCGTCTGATTTGAAATTCGCGCGTTCGTTCTGCAAGATCGCGTCTTCGTCCATGCTTGCGTGAGCACTTTGCGCGCCCGCGTGTAAATTTGAAGTTTTATCCACGCCGTTTTGCGCGTTTTGTTCGTAATTTTCGCCGCCCGCGCCGCCTTTGAAATTTGAAATTTCGTTTGCGTTTTCATCTCCGCGCCCGTTCGCGCAGCCACCGTTTTTCTCCGCGCCGTCTCTCGCGCGCACTACCGCGAGGCACTTATCAAAAACGAGCGATTTTCGCTCGCCCCTCTGATCAAAGCTCCAACCGCCGATTTGCGCGTAAATTTCAGTGCCTGCGTAGAGCTTTTGGCGCCACGGCCTCGGGTTTTGATACAGTTCGTAAAAAAGCTGCGTCGTCTGCTCGTCAC
>ERZ773079.713-NODE-713-length-21387-cov-12.846334_pt1 | contig 21387 bp, 21 predicted proteins | sample MGYA00511355_ERZ773079 | MGnify/ENA primary metagenome ERZ773079 (study PRJEB29015, sample SAMEA2737979) | human oral metagenome | biome: human oral; feature: human-associated habitat; material: dental | place: China | collected 2117 ... | reverse complement strand
GGCTCGCCCGGCGCGGCTCGGGCTCGGCGGCGCGCTCCGTGTTCGGCGGGCTGGTGCTGTGGAACGCCGGGGACGACGATGCCACCTCCTACGCCGAACCCATCAAGGGCGCCGTCGGGGGCGCAACGGGGGAACCCACTGGGAGCGTGGACCTGACCCTGGACCTAGCCATGGTCGTCATCGTGCTCTCCGATGGGCGCAAGACAATCTCCAGCACGCAGGCCATGCGCCGGACCATGGCCGCCTCGCCGCTCTACCCCGCCTGGGTGGAGGCGAGCCGCGAGGACCTGCGCGCCGCGCTGGAGGCGGTGCGCTCCGGGGACCTGGCGCGTCTGGGCGAAGTGGCCGAGGCCAACGCCCTGGGCATGCACGCCTCGATGATGGCCGCGCGCCCCGCGATCATGTACTGGCTGCCGCGGACGATCGAGGTGCTGCACACGATTCGCGCGATGCGCCAGGACGGCCTGCCCGCCTGGGCCACCATTGATGCCGGCCCGAACGTGAAGGTCCTGACCCGGGGCGGCAGTGCGGAGCGGGTCGCGGCCGTGCTGCGCGAGCGCATCCCCGGCGCGGCGGTGTCGGTCAGGCGCCCCGGCGCCGGTGTGCGATTCGAGGAGGCCGCCCGGTGATCTCTCAGAGCGCCCCCGGGAAGCTGTACATCGCCGGCGAGTACGCCGTCGTCGAGCCCGGGCATCAGGCGGTGCTGGTGGCCGTCGACCGCTTCATCACGGTGCGGATCACGCAGGCCGAGGATGGCGGCTCCGCCGACCCCGCCGGCCATATCAGCTCCAGCCTGTACGAGGCGCAGTCCCTGACCTGGTACCGGCGCCCCGAGGACGGGGTGGTGATGGTCGACAAGCAGTTCAACGACTACGTGGTCTCCGCGATCCGCATGGTGGAGCAGATGGTGCGCGAGGCCGGGGACCCGCTGCGCTACTTCGACCTGGATGTCTCCAGCGAGCTCGACGACGGCAGTGGGCACAAGCTCGGCCTGGGCTCCTCCTCGGCGGTCACCGTAGCCACAGTGCGCGCCGTGGCGAGGTTCTACGGCCTGGCCCTGGATGACATGGCCGTCTACAAGCTGGCGCTGCTGGCCACCGACGCCGTCCAGCCCATCGGCTCCGGGGGCGACATCGCGGCCAGTTCCTTCACCGGATGGGTCGCCTACACCTCCCCCGACCGCGCCTGGCTGCACCGGATGCGCGGCATCCCGGACATGGGCAATGCCCCAGGGGGATCGATAGAGGTGAACGAACTGGTGCGGATGGACTGGCCGCTGCTCAGCATCCGGCGCCTGCCCGCCCCGCGCCTGACGTTGAGCGTGGGCTGGACCGGCAGCCCCGCCTCCACCCCGCGGCTCGTGGCCGATGTCCAGGCCCACACGCGCGGGGCGCAGGACGTGGCCGCTTACATGGCCTTCCTGCAAGAGAGCGAGAGCTGCTTGAGCGCCCTGATCCAGGCGCTCGAGGACGACGACGCCGAGGCGATCGGGCTGCGGATCCGTCAGGGGCGCCGTCTGCTGCTGGGCCTGAGCCGCACCAGCGGGATCGTCATCGAGACCCCGCCGCTGCGCCGCCTGGTGGAGATCGCCCAGGAGCACGGGGCTGTGGCCAAGAGCTCGGGTGCCGGCGGCGGGGACTGCGGCATCGCGCTGTGCCCGCCCGGGACCGATGCGGCGGCCATGCGCTCGGCCTGGGAGTCGGCGGGAATCCAGCCCCTGGATCTGCACGTCCACGTCCACGACGGGGCCGACTCGTGAGCGGCGAGGGCATGAGCGCCGCGGGCGGCGAACAGCCGGGGCGGGCCTCGCGCAAGGACGAGCACCTGGACCTGGCCGTGCGCCTTCATGGCGCGGACCGGCCCAACGCCTTCGACGACGTCTCCTTCATGCACCACGCCCTGCCGGGGACGTCCACCGATTCGATCGATATCAGCACGAGTGCGTGCGGTGCGCGATGGCGGTCCCCGTTCTACATCAATGCGATGACCGGGGGCACGAGCGCCACTGCGGCGATCAATGCGGACCTGGCACGTGCTGCCGCCGATGCGGGCGTCGCGATCGCCTGCGGCTCCCAGCACGTCGCCCTGCGGGAGCCCGAGCGCGCCGGGGGCTTCGAGGTGATCCGCCGCGAGGCGCCGGACGCCTTCGTACTGGGCAATGTGGGCCCCACTGTGGCACCGGAGCAGGCACTGCGGGCCGTCGAGATGATCGGGGCCGACGCCCTGCAGGTCCATGTGAACGCCGCCCAGGAGCTGGTGATGCCCGAGGGCGATCGGGACTTCCGGGACTGGACCGAGCGCATTGCGGCCATCGCCGCGACGGTGCCGGTGCCGGTGATCGTCAAGGAGGTCGGCTTCGGGCTCTCGCGCCGTACGATCCGGGAGCTGGAGCGCACCGGCGTGACGGCGGTCGACGTGGCCGGGGCCGGGGGCACGGACTTCATCGCCATTGAGAATGAGCGGCGCCCCGACCAGGAGTACGCCTACCTGTCCGGGTGGGGGCAGTCGGCGGCGCTGTGCCTCCTGGAGTCGTTGACCGGACCGGATTGCGTCAACCTGCCGGTGCTGGCCTCCGGCGGGGTGCGCAGCCCGCTCGACGTGGTGCGCGCACTCGCCCTGGGAGCCAGCGCCGTCGGCGTCTCGGGGCACTTCCTGCGCACCCTGGTGAGCGGCGGCGCCGATGCCCTGAACCGCGAACTGCACGCCTGGACCGATCAGGTGCGCACGCTCATGACCCTGCTGGGCGCACCCGACGTCGAGCGGCTGCGCCGCACCGACGTGCTGGTGACGGGCCGCACGGCCGAGAAGGCGCGCCTGCTCGGGGTGGATCTGGAAGCCCTCGCCCGTCGCTCTGAGCGGTAGGCGGACGCGATAGGCGGACGCTCAAGATCTCGCATCCGTTTGACCACGCTTTACGACGCTCCTCTGCCTCTTACTGTACGAGCACAAGGAGCGTCGTAAGCGGTGGCGTATTCAGACCAATTCAGCCCAGCGAGGCCAGTGCCTTGACGATGCCGGGGGCGGCGTAGAGCGTCATGAACTGCACGCCGTAGTTGACCCCGAGGCGGTTGAGTGCACCGCACACCACGCCGATGAGAAGAACCCCGAAGATATTCGGAATACCTGCATCGATGTAGGCCAACAGCAGAATGAAGGCCACGAACAGAGCGAGAACCGCCTCATGCGGAATGCGCCGCATGACGAAGTAGGTGATCTGGGAGGACCAGCGCACTGCGATGACATAGGTGATCGCCACCGAGATCAGCGCACCCACGGTGACCGCCGCGATGAAGCCGGGCATCTGCAATTTATGGTGCAGGTTGTTGGTCAGGTCATAAACGGGAGGTGCATTGAAGAGCGGCCCTGCCGGTCCTGCGGATACGCCCGAGATGGGAATTCCCAGCGCGACCAGAGGAATGATCACTCCGGCGATATAGGTCGAGTGCGTCAGGGCGCTCATGACGGTCACGGCGCGCTGCGACCGGCGCACCGGATCGTTCTTCTGGTCCGCCAAGGACGCCTCCCCCAGCAGGAAGGTGAGGCCCACGGGACTGAGCACGAACAGCGGCGTGGAGGCGGCCGCCATGAGGGTGCTCCACAATCCCTCGGAGGGGGAGATCAGTTTTCCGGGCATGAGCGCCTGGGAGGTGAACCCCGAGCGCAGCAGCGCGGTCTTGGTGCGGTCCCCGTGCGGAAGCCCCGCACGGCGCTTGGCGTTGAGCAGCTCCAGCAGAGTGATGAGCATGGGGCCCACCGTGATCCCCAGGAAGAAGGAGATGCTGATCTTCTTGTCCTCGGGGATGATGCCGGCCGTGCGGTAGAGCGCGGGCAGGGCCTCGAACATGAGCGCCATGGGGACGATCGCCACCAGCGCGAGAATCCGGTTCTTCCCCAGCAGCGCCAGGAGCACCGCCCCGGCCGCGAGAATGATGGGGGCCCGGTTCTTGATCGGATCGGCCATGGGCGCCAGCAGTCCGGCTAGGGCGAAGCTGAGGGGGATGGAGATCAGGGTTCCGATGGCGGAGCCGACGGCCATCTTGCGGATCGTGTCCGAGGCGAGGCCCTTGCCGCGCAGGAGCAGGGAGTGCTCCATCAGCGGTGCCGACATCACTCCGCCCGGCAACCCCACCAGGGCGGTGGGAATACCGTTCATGAGGTTGAGCGTGACGATCGCGGCGATGAAGAATGCGAGCACCACCTGCGGCGGGGCTCCGGCCAGCACCACGGCCAGGGTCACGGGCGCGAGCACGCTCGTCTCATCGGTGCCGGGGATGAAACCGATGAAGGTGTACAGGACGACGGCGGCGAGCACTGCCGCCAGCATCATGAGAATAAGCTCAGGAGTCACTCGGCACCGCCTTCATCGGAATTGTCGTCAGAATTCTCAAAGGCAGTCGCGTCGGAGCCACCTTCAGATTCCTCGTCGGATTGGCTGGGTTCGCCGGGCTCACCGGATCCTCCAGATTCGCTGGGTTTTCCGGATTCGCCGGGATCGCCACTTTGATCATCACCGAGATCATCCTTGGAATCATCGGCGATAACCGCGGAATCGGCATCACTCACGTCATCGATAATGGTGACGTCCCGCTTTGGGCTCACGAAGAAGCAGTTCACGGTGAAACCGATCACCGATGCTCCCAATCCCCAGAAAAGCGGCTGGCCACCGACGACAATCGCCAGCAATGCCGCACAGGCGGCGTATGCCGCCGATATTTGCAAACAGATCAGAAGATCCTTGACCGAGACGAGGTCATTCCAGACCTCAATATTATGACGCCCCGTGCTCTCGGAGGCGACCTCAGAAATATCGCGCACGAGGCGTGATGTTATTCGACTTCCCTGCGACGCACTATATGCTGTTCACCATAACCTTGCTGACGCCCAGTAGTCGAACAGCGGATATCTTCAACACCGCCCGAGAACCGCCCGCCCACGTGTCTGCCGACAGGAACACTCCTCATGACCGATACCAGCGCACCCGGCGCACCCCGTTCAGCCACTGCAGCACCCCCTTCTGCGACCGCGGGCCGCTTCCTGCACTCCCTGACGCCCATGCGCTCACGCGACCCGCACGAGGAGCACCGGGTGGCCACCACCCTGGAGCTCCTCTACGACCTGACCCTGGTGATCGCCTTCGGCGTCAGCGGCGTCCAGATGGCGCATGCCCTGGCCTCCGGGCATGTGGCGGCGGGGCTGGCTGCCTTCAGCTTCGTCCAGTTCTGCACGATCTGGGCCTGGATGAGCTACTCCAGCTTCGCCTCCTCCTACGACACCGACGACTGGGGCGTGCGGTTGGGAGTCACGGTCCAGATGGTGGGCGTCATCATGATGACCACGGGCATCCCCGCGCTCTACGAGGGCTTCGAGCACGGATGGCAGCTGCACTCCGGCACCATAGTGGTCGGGTACGTGGTCATGAGGGTCTCGCTGGTCGCGCTGTGGCTGCGGGCCGCGCGGGCCAACCCGGACCAGGCCCGCGCCTGCCGGATCCACGCCCTGTGGATCGCACTGGCCCAGGTGCTGTGGGTCGGCACGCTCTTCGTCCACCTCAACGCCCTGTCGCTCTTCATCGTCTCGGTCCTGCTGTTCACCATGGAGTTGGCGGTGCCGATGCACCTCGTGCGCCGCTACGACCACATGGGCTGGCACCCGCACCACCTGGCCGAGCGCTTCGGCCTGCTGACGATCATCACCCTGGGCGAGGTAGTCGTCGGCACCGCGGAATCGGTCACGGCCCTGTACACCGAGCACGGATGGTCTGCCTCCACGGTCGTGGTCCTGGCCTCAGGGGTCTCGATCGCGCTGGGCCTGTGGTGGGTCTACTTCGAGGTGCCCTTCGGCCAGATCCTCCACGAGCACCCGGCCAGGACCGTGACGGTGGCCTACGTCCACTTCATCCTCTTCGCCTCCCTGGCAGCGATCGGGACGGGCCTGCACGTGGCAGCGCTGCGCGAGGAGGGCGAGTCCGTCATCTCCTCCACCGGGGCGGTCCTGAGCGTCGCGGTCCCCGTCGCCGTCTTCGTGATCGCCCTGTACGCACTCGTGGTCGCGGTGAACCTGCGCTCCCTGGGGCGCGTCCAGCAGCTCATGCTGGGCCTGACCGTGGCGGCGCTCGCCGGGGCGGTGCTCCTGTCCCTGGCCGGCGTCTCCTTCGCAGCCTGCCTGGCGATCATCGTCCTGGCCCCGTGGATCAATGTGGCGGGCGTGGAGACCGTGGGGCATCACCACATGAAGGAGCGCCTGTCGGCATGAGCAGGTTAAGCACAGCGAGCATGCTAAGCCCGGCGAGCACGGCACGAGCACAGACGGCCCCGGCGTCCTGAGCGGCAGGCCCGCCGCCGACCGCTGCCCACCACAGTCGACCACCGCCGCCCCGGAGGACCCGCAGCACTCCGCCCGATCAGCGCTGCCGCCCGTCCGCACCGCCGTCCGGTGAAGGACCCTCGTCAGGAACATCGGCGGCAGGCACGGGAGGAATGAGCCCGGCTCTTCTGGATTGCTCGAGATACGCCCGATACAGGCGGTCCAACGCCTCGGCCATATCAGCCCGGCCGCCCACTTCCAGCACGGTGAACTGCTCACTGGAAGACGGGTCGGGCACCGGTCCCACAGCGGGCGGCAGGTCGGGCCGGCGCAGCCGCCTCTGCTCCGCCAGGAGGCAGGCGCACTCGACGGGCGACAGCGGCATGGTGTCCATGGTCAGCGGCGCCGGCGGGAAGCCTTCTATCTTCGTGATGAGCCGGCAGTAATAGCGGCGAATGGGCCGTAGATGCCTCCATGGCCACATGGAGTCGGCGAAAAGAATGAAGACATAATCGTGTGAAACGTTTCTGAATCTCATCTGCGTCGGGAGAAAGGCGAGCGTCTGCTCCCACGGGATGAAACCGACTGAGATCATGGACGTGTTGTCCCACACCCCGCGGTCGTCGATGACCAGCGCGGTGCGCCCCAGCAGACGGATCCAGCCGATGGTCAGCAGCCCGAAGGCCGGAATCCCCAGGATCCCCAGAATCAGGCCGATGATATGAGTGTACTTAATCCCCTGACGGAGAGCGTAGACGGACCCGACCGTAAACGCCGCGCTGAAGAGCGCCCGCCAGAAGATTCCCCATCTGCGAGAGTTGATGATCACCGGCTCCATACGTGACTCCTCATAACGCTTCATAACTCTTCATGCGGGTACCCGCTCATGCGCCTGACCATGACGGCTCCTCTGCGGCAGGCCCAAAGGCCGGCCGCAGCTCGGGGCGGCGAAGCGCACGCTGGTCCGCCAGGAGTCTGGCGGTTTCGACGACGTCGAGATCGAGGGTGCCCGTTGCTATGGGTCCGGGAGGCAAGCCGAAACGGCCCAGGCTCCGATTCACTCACAGGCGTGCACGGCCGAACCCTCGCAACTGCTCCTCCGGCCACTGGGGATGGGCATAGCGCACGATGACGAAGCCCTTATGGGTATCGCGTCCGGGAATGAAGGCCAGCGCCTGCTCCCAGGGCATGAAGCCCACCGAGCCAAGAGCCGTCCGATCGGTGACGCCGCGGTCGTCAATCACCAGTGCAGGGCCGCGCCCCAGGCGCACCGCCGCAACAATGCCGAACACTGCGAGGAGGGCGAAAGTCACCCCCATGACGCCGACGACACCGCGCAGGATCGCAGCGGCGGTCACTCGGCGGAGTTTCCGCGGGCTGTGCCAGATCGCGAATGGCTCCATGCCCCTATGCTGGCACGCGGACACCCGCTCCGGGCTGCGACGCCGTGGGGAGCGTTCCCCGACTTTGCAGGGCGAGCCGGTCGGGATACAGTGAATCCGGAAGTTTGATCAGCAAACCACTTTGAGCTTCTTCAGCCATTGAGGAGAGTTTCCATGAGCCCAGACGCCCCGCTCGATCCTCGTGCCGCCCTCGACACGATCAGCGATCAGCAGGCGACTCTCCAGCAGCGCACTCTTGTCCGCTCCTCCCCTCTGCTCACCGCCTGGGGTCTGGCCTGGCTCGCCGGCTACGGCGCCGGATGGTTGAGCATCCGCCCCGACTACACCATGCCGGCGCTCCTGTGGCCGTTCTACTTCGGATGCTTCGCGGCGGCCGGCGCCTACACCGGTGCCTATATCCTCCGCCGCGCACGGGGAGTGCGCGGCGTCTCCAGCCGAGCGGGCGTCCGCTATGGCGCCGCCTGGGCTGGAGGCTTCATCCTCGGCCTGGTCATCATGAGCCGAGCCGGGGCCTTCCTCACCGCCCTCGGGACGCCGGAGGCCGCGGAAATGGGCATGGTCCTGAGCAATGCCATCCCCTGCCTCATTATCGGCGTCCTGTTCATGGCCTGCTCCGCCATCTGGGACGAACCGATCATGGCCTGGGTCGGCGGCTGGTTTCTCGCGGTCACCACCGCGGCCACCCTCGTCGGCGGGACCGACCTGTGGGCGATCATGGCTTTGGCGGGCGGCGGCGGCGCACTCGTCGCCGCGGCTGTTGACGTCCTGCGAACCCGAGCTGCGAGGAGGGCCGCACGATGAGTGACCAGGCCGCGCCGCTCGACCCAGTCATCCACGCTCAGGCCAGGCTCCGGATCATGGCGACTCTGGCGGGCCTGCCCCAGGGCGATGAGATGGTCTTCCCCCGCCTGCGCGACCTGCTCGGCATGACGGCCGGGAATCTGTCCACCCACCTGGGCAAGCTGGAGGAGGCCGGGTACGTATCCCAGTCCAAGACCTTCGCGGGACGCACCCCGGCCACCTACCTCGCGCTGACCGCCAAGGGGCGCGCGGCCTTCGAGGAGTACACCCACGCGCTGCAGGCGATGCTCGCCGCCGCCGGGCAGTGAGCCCCGGGCGACCACGCTGATTGCCGCCGCTTACGAAGCCGGCGGCCATACGCCCGGCCCGCCTGCACGACTTGAGAAGACCGGTTCTGTCCGACTCGCTCGGACGTCTCTGGAGAACGTGAACGTACCTTTCTCTCATCCTTCTGAGCTCTGCTGCCAGAAGGATGAGAGAAAGGTACGTTCACATGACCAGCCGCCGTTGATGCTGATGGAGTACGACCGATCTCGAGCCGGAAGCGGACCGATCTCGACGCGGGTTGCGACCGATCTCGGCACGGCTAGAGCAGGATGGTCGCGAACATCCCCGACCGCTGGAATCCCAAACGGTCGTACAGTCCCAGCGCAGGGGCATTGAAATCATTGACATACAGGCTCACGGCGCCGCCGGCGCGCATATGATCCCGGCGCACGGCGTCGACCACGGCGGCCAGCGCCGCCGTCGCGATCCCCCGGCCGCGCAGGTCGTCGCGGGTCCACACCCCGGTCAGTTGGACGACCGTGCCCGTGGGAGCGTCCCAGACCGCGCCGACGTCGGTCTTGAACGCCACCCGCCTCGGCCCTCCCGGCTGGGCGGGACGCCCCAGCCCATCATCCAGGAGGACATAGCTGCGCCCGGTGGCCACCAGCCAGGCCACGTGCCGCGCGTAGGAGCCGCCCGCCGCCGTCGGGTCGTAGCCGAGCTCGCCGGAGAACATGGCCACCGATGCGGGCAGCACCAGCTCCTCCTCGGCCGGGCCGGCGGCGTGAAGACCGTCGGCCGCCCATCCCAGGCGCGGTCGGCGTCTCAGAACCGGCTCGACCAGACCGCCGGGGGGCGACGGCGCCACCAGGAGCGGCTGTATCCACCGCTCCTCGCGCGCGCGCAGGCCGTCGACGGCCAGGGGCGCCCACACCGCCTCCACGTCCGGCGCCGGACCCGTGACCGAGCCGCGGCGAGTCAGGCGCAGCCGCGCGTGGTCCGCCATGGCACGGGCCCCGGCAGGCCCCACGCCGTCGTGCCCGAGCGCGGGACGCGCCGCCAGGCCGAAGGGCATGAGGGAGCCGGTCGCCCACGCTCCGGCGACGGGCCGGCTCGGACGTCCCAGGACGACGACATCGCCATCGCCCCAGCGATCCCATCGGCGCAACTGGTGAGCCAGGGCGACGGCGCAGACCGGGTCGAGAGCGCACAGGCCCAGCAGCCCGTCGCGCTGGTGCGGACCGATGACATTCAGGCGCTGGCCGAAGAAGCTCACAATGACGACGGAGCGGGGTGGCGCAATCCCGTGATGCGTCAGGCGCTGGTGACAACGCTGGGCGACGTCCCCGCCAAAGCCGCCTCGCCCAGCTCGGAGCGCATCTGATCGGCCATCGCCTCGGCGTGTTCGAGCAGGGTCTCGACGACCCGGTCCTCGGGAACGGTCTCGACGACCTTGCCGCGCACGAAGATCTGCCCCTTGCCATTGCCGGAGGCGCAGCCGAGATCGGCCTCGCGGGCCTCGCCGGGGCCGTTGACCACGCACCCCATGACGGCCACCCGCAGCGGGGCGGTGATCTGCTTGAGCCCGGTCTCGACCTCCTCGGCGAGCGTCCACACGTCCACCTGGGCGCGCCCGCAGGAGGGGCACGAGACGATCTCGAGCTTGCGCTCGCGCAGCCCCATGAACTCCAGCAGCTTGGTGCCGACCTTGACCTCCTCCACCGGCGGGGCCGACAGGGACACGCGGATGGTGTCCCCGATGCCCTGAGCGAGCAGCGTGCCGAAGGCCGCGCAGGACTTGATGGTGCCCTGGAAGGCGGGACCGGCCTCGGTCACCCCCAGGTGCAGGGGCCAGTCGCCCTTCTCGGAGAGCAGCTGATAGGCCTGGACCATGGTGACCACGTCGTGGTGCTTGACCGAGATCTTGAAGTCGTGGAAGCCGCACTCCTCGAACAGGCCCGCCTCCCACGTCGCCGACTCCACGAGCGCCTCGGGCGTGGCCTTGCCGTACTTCTTGAGCAGACGCCGGTCCAGGGAGCCGGCGTTGACGCCGATGCGCAGGGAGACGCCGTGGTCGGAGGCGGCCTTGCAGATCTCGGCGACCTGGTCGTCGAATTTGCGGATGTTGCCCGGGTTGACGCGCACCGCGCCACAACCGGCCTCGATGGCCTGGAAGACGTACTTGGGCTTGAAGTGGATGTCCGCGATCACGGGGATGCGCGACTGCTTGGCGATGACCGGCAGTGCGTCGGCGTCCTTGTCGGTGGGGCAGGCGACCCGCACGATGTCGCAGCCGGCGGCCGTCAGCTCGGCGATCTGCTGGAGGGTCGCGCCGATGTCGTGGGTCTTCGTCGTCGTCATCGACTGGACCGTGATGGGAGCGTCGCCCCCGACGTGACGGTCCCCCACCCTGATCCTTCGAGTGGGCCTGCGCGGAGCCAGGACGGGCCTCTCCTCACGGACGGTGGGGATACCAAGGGCGATGGCTTCAGTCACGCGCCCAAGTATGGACCCGATGACAGCCTGTCAGCCAGGCGGCGAGGCGTCCTGTGGTGCGGCTCCCGCGCGCGGCGGGGTCACCCCTCATCACTCCTCGGGCGGCATCCACCCGACCGCCAGGGCCACGACGCCCGCCAGGGCCCCGACCACCAGCACCGCGCCGTCCACGATGAACGCGAAGGAGTGGGGCAGGCCGATCCACGTCAGGAGTGATCCGATGTCGTGAGAGTCGTCGACGTCCACGAGGATGAGCGGGAAGACGAGGACGCACACGACGTGCACCAGGTAGGCCCAGGTCCCCACGGCGTTCAGGCGCCGCACATGGGTGCGGCGAGCCTCCAGGGCCGAGAACGCCCACATGAGCGCCTGGCCGATGACGACCACGGGCAGGGCGTAGATGATGTAGAACACCGTGAACCACCCGCCCCCGGTGAGTCCCATGAAGAAAACCCCGAGCGTCCAGACGGGCGTGAACGTGACAATGGGGCCCTGGGCCAGGAACAGGAAGGCGCCCAGCCTCCGGGTGCGGTCGGACCGCACGCGGCGCCGGGACTCCGGCTCGTGCGGGAGGCGGCTCCCCTCGGGCCTCCCGGGGGCGGCGGGCGCCGGCGATGACTCATCCACGAGCTCTCCTGAGGCTTCCGGGGGACCGGTGCGGCCCGCGCAGCCGACGGCGCCGCGACCGCCCGCCGCAGCGGTCCGCACTGATGGTCCCGATGGGCTCGATGACTCGACCATGGTCTCCCGGGGCTCGGGGCGGTCGCCATGGGCTCCGCTTCCCGCGTCCTCCTCCCCGGGTTCTCGTCCCCGGGCGCCCGGGCCCTCCCCCGAGCGCTTCTCCCCGTGCCCCGCGGGGCACGCGGCGCGGATGCGCCGACGCCGCCCGGGGCCGGCGTCGGGCTCAGAACGGCGCGACGATGTCGACCCAGATGAGCACCAGCGCCATGACGACCAGGGCGACGAGCACCACCTGCCCCACCGGCAGCATCCGGGCCGTGTCCACGGGACCGGGATCGGGGCGCCCGCGCCGGCGCGCCCAGACGCGCCGCACCCCCTCCCAGCAGGCGCCCGCGACGTGCCCGCCGTCCAGGGGCAGGAGCGGCACCAGGTTGAAGGCGAACAGGGCGAGGTTGAGCGAGCCCAGCAGGCTCAGCATGGAGGACAGGCGCGCGGAGAAGGGGATCGCGCCGGTGCCCACGCCCTCGCTGGAGACCTCGCCCGCGATCCTGCCCACGCCCACCAGGCTGACCAGGCCGTCGGCACTGCGCTGCTCCAGTCCCAGGCCCGCGGCCACCGAGTGGTAGAGGCCGACCGGCAGGGTGAAGATCGCCTTGAGGGTCTGCCCGACCGCGGTGGCGACCGCCCCCGGGACCCGGCTGATCGGCACCCGCACCGTGCCCAGCCCCGGCCCGATGCCGACGTAGGGTCTCAGCTCCTTGGAGGTGCTCCCGTCGGAGGCGGTGACGGTGCGCTCGACCTCGACGGGGGTCACGCTCAGGGTCGTCTCCGCCCCGTCCCGGCGCACGACGACCTCGGCCGGTTCGGTGCCGCCGGAGCGGATGGCCTTCTGAACGTCCTCCCAGGCGGGCGTGCGCGCGCCGTTCCAGGAGACGATCTCGTCGCCCACCCGCAGGTCCGCGGCCGCCGCGGGCGAGGGATCGTCCGTGGCGCACTCGGATCCGCCGGCGTCGACGTCGGCCGGTACGCAGGCCCCCACCGATGAGATCGTGGAGGTGCGGGTGTACTGCCCGACCGCGCCCAGGGCCAGCACGAGGCAGAGGATCCCCAGAACCAGGTTGGTCAGGATCCCCCCGGCCATCACCAGGAGCTTGCGCGGCACGGTGAGCCGGTAGAAGGCCCGGTCCCGCTCGTCGGGTCCCAGCTCGTCCAGGGACTCCTGACGGGCGTCGGCCACCATCGACCCGGGCTTGTCCGGGCGGTCGGGTCGGGCCGGGGGCAGCATGCCGAGCAGCCTGACGTAGCCGCCGAGCCAGATCGCCTTGACGCCGTACTCGGTCTCGCCGCGGCGCACGGACCACAGGCGCGGCCCGAAGCCGATGAAGTACTCGGGCACCTTCACGCCGAACCGCTTGGCGGGGATCATGTGCCCCAGCTCATGGAGGGCGACTGACACGGCGATCCCCACGATGAGGACGATGATGCCGAGGATGTATGCGAGAGTCGGGCTCACGGGCGGCTCCTGGTGCTGTAGAACGGGACAGGTCGGTACTGGGGAGGGCTCAGCCCGAACGGCGCGAGCGATCGGCGATGAGCTCCTCCGCCCGCCGACGCGCCCATGCCTCGGCCGCCAGGACGTCGTCCAGGCGCGGGGCCGCGCCGGGGTCGTCGGGGGCGCCGGGCGCGGGCGCCCCGGAGAAGCCCTCGTGCTCGCCCACGACGGCGGCGTCGACCTCGACGATGTCCGTCCACCTCAGGCGGCCGACCAGGAAGGCGTCGACGGCCTGCTCGTTGGCGGCGTTGAGGACGGCCGGGTGGGTCGCGGAGGCCGCCACCGCGCGGCGGGCCAGGTCGACGGCGGGGAAGGTCTCGGCATCCAGCGGCTCGAAGGTCCAGGCGGTCGGCTCCCCCCACCGGTTGGGCGTCACCAGCCCGGACAGGTCGGGGCGCGCCGGCCAGGTCAGCCCCAGGGCGATGGGCAGCCGCATGTCCGGGGGCGAGGCCTGGGCGATGGTGGCGCCGTCGACGAACTCGACCATGGAGTGGACGACGGACTGCGGGTGCACGACGACAGCGATGTCGGCCGGGGCGACGTCGAACAGGAGGTGCGCCTCGATGAGCTCCAGTCCCTTGTTGACCAGGGTGGAGGAGTTGACGGTGACGACGGGTCCCATCGTCCAGGTCGGGTGCGCCAGGGCCTGCTCGGCGGTCACTGCGGCGAGGTCGGCTCGCGCGCGGCCGCGGAAGGGGCCGCCCGAGGCGGTGAGCACCAGGCGGCGCACCTCGCTGCGCCCGGTGACGACCGGGCTGGTCAGCCCCTTCTCGTGGCGGCCGGAGGCCAGGGCCTGGGCGATGGCGGAGTGCTCGGAGTCCACGGGGACGACCTGCCCGTCGCGACGCACGGCATGCCGGACCAGGGCACCGCCGACGACGAGGGACTCCTTGTTCGCCAGGGCCAGGCGCGCACCGGTGGCCAGCGCCGCCAGAGTCGGACGCAGGCCGACCGAGCCGGTGATGCCGTTCAGGACGGTGTCATCCTCGGCCAGCCCGGCCCCGACGACGAGCTCGACCGGGGCGTCGGGGCCGACGAGGACCTCCGCGACCGGGTCGGGACGCCCCAGGCGGTCGGCCGCGGCCGCCAGCGCGGCGCGCGCCCGCTCACGCGCGCCCGTCTCGGAGGAGGAGACCGCGACCCGCGGCACCTCATGGACGACGGCCTGCTCGGCCAGCTCCTCGAGGCGGGAGCCCCCGGCGGCCAGTCCCACGACCCGGGGGGCCCTCCCCCGGGAGCCGAGGCGCGCGACGACCTCCAGGGCCTGGGTCCCGATCGAGCCGGTGGACCCCAGCACGACCAGCCGGGCGGGGGCGTGACTCATGCGTACTCCTTCCTGGACTCCCGGAGCGTCTGCCGGGGCTTCTGGCGGACACGGCGAGCGCGGCGCCGTCGCGGGTCCGCGGACCGCTCCCGCCGCCTCGCCTCACTCGACGGACAGCAGGACCTCGACGACGCGGGCGAGATAGCGGTCCACGCTCCTCTCGTCGTAGGCGGCGTCCTTCCTCGCGGCCGAGAAGGTGGCGGTGCGCACCTCGATGGAGGACAGCGCGGTGGCGGCATCGAAGTAGGAGGCGACGCGGTCCATGAGCCGATCGACCTCGACCTTGGAGTACCCGTGCTTGTGAGCCGAGGCGAAGCGCGACCCGTGGGGCCGCAGCAGCCGCGGGTAGAGGGTGGTGGCCAGCTGGGCGACCTCCTCCATCCAGGCCTTGCGCCCCCTCTCGGCCACGAAGTCGGCCCGACGCCGCTGCAGGAAGGCGGCCTCGAGCCGATCCAGGGCGGCATCGACGGCGGCGGGCTTGTAGCCGCCGCGCACGATGTCGAAGGCGACGGTGCGCACGCCCTCGGAATCCATCTCGTCGAGCTCGCCGGCGTCGTAGATCTCGTGAGCGGTCGCGAAATAGCCCTCGACCTGCTCGCGGCGGTAACCCTGCCGGAACAGGCCCGCCCTGGGGAACATGTCGCTCATGTCCTGGCCCTTTCCTGGTGGAGCACCTCAGCGGCCAACTGACCGCAGGCGCCGTCGATGTCACTACCGCGAGTATCCCGCACCGTCGTCGTGATGCCGGCGCGCCGCAGCGTGTCGACGAAGAGGTTCTGCACGTCCGGTTCCGAGCAGGTCCAGATGGAGCCCGGCGTCGGGTTGAGCGGAATGGGGTTGACGTGCGCCCACCCGCGGCCGCGGGCGCACAACTCGTCCGCCAGGCGCTGAGCGCGCCAGGCGTGATCGTTCATGTTCCTGATGAGGGCGTACTCGATCGAGACGCGTCGCCCGGTGGATCGGAAGTAGTCGTGGGCGGCGTCGAGGAGCTCGCCCACCTTCCACTTGGAGTTGACGGGGATGAGCTCGTCCCGCAACTCGTCGTCGGGGGCGTGCAGGGACACCGCCAGCGTCACGGGCATGCCCTCGGTGGCGAGCCTGCGGATCAGGGGCACCAGGCCGACCGTGGAGACGGTGATCGCGCGGGCGGACAGCCCGAAGCCCTCGGGAGGCGGATCGATGAGCCGGTGCAGGGCGGCGACGACGTTCTTGTAGTTGATCATCGGCTCGCCCATGCCCATGAAGACGACGTTGGACAGGCGGGCAGGGCCGCCGGTGAGGGCGCCTGCGGCCGAGGCCCGCGCGGCGCGGCGCACCTGCTCGACGATCTCGGCAGCCGACAGGTTGCGGGTGAGTCCCATCTGACCGGTGGCGCAGAAGGGGCAGGCCATGCCGCAGCCAGCCTGAGAGGACACGCACAGGGTGGTGCGGTCCCGGTAGCGCATGAGGACCGACTCCACGCGCACCCCGTCGTGCAGCTCCCACAGGTGCTTGACGGTGCGGCCGCCGTCGGCCCGGAGCGCGCGCACCTCGCGGATGAGGTCGGGCAGCAGGTCGGCGACCAGCCGGTCGCGCCCGTCGGCGGGCAGATCGGTCATGTCGGCGGCATCGCGCGTGAAGCGGGTGAAGTAGTGGCGCGAGAGCTGGTCGGCCCGGAAGGCGGGCAGGCCCGCCTCCCCGACGGCGGCCCTGCGGCCCGCCAGGTCGAGATCCGCCAGGTGCCGGGGGGCCCTCCCCCGTGCCGGGGGCACCGCGAAGGACAGGCGGGGGCGCGCGTCAGGGCTGGTGGCGCCCTCGGGGGGCTGGTCGGTGGGGCGCACCTGAACCCGGCGTGATCCCGAAGACGGCCCTGGGGCCGTCGGACCGCGCCCGATGACGACGGGAGCGGGCCGCGATACGGATCTCACTTGGTTCAGTGCTCCTCTCAGGAATGAGGTGGCGGTACCGGCCGACCCCGGTCGACCGAGTCGGTCGGTCGGGCCGTCGGATGATCTATAGGACAAACTATCGAATAAGCAGGGAGAAGACGTAGACGACGGGCGCGGCCACGAGGATCGAGTCGAGTCGATCCATGAGACCGCCATGCCCGGGCAGGAGCGTGCCCATGTCCTTCAGGCCGAGATCCCGCTTGAGAAGGGACTCACCCAGATCGCCCAAGGTCGAGACGACGACGATGGCGGCGCCCAGGGCCGCGCCCGCCCACCAGGGCTCGCCCAGGGCCCACAGGCAGCCGGCACCAGTGCACACGGTGGCGATCATGGAGCCGGCGAAGCCCTCCCAGGACTTCTTGGGCGAGACCCTCGGCGCCATGGGGTGCCGGCCGAGGGTGATGCCCGCCAACCAGCCGCCGGTGTCATTGGCCACAGGCAGGGCGATGAGCATGAGAACCTTGCCGACCCCGTGATCCTGAGCCGTGACCAGCACGGCGAAGCTGGCCAGGAACGGCAGGTAGGTCGCGGCGAAGACGGAGGCGGAGGCCTCCACGGAGCGGGATCGTCGTGCGGCGTCGTGCTCATCCGTGCGCGGGACCATGTGATCGGGGGCCTCGAGGTCGGTGCCCGACTCGGCCTCCGCCTGGTCCATGAAGCACCACAGCACGCAGGATCCCGCCGTGGCGAGGTAGGCCCCGAGGGCGGCCTCGGCGCCGATGGTCCAGGCGCACACGGCCATTCCGAGGGAGCCGAGCCACAGGGGAGCCATGGGCAGGCGTATGCCCTTGCGCGCGAAGGCCCCGGCGAGCTCCCACAGGGCCCCGCAGACGGCGATGACCACCACCCCGACGAACAGGATCTTGTAGAAGAACAGGGAGGCCAGGACTGCGCCGATCAGGACGACCGCGACCCCGACGGCGGCGGGGAGATTCCGCCCCGCCCGCCCGGTGGCGGGCAGAGGGGGGCGGTTGCGCGTCGGCGGCGGGGTCAGCAGCGTGCTCAGCAAGGTCACGGGGTGCGTGTTCTCGTCGGTCTGCGAAAACGGTCGGGCGGCGCGGGCTCAGACGTCGAGGAGCTCGGCCTCCTTGGCGGACAGCGCTTCGTCGATGCCATCGACGAAGCGCTTGGTCAGGGCGTCGAGCTCGGACTCGGCGCGCATAACATCGTCCTCGCCGGCCTCTCCTCCCTTCTTGATGGCCTCGAGCTCCTTCTTGGAGCGACCGCGGATGCCGCGCACCTGAACGCGGGACTCCTCGGCGCGGCTGCGGGCGAGCTTGACGTAGTCCCTGCGCCGCTCCTCCGTCAGGGCGGGCAGGGACACGCGGATGACCGTGCCGTCGTCGGTCGGGTTGACGCCGAGGTCGGACTCGCGGATGGCGGTGGTGATGGCCTTCATCGCGGAGCGGTCGAAGGGGCTGATGATCACCGTGCGGGCCTCGGGAATGGTGATGGAGGCGAGCTGCTGGAGCGGGGTCGGGGCTCCGTAGTAGTCGACCAGAAGCGGGGTGAACATGGCGGGGTTGGCGCGACCGGTGCGGATGGCTGCGAGCTCGTGCTTGGCGGCGTCGAGGGCCTTGTCCATCTTGTCCTCGGCATCGAGCATGACATCGTCGATCATGGTGGTTCCTCCGGTGGTGGCTGGTGGTTCTCGAGTAGTGGGCGGTGCTGGCCGGGCGCCGGCTCAGTCCTGTGTGACGAGGGTACCGATCTGCTCACCGAGGAGCGCGCGAGTGATGCCACCGCCCTCGCCCATGCCGAAGACGCGCATGGTCAGGCCGTTGTCGCGGCACAGGGCGAAGGCGGAGGCGTCGACGACCTTGAGCCCCTCGGCCAGGGCCCGGGCGTAGGTCAGGTGGTCCAGCCGTTCGGCCTCGGGGTCGGTGCGCGGGTCGGCGGTGTAGACGCCGTCGACGCCGTTCTTGCCCACGAGGAGCTCGTCGCAGCGGGTCTCCAGCGCCCGCTGGGCGGAGACGGTGTCGGTGGAGAAGTAGGGCAGCCCCGCCCCAGCGCCGAAGACGACGACCCGCCCCTTCTCCAGGTGGCGGATGGCGCGCAGCGGGACGTAAGGCTCGGCGACCTGGGTCATGGCGATCGCGGACTGGACGCGCGCCGGCACCCCGGCCTTCTCGATGAAGTCCTGCAGCGCCAGGGCGTTCATGACGGTGCCGAGCATGCCCATGTAGTCGGCGCGGTCGCGGGCCATGCCGCGCTGGGAGAGCTCGGCGCCGCGGAAGAAGTTGCCCCCGCCGACGACGACGGCCACCTGCACCCCGGAGAGCACCGCCTCGGCGATCTGCCGAGCGGCGTCGGAGACGACGTCGGGGTCCAGGCCCACCGCTCCCCCGCCGAACACCTCTCCGGAGAGCTTCAGCAGGACGCGGCGCGGGTGCTCGACCGGAGTCGCCGGGGTCGTGCAGGGCAGCGGCTGAGCGGTCATAAGTCATGTCTCCTGAATGTGCGTCCGACGATACATAGCAAGGCGGCAGGCGCGCCGGGAGCGAGCCTACCCGCTGTCGCGCCCGCACTCGTTGTCGACGCAGTCACGACCCGGCGTCCGGCGCCTCCGCGCGCGGCGGCCCCCGGTCCCGGCGCGCCGATCGAGCCTTCCGGAACCGAAGCCCGTCTCAGGATCGGGCGCCAGCATGCGCGGCGCCGTCCGCGGGCCCGTCGTCGAACATGGCGGCCAGGGCTGCGGCATCATTGATCTCGGGTCGAGAACGACTCTCAGGACCCTGCGGCGGCCGCGGCCGCTGGACTCCGTGCGCTCGCGCAGCACGAGCTGGGAGGGCATGACCGGCCAGGGGAGGTCCTTGCGGAGGAGGATCCCCCGCCGATGGAAGCCGCTGGAGTCGATGATCACGTGCGAGGGCAGGATCGCCAGCCCGACCATCAGCATCACGATGAGCGCGAGGATCGGCAGGGCGAGGAGGTCCGACATCCGCCCGCCGCGAGCCACGACGGAGCCGATGGCCGTCGGCAGGATGACGATGGGCAGCGCGACCAGGCAGCCGCCGCCGACGTACCTGTCGCCCGAGGGCCGCAGGACGATCCTGGTCTCGTTCACCGAACCGGGGACATCCCCGGCCCGGGTGCTGGTGGACGTGCTCACGTCCACAGCCTGCCAGCGCGCCCCCGGTCGCGTCGACAGGCGGCCCCGCCCGGGCGGAACCGCGCGAGGGCCCCGCGAGCGGGTGCTCGCGGGGCCCTCGCGTGATGGCGGAGGCGCCGGCGGGTCGTCTCGCGACGGCGCGGGAGGCCGTGCGCTCAGGCGCCGACGCGGAAGCGGACGAAGCCGGTCAGCTCGCCGCCGGTGGCTCCCACGACCTTGCCGACCGTGGTCTTGGGGTCCTTGGCGTAGGGCTGGTCGACGAGGCAGTTCTCCTTGAAGTAGCCGTTCAGCCGGCCCTCGACGATCCTGGGGACGGCCTTCTCGGGCTTGCCCTCGGCGCGGGTCGTCTCCTCGGCGATGGCGCGCTCCTTGGCGACCGTCTCCTCCGGGACGTCCTCGCGGGCGAGGTAGAGCGGCGAGTAGGCGGCGATGTGCATCGCGATGTCGTGGGCCACCTCCGCGGCCGCCTCGTCGGTGCCGACGAGCACCGCGACCTGGGCGGGCAGGTCGGGGTTGGTGCGGTGCAGATAGGTGTCGACCCTCGGGGCCGCCAGGCGGGCGACGCGGCGCACGACGATCTTCTCACCGATGACGGCCTGCATGGAGTCGGTCAGCTCCTTGACGCTGCCGCCGTCGGCCACGGCCTCGGCGAGCTCCTCGGCGGTCTGGGCGCCGGAGGCGATGGCCGCGTCGAGGACCTTGGCGGCGAAGTCGATGAACTTCTCGTTCTTGGCCACGAAGTCGGTCTCCGCGTTGACCTCGACCAGGACCCCGACCTGGGAGCCGCCGTCCTCGACGACCTTGGCGGCGATGAGGCCGGCCGTGGCCGAGCGGCCCTCGCGCTTGGCGATGCCCTTCAGCCCCTTGACGCGGATGATCTCAATGGCCTTCTCGGCGTCGCCGTCGGCCTCGTCGAGGGCCTTCTTGACGTCGAGCATGCCGGCGCCGGTCCGCTCGCGCAGCGCCTTGATGTCAGCGGTTGTGTAGTTCGCCATGGATGTATGTCTCCTGGAGTTTCTCCGGTAGTGCTGGAGTGGGGTGTCGGGCTCAGGCCTGCTGGGCGGTGCCGGCGGTCTCGGCCGCCTGAGGATCGGCCGGCGCGGCGGTCTGCGCGTTCTCCTCGGCGCCGGCCAGGAGGGCGGCCTCCCACTCGGGCAACGGCTCGGCGTCGGCGGCGGCGACTTCCGCCTCCGCACCCGTGCGAGTGCGGCCGGAGGAACGGGCCACGAGCCCCTCGGCGACGGCGTCGGCGACGACGCGGGTCAGCAGACTCACGGCGCGGATGGCGTCATCGTTGCCCGGAACGCCGTAGGTGACTTCGTCGGGGTCGCAGTTGGTGTCGAGAATGGCGACGATGGGGATGTTCAGCTTCCGAGCCTCGGAGACCGCCAAGTGCTCCTTCTTGGTGTCCACGACCCACACGGCGGCGGGAAGCCTGGCCATGTCGCGGATTCCGCCGAGAGTTTTGACGAGCTTGTCCTTCTCGCGGCGCATCATGAGCAGCTCCTTCTTCGTGCGGC
>ERZ773079.712-NODE-712-length-21406-cov-6.186783_pt1 | contig 21406 bp, 15 predicted proteins | sample MGYA00511355_ERZ773079 | MGnify/ENA primary metagenome ERZ773079 (study PRJEB29015, sample SAMEA2737979) | human oral metagenome | biome: human oral; feature: human-associated habitat; material: dental | place: China | collected 2117 ... | reverse complement strand
GTATACCGTCGTCGTACGCTGTGGGCACAATCTGGGAGTCGGCCGACGCCATGGTCCCCGCCATGGGTTCGGATCGCTCCCGGATGCGGCGCCTCGCCGCTCGCCTGTCACCGCGCTCTCTGCGGCGCCCGCACAGGCCGAGTCCCCACATATCCCGGCGATTCACAGATCGTCTCGCACTCAGGAGGAAACGCCAGTGACCTCGACGCCGTCGTACAACCAGGCCACCGCCCAATCCGCCGCGGTGCGCGACCGCGTCATCGCAGGGTTGATCGACCTTGTCGTCGGCGGCGCACTGGTAGCGGGCCTGGGACTGCTCCTCGGCCTGGCGATCCCCCAGGCCTTCATCGCGTGGCCCGTGGCGGTCGCGGCCGTCCTGGTCCCCCGCGAGCTGGTCCTCGCCCTGACCGGCTGGAGCCCCGGCGGACGGGTCATGGGCGTGCGCCTGGTGGATGCGACCACCGGCGGTCCGCCGAGGACGCGCCTGTTCATCCACGCCGACCTGCTGTGCGTGACCGTGGGCCTGGGGGCGATCGTGTTCATGCGCTCGGCGTCCATCGACCCGCGCGGGCAGGGCTGGCACGATCGCATGGCCGGAACGCTGGCGGTGACCATGCGCTCCCGCCCGGCGGGGGCGACCGGCGGCCAGGCGCAGGCGCCCGCTGCGCCCAAGCGGCACGACGCCACGCTGCCCCCCAAGCGGCAGGCTCCGAAGCGCCAGTCCATCAGGCATCAGCCGCAGGCGACCGTCCCCCCTCAGCATGCGGCCGCGAGAACGCCTTCGCGGGCCCACGCCCACGTCTTCCCCGACAACGCATTCTTCCTCAACCCCAATGACGCCGACCCCTCGACGGACGTCGGCGCCACCGTCGATACGACCAGCGCAGTGGTCCTGTCTCCGACTTCCGACCGCGCCATCATCGACTCCGTGCCCTGGGCGGCCGTCCCCACACAGCTCGACACCCCGACCGCGGACGACCCGCCACTCGCGCCGGTACCAGACCTGCCAGAGCCGCTGCCCACCTCCTCAGTCGCCTCTGCCGCCTCCGACCCGCTTCCCGCCTCCCCGGCCGCACCGGCTTTCCCCGCATCTCCCTTCTCGACCTCCCCGACATCCGCAGCGTCCCCAGCAGCTCCCGTATCCCCGCCATCCCCGATAGCTCCTGTATCCCCTGCATCCCCGGCGCCCCCCGCGTCCCCGGAATCCCCGGAGCTCCCGGCTTCTCCGGCGTCCCCGGCCACCCCGGACCCGGCACCCGCATCCCCGGTCATGCGGGATCCTCTTCCCACGTCTCCGGCCATGCCGCCCGGCCCATATCCCGCCTCCCCGGCCCCATCCGGCCCATTCCCAGCTTCCTCGACCATGCTGGCAGCCGCCATTCCCGACGGCGTGTCTTCGCCATCCTCACGCGAACCCGTGGTGTTCTCGCCAATGACTGCACCTGAGTCAGCACCACGTTCGTCTTCACCTGAGGAGCCCATCATCGTGCCGCTGCCGTCTGAATCCCTGTTCCCCTCCTCGACGCCGCCCCGGTCGCGCATGGCGTCCCGATCCGCCGCATCGGCCGAGCCGATCATCAGCGCGGACTCGGTCCCCGCGGCTCAGGCGACCCGACCGGCGGTCTCGGCCTCCTCGCCGCCCGCCGCCCGAGGCAGACACCGCCACACCGAGGACCCGCGCGCAAGCCGGCTGGTGCCCCTGACCGGCGGTGACCCCATCAACCTGGAGGCCACCACCGTCGTGGGCCGCGACCCGGACAACATCTCCGAGTACCCCGATGCCACCTGCGTATCCCTGAACGATGTGAACCGCTCGATCTCCAAAACGCATGCGGCTCTCGCACTGGCGCCGGGAGGCCTGTGGATCACCGACCTCCACTCGACCAATGGCACTCGGGTCGAGGAGGAGGACCATGTGACCGTGGTCAAGCCCAATGAGTCGATTCCCGTGCCCACCGGGGCCACAATCGTGCTGGGCAGCGCCGCCTACCGCGTGGAGGACTGACAGGACCGGGGCTACCAGCCAGGGCCGGTAGGACAGCCAGGGCCGGCGGGACTGCTACTGCCAGCACCGCCAGGCCCGCGGCAGGCGCCCATCCCATCAGCCGCTGCGGCCGCACCGGCCATCGCGACCGCTCCAGCCACACCGGTCGCTCCGTCCACTCCGTCTGCCGGATACCCCGCGATACCGGTGCCGGAACGGCTGATCAGGGCGTGGGAACGCAGGCGCGGGCAGCCTCGGAGGTCCTGCCGTCCTGCCGTCTGCTGAAGACCGCGATGCACGTCGTCCCGTCCTGGGCGGGCAGGGATGCGCTCGTGCCGTCCGTCCGCTCCTGGGACTCGTTCTCCTGGCCCGCCACGTCGCTGCGGTAGAGGTAGTCGCCGCTCCACTCGTCCTCGGGGGGATCCCAGGTGAAGACGACCTGCCCGTTCGCGCTGACGGCCCCCTGGAGGTTGCGCGGTTCCGGCACGGTGCCCCCCAGCGGATCCGAGCGCCCCGGGGGCAGGGTCGCGAAGGTCGCCAAGGGCTGGGGATCCTCGAAGTGCGAGGCGTAAAGGGCGCCCGCAACGACGGCGACGAGAACCACCACGGCCGCACCGGCGAGGAGCCGGGCGAGAGGTCTGGGACGGGCCGCCTCCTCCGAGTCGACGGCGGCCGGCTGCGGGTCGGCCGGAACGACCACGGGCTCTTCGACACGGGAGAACACGCCCAGACGGGTCGCCTCGGGGTCATCGACATCCAGCAGAGTCCGATCGGGGTTGTCCTGCTCGCCATCGTCGTAGAGATCGACGGCGGTGGTGGACAGTCCGAGCTCGCCCTGGATCTGCTGGAGCGCCCGCGCGAAGGAGAGCATCGTGCGGTAACGGCCGGACGGCTCCTTCGCCAGGGCAACCGTGAGCACCCTCACAAGCGACGCCGGGACATCGGGGCGCCCCAGCGGCGGCACCGCGTCCTTGACAATGCGTCGGGCCAGTTCGTAGACGCCCTCGGAGGATCCCGGCGTCTCGAAGGGGCTGTGGCCGGTGAGCATGGCGTAGATGGTGGCGGCCAGGGAGTAGACGTCGGTGGCGGGCTCGGCATTGCTCGAGCCGACGAGCTGTTCCGGCGGAGCCCAGGGCACGCTCATGCCCCGCAACTCATTGGGGGTGTCCCGCGGCCCGGTCATGGCCGAGATGCCGAAGTCAGCGAGGACGGGTCGGCGATATACGGTGAACAAGATGTTCGCGGGCTTGATATCGCGGTGGATGATGCCCGCACGATGCGCCGTCTCAACAGCCCCGGCAATGCGAATGGCCGTGTCCAGCGTCTCGGGGATCGCCATGACCTTCTGCCTCAGCCGCATTCCCAGCTGCGGAGGGGGGCAGTACTCCATGACGATGAAAGGACGCCCGTCGGCGGACACGCCCGCCCCGAAGACCGACAGGATCGCCGGGTGCGAGGAGACCTTCGCCATGAGGTTGGCCTCGGACTCGAAGCGGGACGCCGAGCTGCCGGCGACGTCGGTGTCCATGACCTTGACCGCGACCTCGCGCCGCGGCATGTGCTGCTCGTAGAGGTAGACGCGCGAGTAGCCGCCCGCCCCGAGCTCGCGCCGGTAGGTGTACCCGGTGATCTCGGGGTGGCCGGCGCGGGGGGAACCTGTCACGGAAGGTCCTCGAGCACGAGCGACTGGCCGTCGCCGAGATCGAGGACATCGCCGTTGCGCAGGACCATGGGCTCGGTGTACGGCAGCTTCTGCGGGGCTGCGCCGTCGCGCTTGAGCACGGTGCCGTTGCCCGCGGAGAGGTTGCGGGCCAGGACGGACCACTCGTCGAGCTCGATGAGGACGTGGTTGCGGGAGACGTGCTGCCCCGGGCTGGGCACCGTCACCAGCGTCGGCGACTGCCCCTCCAGCTGGGGCACATCGAGGGTCGAGGGCTGACGTCCGACCAGGATCGAACGGTCGAGGGTGACGGCCTGCCCGGAGGGCAGGCGCAGACGCCCGAGCGGCGGGCAGGTGATCAGGCGCGCGGACTGGGACAGCTCCGCACCGCAGGCGCGGCAGCGCACGTAGTTGGTCGGGTTGGCGTGGCCCTCCGGGCAGAGCACCGACAGGGCCTGCCGACCCGCCGCCGGGTACTCGGGCTGCCTGATGGCCACGGCGAGGGACACGGGAGTGTCGGTCGAGGGCTCCGAGGCGTAGGGGGAGGCGTCCGGCTGGCTGGAGACCAGGGGGCCGAGCTCGTCGACCAGATCGTCGGGCAGGGAGGCCAGCGTCCAGCCGTCATGGTCCCCGGCCTGCGTGGCCTCGGGGTCGAGGTCCTCGCCGGGCTCGGCGTCGTAGATCGCCGTGCCGGGGACGGCGAGCGGCCCGTGGCCGGCGGCGTCGTCCGGCTCGTCCGCGGGCACGACGTCATTATCGGCGTCGGCGAGATCGACGGCCTGCGAGCCGTCCACCGGCACGTCGTCCACGTCAATGTCGTAGGACCGGGCGGCGGGCAGCTCGTCCGCCTCAGTGAGCTCGACGACCTCCGAGCCGTCCACCGCGGTGTCTTCCTCGAGCAGAGGCGTCTCCGGCGAGAGGGGCGAGGGGGCGGCCGGTGAGAAGGACGACGGCGAGGGGGCCGCTGGCGAAGGGGCAGCCGGCGAGGCCGGCGAGGGCGCCGCAGGCGAGGCGAGCGAGAAGGACGGCGCGACGGGTGCCTCCGGCGAGAGGGCCGCCGGTGAGGCCGGCGAGAAGGACGGCGCGACGGGCGTCTCCGGCGAGGCCGGCGAGGGCGCCGCAGGCGAGACGGGCGAGAAGGACGGCGCGATGGGCGTCTCCGGCGAGGCGGGCGAGGGGGCGGCCGGCGCGGCGGGCCCATTGGCACTGCCGGCACTGCCAGCACTGCTGGCGCTGCCGGTGGTCGGAGCCGACGTGGTGTCGGGCGGAGTGTAGAACGATGATGTGCTCGGCCCCTGCTCCCCGGCGCTGTCACTGGGCTCATCGGGGTCGGGGGCGTCCGGCACGTCCCCCGGGAACACGGCCGAGGCGGTCAGGATGGCGTCCACGACCGGGCGCAGCACGGACCCCGTCGGCTCCGGCGCCCGCAGGATGACCTTCGGGGAGCCGGGCAGGAAGATCTCCCGCCATGTCGCCACGCTGCCGGCGTCGACGGACTCGCCATCGATCTCCAGGCCGACTCCGCCCCGTGCCGCCATGCGCACGCCGTCGGAGGCGGTCACCACCAGCGCGAAGTCCGGGATGCTCGACAGGTGCCCCCCGGCGCCCTTGACCAAATGGTCCAGAATCGCCGTCAGACCTCCTCGGGAGGAGCGCAGCTCCGTCCACAGGTCGATGACGAGATCCTCAGGCAGACCCGGGGGAAGCAGAAGGACGCCGTGCGGTGCGACGGCGGCCGTCCAAGTCCCCTCGGCCCAACGACTCCAGCGCACGATGCCGTGTTCGGACACTGTCTCCTCCTTCGTCCCGCCTAGGGGGCGGGGTGGTGAGCGGCGACGCGGTAGCGGTTGCCGAGCGCGCCCGGGCGCGTCTCCGGCTTTGAACCGGACACGTCACCGAACACGGCACTCAGCTTCGCCGAAGTATATAGCCCCTCCCCTGGGCACTGTCTCGGCGAGACCGGGGGCCAATTCGTGGCTGCCCTGAGAATCGACCAGATAGGTGCCGTTGGTCGAGCCGAGATCGGTCACCGCGATCCCCTCCGGAGTGGGCTCGAGCAGGGCGTGGGTCTTGGAGACCGTCGCGTCGTCGGAGGGCACGGAGACCAGGCGCACGCCCTCGCGCCCGGGACTGCGCTCGGGGGCGCGCCCCAGAAGCACCGGGGCGTCCACCAGCACGGATCGCCCGTCGAGAACCAGGGTGTACATCATGTGCGAGCGCCGGGAGACCAGCATGGTCCCGGAGATCCGGTCGTACCAGGTGCGCCGCAGACCGGTCGCGTCCGCACGCACCACCATGACCACGGGCACCACCCCCAGACTCGCCACGGCGGCGACCGCCATGAGGCCGGCGCGCCCCACGGCCGCCAGCCCGGGACTGTTGCCGCCGCGCGAGACCCGGTGCAGGCGCATCCCCATGACGGCCCCGCCGGGGCCGATGCCGGTGAGCGCCTGGACCACCACGAGCACCACGAGCACGAGCCCCGCGCACGCCAGCCTCCATATCAGGGGGACCGGCAGGAACGCGCAGATCCCGGTCACGAGCAGGACGTCGATCCCGCCGGCGACAAGGCGCTGAACGGGCGAGGCGGGCACGGGAACTGTTGGTGGCACGGCTACAGCATAAGATGGGGGGCGTCCTACGAGCGCCGATCGCCGCGGCACACGCGACGCACAAGGAGTCTTCAGGATGCAGATCGCCGTCACCCCGAACGCCTCGACCTGGATCGTGGTGCCCGAATTCCCTCCACCGGGGTGGGAGCGCGCGGAGGCCCGTCGGCGCACGTCGGGCATGACCGGCGCGGACCCCCGCCGACGCGCCAACCTCGAGGAGCTTCTGGTCACCCTGAGACGGATCGAGCGCCGCGCCCCGCTGGCGCGGCTCCTGCACGTGGGCGACGGCCTGCAGAGGGTCTTCGCCGTCGACCTGAGCCTGGTCATCGCCTACGACGACGGCTCCAAGGAGGGCCGCCACGCCGCCCAGCTGGCCCTGCTGAACGAGAACCTGCCGGGCGGGGAGCCGTGCCGCCTGCGCCCCAACCCCAGCACGGCGGGCTACTGGGCGCTCGCCAAGGGCAATGCGATGGGCTCGACCGTGCGCCCCAGCGCCGTCGTCGTCCTGCGCAAGGCCGGCCTGCCCACGGTGCCCGTGGACGTGCTCATGCGCGTGTGGGGCACGACCCCGGCCCAGATCCAGCCGATGATCGGCGAGGTCATCGCCCTGGCCGACCGGGTCGCCCCCGCCGACCTCCAGCGCGACCCGGTCCAGCGCGCCCCGATCCGGCCCGGCCCCGTGCAGACCGCGCCGACGCCCTGAGCCCCCGGGTCCCAGGTCCCGGCATGTCCTGCGCCAGGCAGCGCGGACGGCTGACAACATGGCATGATCGGAGCTGACTCGTCGCGCTCGGCACGCCCCGGCACCGGTGCCCCGGCCCGCGCGACCGATCATCCTCCGCCCCCGATCTCGGAGTTCTCATGCCTCTCGACGCCCTCCCGCTGCTCGACGCCGCACACGCGACCTTCACCCCGTCAACGACGGCGGTGGGCGGCAATGTGTTCCTCACGGCGATCGTGGGCCTCGCGCCCCTGATCGCCTTCTTCGTTCTCATGGGCGCGTTCAAGGTCGCCACCCACTGGTGCTCGATCATTGCGCTCGCGCTGTCGGCGGCGCTGGCGGTCGCGTGTTTCCACATGCCGGTGGGCATGACGCTCCTGTCGGGCACGCAGGGCCTGGCCATGGGCTTCGTGCCGATCATCTACATCATTATCGCCGCGGTGTGGCTCTACAACCTCACCGAGGTCTCCGGGCGCTCGAAGGACCTGCGGGCCGTGTTCAACGCCATCGGCAAGGGGGACATGCGCGCCCAGGCGCTCATCGTCTCCTTCTGCTTCTGCGGCCTGCTGGAGGGCCTGGCCGGCTTCGGGGCGCCGGTGGCGATCACCGCCGCCATGCTCGTGACCCTCGGCCTGGACAAGATCAAGGCCGCGCTCATGACGATCGTCGGCAACGCCATCTACGTGGGCTTCGGCGCCATGGCCATCCCCGTGACCACCGCCGCGAGCCTCGGCAACGGCGGGGACTCCACGATCACCCCCACGGTCATCGGGATCTTCATGACCCACTTCACCTGGGTCATCTGCGTGCTCATGCCCTTCCTCCTGCTGGGGATCCTCGACGGCGTCCGCGCGGTGCGCCAGCTGTGGCCCCTGGCCCTGGTCGCCGGGCTGGCCACCGGGGGCGGGCACTTCATCGCCCCGTACATCTCCTACGAGCTCACCAGCGTCCTGGCGGCGCTCCTGGGCTTCACCGCCTCCTACCTCTTCCTCCTGGTGTGGACGCCCACCACCCCCGAGGAGTTCCGCTCGGAGACCAGCGCCGACGACAAGCCCGACACCGAGCGCATCGTCCTCGCCCTGCTCCCCTACGTCCTGGTCGTCGTCATGATCGGCATCACCAAGCTGTGGAAGATCGGGATCGACCTGTCCAAGGTCCTCTCGGGCACGGACATCAAGATCCCCTGGCCCGGCGTCCACGGCCGGCTGCTCACCGACTCCGGCGAGCCGGCGGGCAGCGCCGTCTACACCCTGCAGACCCTGTCCAACCCGGGGACGTGGATCTTCCTCACGGCGGTGATCGTGACGATCGTCTACTCCCGACGCTCCTCGGGAGGCCTGTTCCGGGTGAGCGCGCGGCGCATGCTTCAGGCGCTGCCGGAGACGATCTACACGCTGCGCATGTCGATCCTCACGATCGCCACCGTCATGGCGCTGGCCTACGTCATGAACTTCTCGGGCCAGACCAGCGCCGTGGGAGCCGCGCTGGCCACCACGGGAGCGCTCTTCGCCTTCGTCTCCCCGTCCCTGGGCTGGCTCGGCACGGCCGTGGCGGGCTCGGCGACGAGCGCCGGCGCCCTGTTCGCCAACCTTCAGGCCACCGCCGCGCAGACCGCGAACCTGGATCCGCGCATCCTCCTGGCGGCCAACACCATCGGCGGCGGCCTGGGCAAGATCGTCTCGCCGCAGAACCTCGCCGTCGTCACCACGGCGGTCCAGGCGCCCGGGAAGGACGCGGAGATCCTCAAGAAGGCCGCGCCGTTCTCCCTCGGGCTGCTCGTGCTGCTGGGGGCGCTGGTCTTCATCGCCGCGCAGGGCTGGCTCGGCGCCTACATGCCGGCCTAGGCGGACCGGCTGCGGAGCCGGCGGTGCGGGCAGGCGGCGCCTGCGCTCGGTGCGGGCCACGGCCGTGCGCAGCAGAGCCTCGAAGGGGCCGGCACGCCCGCCGCGTTCAAGGACCGCGCACAGGACCACGGCGGCCAGCCAGACCACGACGGCGATCCCTGCGGAGGCGGCCTCCCCCACCACCAGGTGGGTTCCCAGCAGCCTCGGCACGATCACGAAGACCGTTGCGAACAGGATCGTCTGGCTCAGGTACCCCGTCATTGAACGACGTCCCACGCTTGAGGCCAGCCTCCGCAGGCCGGTCAGCCGCCCGTCAGGCGCCGGCCCGCCCGCACACAGGGTCAGAAGCGCCAGCCAGCCGCACGCCCCGGCCAGGCCGAAGACCTCGTCAACGACCGGGTCCCAGGCCATGAGCCTCCCGCCGGCGATCCAGCGGGCCATGCCGACGGCGCTCGCGGCGCCGATGACCAGCCCGCCGACGGCGACGGCGACCAGTGGGCCCCGGTGCTTGCGGGGGTCGGCCATGACATCGGTATCCGCCAGGCGGGCACCGATGAACATCGCCGGCACGATGGTGGAGGCCACGCCCAGAATGGCCACCGACTGAGCCGCCCACCGCTGGACGTTGGAGACGAAGACGAACAGGCCCTCCGCATGCACCTGCTCCTGGGCGACGGCCTCCGCGTACGTTGTCCCCATGATGGCCGCCGTGGCCCCTGCGTTCAGCCGCGTCCAGATCAGGATCAGAGTGAGGAGGACGCAGACCGCCAGGGCCCGCTTACGGTGCTTTCGCGCCAGCCACCCCGCGAAGACCACGGCCGCTGACCCGTAGGTGCCGATAATATCGCCGTAGAAGAAGATGCCGTGGACAAAACCGAACAGGATCATCCACAGACCGCGACGTCTCACAAGGCGGCGAGCGTCAACAGTGGCCTGCTCGCGGGCCCACGCCTCCTCCGCGGGCGTCGGCTCACGCCCGGCTCCCGCTGCGCCCAGCCTCTGCAGGCGGGCCCTTGTACCGCTCGCAATACGTCGGTTGATCATGACGGTCAGCCCGAAGCCGAAGAGCATGGCGAACAGCGGGTACGCCCGGCTGGTGACCAGCAGGGTACGGACCCAGATCCACGCCGTGTCCGCGGCGCTGCCGGGCGAGCCGCTCCGGACCGTCGCGGCCCACACGGACACATTGGCCAACGCAATGAGCAGGAGCATAAAACCGCGGGCCACGTCGGGGGCCGGATAGCGCACACCCCGAGGACCGGTGAACGATGTCGCCAGATGCATGGATGCACGCTATGAGAAGGCCACCGCCGAGACTTCCCCCGCACGGTCAGGGCCATTCTCCCCCCTGGGGAGGAGGACTCGGGCAGCACCGCGGCCCCGGAGCTCACGACGTCCTGTCATAAACCGCAGACGGTACTTGCGCAAACCAGCCCACCAGCACGCGCCGGCGGGCGGGCACCGCACCGGCACCGCCGTCGAGAAACCACCGCTTTACCCAGTAATGACGCCATTCCGCCCGCCCCGACCCGAGCCCGCCGAGCGGGGGCGTCCGAGCCCCCGCCCCGCGCCCCTACCGTGGGTCCCGAGCCAATGACGCCGACGAAAGGTCCTTCCGTGCGCATCGCACTCTTCGCGACCTGCATCGGAGACTCGATGTTCCCGCAGGCGCCGCAGGCGACCGTCGCCATCCTGGAGAGACTCGGGCACGAGGTGGTCTTCCCGGAGGGGCAGGTCTGCTGCGGGCAGATGCACGCGAACACCGGGTACTTCGCGCAGGCCGCCTCCCTCATCCGCAACCATGTCAGGACCTTCGAGCCGGTGCTCGACGGCGAGTGGGACGCCGTCGTCGTGCCCTCCGGATCCTGCGCCGGGGCGACCCGCCACGAGCAGGCGCTCGTCGCCGAGCACGTGGACGACGCCGCCCTGGCGCGCCGCTCCAAGGAGGTGGCGGCCAAGACCTACGAGCTCTCCGAACTGCTCATCGACGTCCTGGGGGTGACCGACGTCGGCGCCTCATTCCCGCATCGGGTCACCTATCACCCGACCTGCCACTCCTTGCGCGTCGCCAAGGTCGGCGACCGCCCCTACCGGCTCCTGAAGGCCGTCGACGGCATCGACCTGACTCCTCTACCCGATGCGGAGGTGTGCTGCGGCTTCGGCGGCACCTTCTCCATGAAGAACCATGAGACCTCCACGGCCATGCTCGCCGACAAGGTCTCCCACGTCATGTCCACCCGGGCCGAGGTGCTGTGCATGGGCGACTACTCCTGCCTCATGCACGTCGGCGGCGGCCTGTCGCGCCTGAACTCGGGGGTGCGGATCATGCACCTGGCGGAGATCCTCGCCTCGACCAAGGACCGGCCCTTCAGCGGCAACGTGTCCTTCGCCCCCGCTGCGAGGGACGTGAAGAAGGAGGCGGCGCTCCGATGAGTCTGACCTTCCTGGGCATGCCGGCGGGTCCGGGCCGCGCGAGCACGCCGACGACGCCGGGCGCCACGGCCGACTCAGCCAGCTCGGCCGGCTCAGTCGGCTCAGTCGGCTCGGCCGATTCAGCCGGCTCAGCCCACACCGGCGGGTGGCGCACCACCGTCGAGATCCCCGACAACACCCTGCGGTGGGGCGAGTCCTTCCCGGCCGCGGCCCACCAGACCCTTCAGAACACCCAGTTGCGCCGCAACCTGGGGCATGCCACGCGCACCATCCGGAACAAGCGCGCCGTGCGTGTGGAGGAGATGCCGGACTGGGAGGAGCTGCGTCAGGCGGCCAGCGCCGTCAAGAACGAGGTCATGAGTCACCTGCCCGAGCTCCTGGAGCGCTTCGAGGCCAATGTGACGGCGCGCGGCGGCATCGTCCACTGGGCGCGCGACGCCGCCGAGGCCAACCGGATCGCGACCTCGATCATCAGGGCCAAGGGCGTCGACGACGTCGTCAAGATCAAGTCGATGGCGACCCAGGAGACCAACCTCAACGAGCACCTGAGGGCCGAGGGCATCACCGCCCACGAGACCGACCTGGCCGAGATGATCGTCCAGCTCGCCGACGACATGCCCTCCCACATCGTGGTGCCGGCCATCCACCGCAACCGCTCCGAGGTGCGCGGCATCTTCCTGGACCGCATGGGCGACGCCCCCGCGGACCTGTCGGACGACCCGGTCGATCTGGCCGGGGCCGCCCGCGCCCATCTGCGCAAGAAGTTCCTCCACGCCTCGGTGGCCGTCTCGGGCACCAACATGGGCGTAGCCGAGACCGGCACCGTCTCGGTCTTCGAGTCCGAGGGCAACGGCCGCATGTGCCTGACCCTGCCCGACACGCTCATCACCCTGATGGGCATCGAGAAGCTGGTCCCCCGCTTCCAGGACATCGAGATCTTCTCCCAGCTCCTGCCGCGTTCCGCCACCGGCGAGCGCATGAACCCCTACACCTCCATGTGGACGGGCGTCACCCCCGGAGACGGCCCCCAGGAATTCCACCTGATCCTCATGGACAACGGCCGCACCAAGGTCCTCGCCGACCCGATCGGTCGCCAGGCCCTCGCCTGCATCCGCTGCGGCTCATGCATGAACATCTGCCCGGTGTACCAGCACACTTCCGGCCACGCCTACGGCTCCGTCTACCCGGGCCCCATCGGCGCGATCCTGACCCCGCAGCTCACCCAGGGCCTCGACGAGCACGATCCTGTGCACACCCTGCCCTTTGCATCCTCCCTGTGTGGTGCGTGTGGCGAGGTCTGCCCCGTCAAGATCGACATCCCCACGATCCTTATTCACATGCGTGCGCGCACGGTCGACGTCAAGCGCAACCTGGTGCCGGACGTGTGGGACCTCGCGATGGGCGTGACCACCCCGGTCATGTCGAACGCGAAGCTGTGGAAGGCCGCGAACATGCCGACCAAGGCGACGCGCCTCTTCGCGAAGAAGGGCGCGATTGGCGCACTGCCCTTCCCGGCCTCGCTGTGGACCCGCGCGCGCGACCTGCCAGTCGCTCCCAAGGAGACCTTCCGTCAGTGGTGGAAGCGCACCCACAAGGATTCCGACGCCAACGCGCCTCGCACGGACGCCCCCGCGACGGGTGTCCCGCTCGCGTCCGAGCACGGCATGACCACCAACACGACCCCGAAGGAGGCGTAACATGAGCACCACCACCATGGATGCGAAGACCGCGATCCTGGCTCGCGCACGCGACGCCATCTCTCGTTCCCAGCAGGACCGTCCGGTGCGCCCGATCCCCCGCGACTACATCCGCTCCACCGAGCACGCGCCCGGTTCGCAGGCCGTCATTGACGAAATGATCGAGAAGCTCGAGGACTACTCGGCCAAGGTCGTCGTGGTCTCCAAGGAGTCCGAGGTCGCCGACGCGATCTCGACCTTCCTGGCCGACCAGAAGGCCGCCTCCGTCGTGGTCCCCACCGGCCTGGACGACGCCTTCAAGGAGGCCGCCGCCCGCGACGGCCGCACGGTCCGCGAGGACAGTCGCGAGCAGGCCATCCCGACGCTGGAGCTCGACGAGATCGACGCCGTCGTCACGCGTTGCCGCGTCGCGATTTCTATCTCCGGCACCATCGTCCTCGATGGCGAGCCCGACCAGGGTCGCCGCGCGATCTCGCTCGTGCCCGACACCCACGTCGTCGTCCTGCGTGCCTCCGACATCGTTCCCACGGTGCCCCAGGCGGTCGAGATCCTCGGCAAGAACCCGACCCGTCCGATGACCTGGATCGCCGGCGGCTCGGCGACCTCCGACATCGAGCTGGTCCGCGTCAACGGCGTGCACGGCCCCCGCTTCCTGCGAGTCGTCATCGTCAAGTGATCTGATCACGACGCAGGAGTGCCCGGTTGCCACTCGGCAGCCGGGCACTCTGCTTATCTGAGCCGGGGCTCACCTGATGTTTCCCTGCGACAGAGTCTCAGCGCAGGTAGCGTCCCGTGACCGAGGGCTCATTGGCCACGATATCGCTCGGAGTGCCCTGCGCGACGATACGACCACCCTCGATGCCGCCGCCCGGGCCCATGTCGATGATCCAGTCAGCGCAACGGATCAGGTCCAGGTCGTGCTCGATGACGAGGACCGTCGCTCCCCGCTCAATGAGGCGCTGGAGCACATCGATGAGGACCTGCACGTCGTCGGGGTGCAGGCCGATGGTCGGCTCGTCGAAGACGAAGAGCGTGCCGTCCTGGCGCCTGCCCATCTCCGAGGCGAGCTTGAGTCTTTGCGCCTCACCACCGGAGAGGGCGGGCGTCGCCTCGCCGAGCGTCAGATACCCGAGGCCGAGGCCCGCCAGGGTCTCCAGGATCGCTCCCGCTTTCTTCAGGCCGCGCACGGCCACCCGGGCCTCGTCGACGCTCATCGCCAAAATATCGGGTAACGAGAGGCCATCACGCCGAATCGATGCAGCCTGCGCGCCGTAGCGGCTCCCCCGACAATCCGTGCACTCGATGTCAACGTCGGGTAGAAACTGAACGTCCAGGGTGATCTGCCCCGTCCCATCGCAGGTCGGACAACGCAGCGAACCCGTGTTGTAGGAGAATGCGCCGGGCTTCAGCCCGGCGGCCTGCGCCTCCTCCGTGCGCGCAAAGGCCCGGCGTAGCTCGTCCAGCACGCCAGAGTACGTCGCCACAGTCGAGCGCACATTCACGCCGATCGGTGTCGCATCAATGAGGTTGACCCGCGACAGACCGCCAGCATCCACGTCGCGCACGTGCGCGGGCAGCGACTCGCCCGCCAAGCGCGCAAGCAGCGCGGGAACCAGCGACTCCAGGACGAGCGTCGTCTTACCCGACCCGCTCACGCCCGTGACGGCCGTCAGCGAGCCGATGGGAATGTCCACGCTGAGGGGGCGCACCGTGTGTATCTGCGAGGTCTCCAGGTGAATCGCGTCGCGCCCGTCGACGTCCGCTCCCCGACCCGGCTCCTCTGCCGCCCGCTCGACGCGACGCAGCCCCGCCATGTAAGGGCCGATGCGAGAGGCTGGGGTGTGGCAGGCCTCGTCGATGGTGCCCTGGAAGATGACGCGACCGCCGTCCGCGCCAGCTCCCGGGCCGATCTCGATGAGGTGGTCGGCGGCCCGCAGGACCCGCGTGTCGTGGTCGACGACGACAACGGAGTTTCCGTCGGCGATAAGCTCACGGATGATCGATAGGACACCGTCGACGTTGGAGGGGTGCAGACCGATTGTCGGCTCGTCCAGCACGTAGAGGACACCGGTCGTACGGTTGCGTACCGCGCGGGCGAGCTGCACGCGCTGGCGCTCGCCATTGGACAGCGTCGAGGACGCGCGGTCGAGGGACAGGTAGGACAGGCCAAGCTCCACGAGGCGATCCATCGGCTCGGTCATCTCGTCGACGATGACGCGGGCCATGGGTGCGACCTCGGCCGGGACGAGGCCGGGGACGCGGCGCACCCACTCGCGCAGTTCCGTGAGGGTCAGGCGAGAGGCCTCGCCAAGGTCGATGCCGTCGATGAGCGTCGAGCGCACCCGCTCCCCCAGGCGCGTGCCGTCGCATGCCGGGCACGTGCGGGTGATGAGATATTTGTCGACGCGCGCGAGGGCCTTCTCATCTTTCGCCTTCGACAGGGCATTCTCGACCGTGGCAACCGCATTAAAGTAGGTGAAGTCCAGCTCGGCGCCGCCCGTCTTAGTCGCGACGACGATGTGGCGCTTTTCGGCGGGCCCCTCGTAGACGATTGTCTTTTCGGCGTCGGTCAAGTCCCGGAAGGGTACGTTCGTGCGCACGCCCATCTCGCGGGCGACGTCCTTCATGAGTTTCCACATGAGGGATCCCCACGGGGAAACCGCACCCTCGTCGATGGTGAGGGACTGGTCGGGCACGAGGGACGCGCGGTTGACGACGCGCTGGATGCCCGTCCCTTCGCACACCGGGCACGCGCCGCCCGAGTTGAAGGCCATCTCCTCCGCGCCGAGGCCGTCAAAGGACTCCCCGCATTGCGGGCACATGAGAGGCACTTCCAGGGCGACGTTTCGCGAGGGCGGGACGCGGTGCCCGTTCGGGCACAGGTAGGAGCCCGCGCGCGAGAAGAGGAGGCGCATGTGGTTGAGAAGCTCCGTGGCTGTCCCGAAGGTGGAGCGCACGTCGGGCACGCCCGGGCGTTGGCGCAGCGCAAGCGCGGCCGGCACGTGCGCGACCTCGTCGACCGAGGCCTTGGCCGCCTGGGAGATGCGCCGACGCGTGTAGGTCGCCAGGGACTCCAGGTAGCGCCGCGATCCCTCGGCGTAGAGCGTGCCCAGGGCCAGGGAGGACTTGCCCGACCCGGACACGCCCGCGACTGCGACGAACGCGTTCAGAGGAACGTCGACGTCCACGTTTTTCAGGTTGTGGACGCGGGCGCCGCGCACGCGGATGACGCTGGGCATGTCAGAAGCCCAACCGCCCCAGCATCTTCGGGTCGGACTGCCAGTCCTTCGCGGTGCGCACGTGCAGGTCGAGGTAGACGCGCCGTCCCAGCAGCTCCTCGATGCGGGCGCGGGCCTGGGTGCCGATCTGTTTAAGGCGGCTTCCCTTGCGGCCGATGATGATGGCCTTCTGGGAGTCGCGCTCGACGTAGACGTTCACGTGAATGTCGAGCATGGGCGGGCGGTCGTCGCCCTCGCGACGCGGCCTCTCGATGATCTCCTCGACCTGGACGGCCAGGGAGTGAGGCAGCTCGTCGTGCACGCCCTCCAGGGCTGCCTCGCGGATGAATTCGGCGATGAGGGTGTCGCGGGACTCGTCGGTGACGTCACCTGACGGGTACAGCGGCGGCGACAGTGGCACAGTCTGCGCGAGCACCTCACGCAGGTGGTCGATGCCCTTGCCCTCCACGGAGGAAACGGGGACGATGGCGGCCCACTCCCCCAGCTTCTCGATGGACAGCAGGTGCTTCATGACACGCTCGCGCGGCACAGCGTCGCACTTGGTCGCCACCGCGATGATCGGGCGTTTGATGCCGCGCAGCTCGCGGGCGATGAACTGGTCGCCGGGGCCGATGCGCTGGTCGGCAGGCAGGCAGAAGAGCACGACGTCGACCTCGGAGAGGGCCTCACGCACCATGTCGTTGAGTCGCTTGCCCAGCAGCGTGCGCGGACGGTGGTATCCGGGTGTGTCCACGAGCACCAGCTGGTAGCCCTCCCCGTGCACGATGCCGCGGATGTTGTGACGCGTCGTCTCAGGACGGCCGGAGGTGATCGCGATTTTGCGCCCGACCAGGGCGTTCGTCAGGGTCGACTTGCCGACGTTGGGGCGCCCGACGATCGAGATGAAGCCGGCGCGGAAGTCCTCGGGGAAGTCCGGCATCTCGATGGTCGCAGCCGCGTCCTCGCGCAGGGATGCGAGCGAGGTCAGCGCCTCGAAGGCGTCGAGGTCGGCGTCCTCCTCGTCCTGAAGGCCCTCAAGGTCCTCGTACTCTTCCTCGTCCTCGGAGTCCTCGTCGTCGCCGGGTTCAGCCCCGGCCTCGTCCCCGACCTCGTCGGAGGTGTCGTCGCCGAGGCCGACGTCGATCTGCGCGCGAGCGTCGGCTTCCGGGTCGGCCGCGTCGGGTTCGACCTCAATGCGCGCGTCCCCGAAGGCGTTGGGGCCGGCCATGAGTTCGTCGTCGGAGGGGAATCGCATGTCAGTTGTCCTTGTCGTCGGCGGGGTTGTGGTCGGGGGTCAGGGGCTGCGCGTCGGGGTCGAGGCGGCACAGGATCGTGGAGACCTGGCGGCGGCGTCCGCGCGCCTCTTCGGCGGTCATCATGACGCCAGCGAGGGTGCCGGTCGCGCCGGGCAGGGGGACCTTACCGATGGCCTTGGCGAGCAGACCACCGACGGAGTCGACGTCCTCGTCTTCGATCTCGCGTTCGAGGAGCTCGCCCAGTTCGGAGATCGGGTAACGCGCGGGCACGCGCCACACGCCCGGCTCGACTTCTTCAGGTTCGATGGCGTGGCGGTCATGCTCGTCGGTCAGCTCGCCGACGACCTCCTCAAGGATGTCCTCAAGCGTGACCAGGCCAGCGACACCGCCGTACTCGTCGATGACGATCGCCATGTGGAAGCGCTCGGCCTGCATCTGGCGCAGCATGTCGTCCGCGGGCTTCATTTCGACGGCGTATTCGGCGGGGCGCATCATCTGCTCCGCGCGCATGTCGAGCTGGCCGCCCGCGGCCTCCCAACGTGAGACGAGGTCCTTGAAGTACAGGATGCCGCGAATATCGTCCACGTCGTCACCGACGACGGGCACGCGCGAGAATCCGGAGCGCACGAAGAGGCGCAGCGCGGAGGGGGCAGGCGTGTCGGCGTCGATGGTCACCATGTCGGTGCGCGGCACCATGACCTCGCGCACGAGCGTGTGCCCCAGGTCGAGGACGGAGCGGACCATGTCGCGGTCCTCTTCCTCGAAGCTCTCGGGTTCGCCGACCTCGTCGACGATTTCACGCAGGTCAGAGATGAGCTCGGCGCGTGCCTGGGCCTCGGTGGGTTCTGGCGCAGGGCGAGAGGAGCGCACGCGGGTCAGCAGCGGGTCCGCGACGTGACTCAGGCGCGCGAGACGGTCAGCCAATCGCGTGCCAACCAGCGCGATACCTTCGGGGTTGCGCGCGCCCCACTGGGCGGGCAGGAAGGAGACAAAGACGAGCTGGATGACTGCGATCACGCTGACGGCGATGAGGGCGACGGCCCACCACGGCAGATTCGTGCCGACCAGGACGATCGTGCCCATGACCGCGTAGACGACCTGCCAGAACGTACGGAAAGCACGCAGCGACAGCAGGGTGCGCCGACGGTGATCCACGAGGCCGTAGAGGACGCGCGCGTGCCTGCGCTCTTCCTCGATGAGGTCTTCGACGCCGGCGAGGGTCAGGCGTTGGATGGCCTGCTCGACGCTCTGCGCGAAGGAGGCCGAGGCCAGGGCGATGACGGCGAGGATCAGGAGGGCTACGGAGGGCACGTCCAGGGCCGACGAGGCCGGGGACGCTTCAAGGGGAAGGATCATCGGGTGGCCAGGAAGGTCAGCAGGAGCTTGCGCTGGAGCGCGAACATGACCTCGCGCTCCGCGTCGGTCGCGTGATCGTATCCCAGGAGGTGCAGCATGCCGTGCGTGGCCAGGAGCAGCATCTCCTCGGCGGCGCTGTGGCCGGACTCGGCGGCCTGGCGCGCGGCGACCGTGGGGCAGATGCAGATGTCGCCGAGCATGCCGGGAGGCGTGGGGCGATCCGCCGTGCCGGGGCGCAGTTCGTCCATGGGGAAGCTCATGACGTCGGTCGGGCCGGGCAGGTCCAGCCAACGCACGTGCAGGTCCTCCATCGGCTCGGGCTCGATGAAGATGATGTTGACTTCCGCGTCGGAGCTGACGTGCATCTGGTCGAGCACGTAGTCGGCCAGCGCGGAAAACTCGGCTTCGTTGATCTCGTAGTCGGTCTCGTTGATGACCTCGGTCATGACGTGTACTCCCTGCGTGCGGTGTTGTGACTGCGCGTGCGTGCGCGACGCGCGGCGTTTCTATCGTCGAAGCGCTGGTAGGCGTCAATGATCGCGCCGACCAGCTCGTGGCGCACGACGTCGGCGCTGGTCAGGTGGCAGAACTCGATGTCGTCGATGTCGCCAAGGATGTTTTCGACGACAGACAGGCCCGAGGTCTGGCTGCCCGGCAGGTCAACCTGCGAGGCGTCGCCGGTGACGACGACCTTGGAGCCAAAACCCAGGCGCGTGAGGAACATCTTCATCTGTCCGACCGTGGTGTTTTGGGCCTCGTCCAGGATGATGAAGGAATCGTTGAGGGTGCGTCCGCGCATGTAGGCCAGGGGTGCGACTTCGATGGTGCCGGCGGCCATGAGCTTGGGCAGGGCCTCGGGGTCGAGCATGTCGCCGAGGGCGTCGTAGAGGGGGCGCAAGTAGGGGTCGATCTTGTCGGTGAGGGAGCCGGGCAGGAAGCCGAGGTTCTCCCCCGCCTCGACGGCCGGGCGGGTCAGCACGATGCGGCGCACCTCGCCGGAGAGGAGGCGGCGAACGGCCTGGGCCATCGCCAAGTAGGTCTTGCCCGTGCCCGCGGGGCCGATGCCGAAGACGACGGTCGCGCGGTCGATGGCGTCCGTGTAGGCCTTCTGGCCGGGGGTCTTGGGGCGGATCGAACGCCCGCGCGCGGAGAGGATCTCTTCCGTGGGGGCTTCGCCCGAGGTGAGGCGTCCGAGCAAGCCGATGGCCTGTTCAACGGCGGCGGCGTCCAGGGCGGTGCCGCGCCGGGCCATGCCGATGAGTTCTTCGAGGAGGCCCGCGGCCACGTCAATATCGGCCTGAGTGCCGGCCAGCGAGATTTCACGCCCGGTGACGAGGAAACGGACGTGCGGGAAGCCGCGTTCGAGGGCGCGCAGAACCTGGTCTGCGACGCCGAGGACCACGATCGGGTCCATGTCTGCGGGGATGGTGACGCGCCCCGTGGTGTGTGCGAGGGTGGCCGCCGCGAGCGTCGGCGCTGTGTTCTCCGTAGTCATACTGCTTCCATTCTACGCTGGAGCGCCCCTCCACAGGCTTCACGTTGCCCTCTCACGCAGTGACCCCGGACGCATCGGAGCGGCGCGGCGGATGGTTCCCGGATGCATGGATGCCCTGGGAACACGCACAATGAAGCCATGCCCACCCTCGAAGAACTCGTTTCGCACCCGCCGCAGCTGCCGGTCACGCGTGCCCTGGGCGATATCGCGGCGGCAACCCGGCCGGGTGGCTGCGCGGTCATCACAGCGCCTCCGGGCACGGGTAAGACGACGCTACTGCCGCCCGCGGTGGCGGTGGCATTGGCCCAGTACGACGCATCGGCCGGGCGCGTGCTCGTCACCCAGCCGCGCAGGGTGGCCGCGCGGGCGGCGGCCCGCCGGATCGCGCGTCTGCTCGGCGAGGAGGTCGGCGGGCAGGTCGGTTATTCGGTGCGCGGGGATTCGCGGGTCAGCGAGCGTACGCGCGTGGAGATGGTGACGCCGGGCGTGGCACTGCGCCGCCTGCAGCGCGATCCGGAGCTGCCCGGGGTGTCGGCGCTGATCGTGGATGAGTTCCACGAGCGCGACCTGGATACGGACCTGGCTCTGGCGTTCGCACTGGATGCCCGCTCGGCGCTGCGCGACGACCTGTTCGTGGCCCTCACGTCGGCCACGCTCGAGGCCTCGCGCACGCTGGATTTCCTGCGCTCCTCGACGGGAGAGGAGCCCGCGCTCGTCGATATTCCGGGGGATATTTTTCCGCTGGAGCTACGCTACGCTCCCCCGCCGCGCGGCGTCGAGGCCGTGGGCGCGATCGGGAACGAGCGCGTGGGCGTGCGCCGAGAGTACCTGGCGCACGTGGCGCGCACGGTCGAGGAGACGGTCGCCGCCACCGAGGGCTCGGTTCTGGTGTTCTTGCCGGGCGTGGGCGAGATCGAGACCGTGCGCAGCAACCTGCACCTGGGCGATGTCCCGGTCCTGACGCTGCACGGACAGCTCAGCGCCGCCGAGCAGGACCGTGCACTCTCCCCCGCTTCCGGCCGCCGCGTCATCCTCTCCACGTCGATTGCGGAGTCGTCTCTGACGGTCCCGGGCGTGTCCGTCGTCGTGGACGCGGGGCTTGCGCGCGAGCCGCGCTTCGACGCGGGCCG
>ERZ773079.711-NODE-711-length-21411-cov-3.614394_pt1 | contig 21411 bp, 20 predicted proteins | sample MGYA00511355_ERZ773079 | MGnify/ENA primary metagenome ERZ773079 (study PRJEB29015, sample SAMEA2737979) | human oral metagenome | biome: human oral; feature: human-associated habitat; material: dental | place: China | collected 2117 ... | reverse complement strand
AAACGTCTTAGACTTTAAGCTGCCGATCGGTGTCTCTCCCTCTATTTTTGAATACCGATTGAGTGTACGCGGCATCTTATTCGCGAACAGGATCATAGCACGATCCACTTTTTCCAGACGGCTGCGAATCGCTGCATAGCGTTCTGCTTCTTTGCGTGCTGCCACATGTTTTTTATACATAGCGGCGATGGCTGCATCTGTCGGCTGTGTACTCTGATTCTGCCGAACGATGGCATCGACCTTTTCCCGGAAAGCATCCGTCTTCATTTCCGTTTTGAGCACGGCCAGTTTCTTTCCTAACGTCGTTCTTTCATCGCTCAAACGCTTTACTTCACGCAGCGCATCAAAAAGAGCAGGAGACTTTTCTTTTTTCTGTACGAGGGCATCTACATGTGCGCGAGCCGTTTGTAGCTTCTTTGCCGCTGCGGCGTAGGCTTTCTTTGTTTTACCATATTCACCGCTAAATACACGATCAACCGCAGAGGCGTATTGCATCTTTTTGTCAGTGGACTTCTTCATCCGTTTATATTGTGCAAATTCACGCGCTGCGAGTTTCCGATATACAGATTCCTTTTTCGCGCAATACGAATAGACATCCTCCACTGTTACCGTGTATGGATCGTCTTGAATTTCTGCAATCTCCCGGTCGTCCAGTGCGTTTTCGCGCTCGGTGCGAATACGCAGGCGTTCCATCTGTATTTCGCGTGCGATTTTGCGCAGTGCAAAATCGTTGGCGAATACAGCGATATTTACCTCTTCTAGCGAGCGTTCGTCAGTGGCATCGGCGGGGACTTCTGAATCATCAGCCGTGCGGTATGCCTCCTCAATCGCGAACTGAATTTTTTTCATCATGGCAGGGTTCTTGTAAATGTTTCCAAGGTGCGGTGCCGGTGTCCGATCGAGCAGCACCGCTTCCTCTAGTTTCCCCTGCTCAATCAGATCATGACGTTGTGCATCCAGCGTTCGATGATCGATTCGGCAGGACAGACCTTTTTCTTTGAATTTATCGTTGACGATCTGTGCCCATTTTTCACGCAGTTCAAGCGTTGCCTCCTTCCGTGCCCAATACGTCTCTGTGCGGTAGCCCTGTGTCGGTTCACCCGCTTCGTTCTCTGCGTAGTTTTTGAAAAACTTATCTTCTGAGAGCGAGCGATCCGCCTCTAACACTTTTTCGCTGAACATCAAATGACAGTGAATGTTACGATGCCGGCTGTCGAATGCTGCCGGTTTGTCATGAATCGCGTATGAATATACGTGGTTCTTTTTTATTCCCGTCTCCTCTATGAATCGCTCGATCAGGGCTTTGTTTTCTTCAAGGGTCAGCTCTTCCTGTAAGCCGATGCGGAACTCCCGATATGCACGTCCGTTCTTGCGTCGGTGGGTTTCGGCTTGCTCCCAAAAATCAGAGGCGTTTTCCGCCCACTCCGGCAGATTGCCGGAAGCAAGAAAAACAAGGTCTTCCCGTCTTGAGCGGCTTTTCTCAAACTTTCCTTCACGGGCAATATACTCAAAATGCAATTTTGTATTGAGTTTTGAGCCGTCACGGCGTGTACCGTGCGGCGTATTCTCGAAGTAGAAAATTGACATTTTGACTCCTTTGCCGCAGCAAATGTTTTATCGCCGCTCGCGGCGATCTGCACATCCATGTGCGCATGGATGTGCCTCATCATGCTCTTTGAAGCATGATGAGATGCGGCGACGCCGCATTGCGCCGGAGGCGCACCGGTCCAGCCGGAGGGTGGCGCATGGAAATCTCAAAGAGATTTCTGTAAATGCGCATTCCTTTTTCTGTTATCGGTATAATATCATATTACCTCTTTTAAGGCAATATCTACCCAAAAAATACTTTCTATTATCTTTTATATAGCAGTATAACCAAAGAATGAATACAAGACAAAATATCTATAATTAACTGTTTATCTGTTTATATAAAACCTAATATATGATAAAATTTTCTAGAAGGAGGTGATAGAACGTATGGAACAACAGGAAAGATTTTATCCAAAAGGCAAAGCGACGGATGTATTTGATCGCGGTGCCGCAAAACGCTTCCAGACGGATTTATACAATCTTGCATTGGATAAAGACGTTGCCAAAAAGAGAAATCTTCTCTATATGGCACTGCTTGCCCTATGTGTTGTTGCTATGGTATTTGTCGTGACAACGGCGAACTTTAAGACCTATGTCGTTCGTGTGGATAATGCAACGGGACAGGTGGAAGCCGGAGGCGAGCTGAAAGCGACGAATTACAATCCGCAGGAAGCAGAAGTGCGTGCGTTCCTCGTACAGTTCATTCGAGATACAAGGACAGTACCGCTTGATCCGGTGCAGTATAAGACGAACTGGGCACACGCACAACATTTTTTGACGCAGGAAGCGGCGAACAAATTAAACGCCATATTGCAGACGGACAATCCTGCATCGAAGTTTGGCAGAGCAACAATACAGCCGACAATCCGATCCATTCAGGCGCAGCCGGGATCACCGTCAACGTATCAGGTACGCTGGGTAGAAGATGAATTTGCACTGAGCGGGAATGCCACAGGTGTGAAAACAAGCTACACAGCGCTGCTTTCGGTTGTGCTTGATCCGCCAAAGAAAGAGGAAGAGCTGCTTATCAATCCGCTCGGACTCAAGATTAAGGATTTGACAATCACGAAAGAGATGGAAGAAAGGAAATAAGGGGGTGACATTGTGAAACTGAGGCGTAAGGTAAAAAATGCCTTTTTGATCGTGGGTGCAGCCTCTTTCGCAGCCATGCCCCTAACGGCATTTGCCTCCATACATACAACTGCTGAGGCATGGCATACGGAATCACGCTTAGAGTATATATATAACTACGATGGCGTGTATGAGGTTTTTGCACGCAAGGGATATGTCGTAGACATTACGCTCAAAGCGGGAGAAGAGATCAGCGGCGTTATTGCGGGAGATACCGCACGCTGGATGATCGAAACGGCGGTGATCGGAAGCACGCCGCACGTTTTCATCAAGCCTGTTGTGGACGGCGTGACAACGAATTTTGTCATCTACACACAAAGCCGCGCGTATCATCTTTTGTTGTCGGAGCGAGAGGACTATACACCGATTATATGCTGGAACTACCCTGAAAACGTGTACCCCTCGGTGGAGGCGACACCGGAGCAGGAAGTATTCAACGAAATATTCACGGAGCAGGTTGATGGACGGAGCGTCTATAAGGCGCTGCATCGTGATTATGAGTTTAAGGGCAGCAAGCGTGCGGATGAAGGTCTGTTTCCTCTCGAAGTTTTCGATGATGGAACACGGACGTACATCAAATTGGGCAAGGGCAACAAGTATGATCTGCCTGTCCTGTATCGGGTAGAAGATAAGAACAAGGGGAAGCTGACCCTTGTGAATTATCGTGTCCGTCATGGGTATATCATTGCAGATCGCGTATTTGATCACGCGCGGCTCAAATATTCAGATCGCGAATACGTTGATATATTGCCCAAAAAAGATGATCCGGCAAAAGAGGATAAGGCGGTGAAACACAAGTGATGGGGTTCGATGTTCAGAAGATCAAGCAGAAGCTCTTTCATAGAGACTCTGATTCCAATGAAGAGGATTTTATAGAAGAAGATGGGTACTCCTCCGGCGACGTTTCGTATGATGATACAGACCCGGCAGAACGCGCCAAAACCGTGAAGAAAAAGCTCATCATGGTGGGCGTAGGAGCAGTGGCTATTTTTGCCGCTGCATCTGTAGCGAGCAACGCATTGTTTAGCGGCAGCAGCGAAGGTGAAAGAAACGCGCAGCAGCAAACGGGACCGACGGGAACTGTGACCGCAGGAACCCCTGCTGACGCCTTCCCTGCCAAGTATTCCGAGATTGCACAAACACAAGGAAAACAGCAGACGAACGGACACAATCATGCAGCAGGAAGCGATATGAGGACTCCGCAGCGAGATCCGCAGCTTGATACTGCACCGCAACCGACTCCTGTGCGTGTGGAGACTGTACCCGCAGGGATAGCACCTTCTGCGCCGGTAATGCAGACGATTGATCCCGATGCCGGAAGCCGTGCACAGGCAGCCGAAAAAGCTGCGGATCAGGCGGCAAAAGAACGCGCCCTTATTGATGGAAGCGCACTTGCTTTCCAGATCGCAAAAGCAATCGCAGACGGCACGCCGGTCGCCGCTGTCCAACCGATTGAAAATGCAGCGGTCAACGCCGGCAATACCGTACAGAATATCAGCTATACGTCCCCTTCTCCCCCTGTGCAGAATGGAGGCGGCGGCTATGTATTGAATGCCGGTTCTGTCATTCAGGCGACGCTCCTTACCGGTGTCACAAGCAATGTACCGAACGGGGATGTTGTGGCGCAAGTGCGGCAGGATATTTATGACAGCCTCACCGGTCGATATTTGCTGATTCCACAGGGCAGCCGCCTGATTGGAAAAACGGCCCTTGCAGGGGGCAAACGCATAGGCGTTGTTTTTCAGCGAATTATTCTGCCCAATGGCGCGTCACTCACTCTACCGGATCAACAGGCAATCGATGGCGTAGGCTATCCCGGGTTGGTGGATAAATATGACGATCATCGCGGCTCAATTTATCGTGCGGGGGTCATCACTGCGCTGCTTGGAGCAGGAATGCAGAGTCTGACAGGCAATACATCCGGCACGGATAACCGCAGCCCCGGAGAAGAGGCGGTATCGGGTGCAGTCGCTTCCATTCTTCGCACCGGGCAGCAGCTGATTGCCAAAGATGTAGATGCACAGCCGACGATCGAGATTACGCCCGGCTATCAGTTCAGCGTATTCATCAATCAAGACCTTTCGATCGGCGCATACGAGTACAGCAATGAATAACTTTGTGCGCGTCTATATCTTCCTGATGACGCTGCTGGTTGGCGCATGGATAGCAACGCAGAAGCTCGCAGAAATGCTTGCGTATAATCCGCGTCTTGGTACGCCGTTTCTCTTGCAGGGAAAACCGTACTATATGCCGTGGGATTATATGCGGTGGTATCTCAAATTCAACGACGAGATACCGCTTGCCTTCAAGGAAACCAATATCTATATCCTCGGGGCGTTTGTCATTGCTCTTGTCATCCTTGCGCTCACGCTGCCAAAGAAGCAGGATGATTCACACGGCAGTGCCCGTTGGGGCACATACGAAGACCTTGCGAAGATGGAGCTGATCAGCGCGGGCGGCGTTGTTGTCGGACAGCGTGATAATGCGTTCATCCGTGCTGTGACAGGGCTTATGCGCACGTTAGATACGTTGCAAAAGGAAAAGGTCGCCTATGCGGAAATGAGGTTTGAACGGCGTCAAGATAAAACGAAGGACGCCCTGATGAATCAGATTACGCATATTTCACAGCGACTTGCAGATGAAGATGTGTCAAGTGAAGGTCAGAAGAAACTGATGCAGCAGCGTTCCGTGTTGGAAGAAGAATTGCAGCGCATACAGAGCTATGACCAGAAGTCTGATCTATTCACGGTTTATCCGTTCGTAGCCCTCTACAAGCGGATCGTGAAATTTCATGCCAAAATTGCACATTTCTACCTGCGCGACAACTCCAACAAACATCTTGCCGTCATTGCCCCCACACGCAGCGGCAAAGGCGTCGGACTCATTATTCCTACGCTTCTTGGTGGTTGGAAGTCCTCGGTCATCGTCAATGACATCAAATCCGAAAACTGGGGCGTTACTGCGGGTTTTCGTAAGCGCATGGGACATACGGTCATCAAATTTGAACCAACGGCGACGGATGGGAGTACAGCACGCTGGAATCCACTTGACGAGATTCCGATCGGCACGCCGGAAGAAGTGTCGGCTGCGCAGAATCTTGCCTACACGCTGGCAGACTATGAAGGAAAGGGGAAACTCGATCATTGGGGAAGCAATGCGGCCGTTGTCATAACGACCGTCATCCTGCATCTCAAATATGCGCACTTTGCTGATCCTGAGCATTATCCGCACCCGCCGACACTCTATGATGTTGCGTCCTTCATGAAGTCCAATACCGTAGGGATGGTCGATGATGAAGGGAATCCTGTCTATGAATGGGTTGATGCGGACGGCAATGCCTATGACAATCCCACCGAAGGTGCTGAGAAAATGCAGAAACTCGAGATCAAGGGATTCGTGGAATCCCTTGAGGACATGATGAATTTCGAGCATGTCCCCGACGACGGCATTGAAATCCGCGCGTGGGATCGCGAGCAAGGCGGTTACGTCAGTCGCAGATATACACCGGAGGATATGCGAAACATGTACCCGCTGGCTACCACGCTGGACGATTCCCCCAATATGCACCCGATTATCTGTCAAAACTTCCGCGAGATTGCCGCAAAGCCGGACAATGAATGCGGCAGCATCGTTTCCACCGCGAATACCGTCCTCAAGGAGTACCTTGATCCGACGCTTGCACGCAATACGTCCGTCAGCGACTTCTGTGTCGATGACCTGATGAATTACAAGCGTCCCGTATCGCTTTATCTGGTGACACCACCGTCCGATCTGCTGCGCCTTGCACCGATCTTCCGGCTCTTCTTTGAAATGATGGTCAAACATCATGCAAAGAAAATCGGTACATACGAGGGCGGCAGAGCGAAGACGATTTACAAGCATAAGTGCCTGTTCCTGATGGATGAATTTTCGTCCCTGGGAAATCTGAAGTCCTTTGCCTCTACCCTCTCCTATATTGCCGGATACGGTATGAAGGTGTTCCTCATCAATCAGGGTTTGCCGCAGATCAATGATATATACGGCAAGGACAATCAGATTTTGATGAACTGTCACTTGCAGATTTTTTACGCCCCGAATGACAACGACACCGCAAAATATGCGGAATCACTTCTTGGCAATAAGACAATCACTGTTGAAAGCGTCTCGGACAGTGGATTTCTCTCGAAGAAGAGTTATTCAAAGTCGCAGACCGGCCGGGCACTGATGACCGCCGATGAGATTAAGCGGCTTGGCGATCAGGAGATTATCGTCGCAAGCGGCAGCCCGCCGATCCTGACGGACAAGGTGAAGTATTACGAGAGCGGCTATTTCCTTTCGCGGCTCTATGATGCTCCCGCCGCAAGCGACATTATCCGCAGTCACCCATATCCTGAACGCGATGCGCTGCTTGCACAAGGAAAGAAAAGCGGTGCAAAAAAGAAGTCTCCGGCGTTCCGCCCGCAATGGATTGAAAATGGCGTCACCGATGCCGGCACGGTAGCAAGAAAGGAGTAAATATGGCGTCATTAAAGCAGATGGAGAAACGCTGGGAAAACCTGCGCAGAAAGCAGGAGGCGCTTCAACAGGAAATGAAGAAGACGAAGCGCAATATGGAGATGCAGCGGACCAATGACATTGGCCGGATTATCCGCAGAACGGGTTTTCCGGTGCATAACATGGCGATCTTGGTCGGTGCGCTTGTCCACGCCAAAGAGCGTATTGATGCGGGCGATCGTCAGGCGATGGATCAATACATCAGCTGCTATACGCGCTTTCAAGCGGATCATCCCGATGCGGGCTTAGACGATTTCATGGAAGAAGCTGCGGTGCAGCAGGAGGAAACGACGGAAGCCGAGAGCGACGAGGGCGGTGAGGAGAGCAATGGCGAGTCAAAACCCGAACTTTGATGTAGTGCTTGGTGTGGATGCTGTAAAGTTAATGCAGCGCGACGACATAACAGAGCTTTACATCAATGATGATGGGAAAATATGGTACAACTCTCACATTGAGGGGAAGGTGAAAACAGAAATATATCTGACGCCCGGAAAGGCACAAGCGATTATCGAACTGGCAGCGGGACAGGCGGGGAAAGTCGTCAATGAAGACATTCCGTCCATATCGGTGGAGATTCAAGGATATGGTGCTCGTTTTCAGGGTGAGATCCCCCCATCGTGCGGCATCCACAGTTCAACATCCGAAAAAAGGCCGTGAAAATCTTTACGTTTCAAGAATATGTGGAGACCGGCTTTATGTCTGAGAAGTATAAGAACTTTTTGGAAGACAGCATTCAAGCGCGTAAAAACATCCTCGTCGCCGGAGGAACGGGAACAGGAAAGACAACCTTCCTGAATGCGATTCTTGCCGCGATTGCTGCCATATCGCCGTACCATCGGCTGATCTCACTGGAAGACTTGCCGGAACTGCAATGTCCGGCAGAGGATTACAGCCCGATGTTTACGAAACAGGACACCGGCGACAGCAAAATTCGCTACAACATGACTCGCCTTCTCGCAGACTGTATGCGCCGCTCGCCGGATCGTATCATCGTTGGAGAGGTGCGCGACGGTGCTGCCTATACCATGCTCAAAGCGTGGAATACCGGTCATCCCGGCGGTGCATGTACCGTTCATGCCGACGGTGCAGAAGAAGGGCTTACCCGTATCAAATCACTTGCGCAGGAAGGCAGCGCAGCCGGTGATGTGAAGGAACTCATCGGGGAGGCAATCGATGTTGTTGTTGCGATCCAGCACGTTGAACTGCCGGACGGTCGGAAGAGCCGCATCGTCAGCGACATCATCGAAGTGGAATCCTATGATCCGGTGCGCCAGCAGTATAACATCCGTCATGTATAAAGGAGTCCATTATGGACACCTAAAAGGAGACCGCTATGGAATTCTATGATATGGTCGATGGCTATTATCAAGACATCGAGGATGGGATTACACAGGCAGAGCCGCGTGAAAATGAATCGGATTGTGGCTTTGAAGAAGTTCGACAGGCGGCAGATGCTCTTCTAAGTGAAATGCGGGCATTTCGTTCGGAGGAAGGTCTTGACGATCTTTCACCGGAGGCATGGGCAGAATATAAGTCAATGCACAACGCCATTCAAGACAGCTTGTACCGAATTGGCAGCAGCCGTCGCACAAAGCAATCGGAAGGTGTGATTCGGGGCGAATCTGCCCATGCAGCGGCATCTCTTCGGAATGCCGGCAGATTTTTTCGACGTGAGCGGGCACGGCTTGCTAAACAGGCGGACGTGCAGCATCCTCTTCCCGTAAAACAGCGGCAGGAGCATCAAAAATGGCAGCTGAGAAAAGCCGTTAAACGCAGAATTGCCCGCAAGGCAAAAATCAATCGAAGAGGCAATGATAAAGGTCGTTTTCAATAAGGTGCGTATGCGCTTTAAGAAAATATAGGGGATGTGTCCATTATGGACACCTGTTTCAGTTCAAGGGAGGAACTATCAATGAAAAGCATTATGAAAAACATGGGCAAAACCATTGCGGCAAAAGCCTTCAGTGCGGGCGTGGGCTGGTATTTGATGAGTAGCAAGGCGTTTGCATCTGGTGTTTCCGCGCTGAAGCAAGGGGGCGCGGGCACTATTGACATTCAATGGCCGTGGATGAAATTTTTCAACTCGCTCGCGGATAACCTTACGGGGCCGCTGCCTATGGTGCTTGGCGTCATGGGGATTGTCGGTGCTGCTATCGTGCTCTTTTCAGGACACAGCGGCGGCGGGACGCAGAAATTCATCCTGCTCATCTTCGCTATTTCGATCTGCTTGTTTGCCGTAAACTTCGTCAATGCAATTTCGGATTCGGCGGGCGGTCTTACGATTATGGGGCTGTGAGATGGAAAAAAATCTGCCGGAAGGCTACGAGATTCCCATTCATCGATCTCTGGTTGCACCGCTCTATTGGATGGGGATTCCACGCAATCTATTCATCGGTGAAATTGTATTCGCTGTCCTCGGTGGGTTGATCTTCAAGACGTTTACCGTCATTATCATCGCCGCTATTGCGCATTACATCTTTCGTTTTCTCGGACAGCAGGATGCACAATTCCATGAAGTTTTTTGGCATTCGCGCCAACATAAGAACTTCTATTATCGGTAGAAGGAGGGGGAATTTTGTTCGGTTTTGGAAAGAGGAAAAAGGCGTTCTCGCAGGAAGTCGGGGCTTTTGCTGAAAAGCCCCGGCTGCAATACCTGCTGCCGTGGGCATTCGTGGACTCTGAAACAGGTATTGTGCATGGAAAAGACCATTCCATGCTTGCCGTCTATGAGTTTCGGGGGCCGGATATGGAGAGTGCCACGGCTCTTGATCTCGTTCACTACAACGCTGCGCTGAATAACGTCATCAAGACGCTTCCGACCGGCTATGTTCTGTATTTTGAAGCACAGCGCAGACGCTCCACAGAGTATGATGCCTCGGAGGTTGATATTCCGATCATCCAAAAGATGGAAAATGATCGCCGTGCATATTATGCGGAGCAGACGCATTTCGAGACGCGCTATTACTTTACCGTCTATCTTGAACCGCCGCAGCTGATTAAGTCCAGGCTTACGGATGCGTTCATCGCCGATGCGAAGAGCGAAGGGAAAAGCGCGGACATGCGTCTCTACGTCGAAGTCGTTGAGAAGTTTATTGCCAACGTCAATCTCATCGGCGATATGCTGCAACCGTGGTTTCCCGATCTGCGGCCGCTGTCAGCAGAAGAGGTTGTCACCTTCCTGCATACGACCATATCAGACAAGAATCATCGTGTCCGCGTGAATCCGCAGTATTACATCACGGATTATATCTGTGATGCGGATGTTCTGGGCGGCCGGGAAATGAAGCTGGGCGACAATCACATGAGAGTTGTCACGATCCTTGATTTCCCGCCGATGTCCGAACCAGGTGTATTTGATGTGTTTGACGGCATGGATCTGGAATATCGCTGGGTATCACGCTTCATCTGCCTGTCAAAAATGGATGCACAGAAGGAGCTGAAGGACTACCGGCAGCGCTGGAATCAGCAAATCAAGTCGTTCTGGACGCAGGTGCGCGAAGCACTTACAAAAGAACATCTGGAAGACGATCTTGACGAGACGGCCGCATTCAACCGCGACGATGCGGGCGTTGCCTTGCAGGAGCTTGGGCAGGATTATGTAAGCTACGGCTACTATACCATGACGATGGTCGTCTTTGACAAGGACGCGCAGCGGTGCAATGAGAAGGCAAACCGTGTGCTCGAAGCGATCAACTCCCTCGGATATACGGGCTACATCGAAACAGACAACAGCATGGAAGCATGGTGGGGGTCGATTCCCGGGTGCTATCGGGCGAATATTCGCCGTCCGATTATCAGCAGCCTAAATTTTTGTCACCTCGCCCCGGTCACGGCGACGTGGCCGGGTGACAAACGGAACGACTATCTCAAGGGGCCGGTATTACTCTACACCGATACATCAGGCTATACGCCGTTTCGGCTTTCCCTGCATGTCGGTGACTCCGGGCATACAATGGTTGTGGGACCGTCCGGGTCGGGAAAATCCGTGTTCCTCAATACCATTGAAGCGCATTTTCTCAAATATCCGAACAGCAACGTCTTCATCTTCGACAAGGCGGCATCCAGCCGTGCCCTTACCCTTGCTGTCGGAGGAAATTTTTACAACATTGCCAGTGAAGACGAAGGGGAGCTGTCTTTTCAGCCGCTCGCAGATATTCACTATGACCATGAAGCGAAATGGGCAAAAGAGTGGATCATCGCCTATCTTGAACAGCGCAATGTCAAGATCACGCCGGCAAAGGATAATTTTGTCTGGAAGGCATTGCTGTCCCTGCAAGAATTTCCGGTCGAACGGCGCACCTTGTCCAGTTTCTGCGAACTCGTGCAGGATCAGGAGATTCGGCAAACCTTGGAAGCTCTCACGATGAAGGGAAGTCACGGAAAACTCTTTGATAACAGCAAGGACATATCCGGAACGGGATTTTGGCAGGTATACGAAATGGAAACGCTTATGGCGACGCCCTCCATCGTCCCCGCAACGCTGGAATATCTGTTTCATCGGATCGAATCTAAGATTCGCAGTGCAAAAGGGCCTTCCATTATCGTTCTGGATGAGTGCTGGCTTTTCTTTGATAACCCAATCTTCAAAGAAAAACTGCGCGAATACTTTAAGGATATGCGTAAGAAGAATACGAGCATTATCTTCGCAACGCAGAATCTGTCCGACCTTGCGAATAAGCCGGAACTCCTGCATACCGTTATGGAGAATTGCCCGAACCGCGTGTACCTGCCGAACAAACAGGCAAGTACAAAGCAGAGCAAGGAACTCTATACGATGTTTAACTGCAACGATCGTCAGGTTGAAATTATTGCCAACATGACACCGAAGCAGGATTACTACTATTCGAGCGAAAAGGGCAATCGGATTTTTCGGCTTGCCCTACGTCCGATTGAAATTCCGTTCGTCACGGCTACATCGAAGAACGACCAGCAAGCAATCGATCAGATTCTTGCAGCCATGCGCAAGGATTCTTTCATCGAAGATTGGTTGACTTACAAAAATGCCGAAGATGAGTTGATCGATTACAAGGAAAATTATGCACGGTGTTCCTAATGAACACCAAGACAAGGTGTCCATAATGGACACCTTTGACGTAGGAAGGAGCGAACATCATGAAAAAGACAGCAACAGTCCTCTTGATCGCGGTCAGTATCGCTGCCGCCCCTTTGCCTGCATCCGCAGCAATTCCGGTGATTGATGCTGAAAACATTGCACAGCAGCTCAAAACCTATCTTGAAAGTGTCAAGATTGTTACCAATACGGCGGAGCAGATCAGACTGCAACTACAAGAACTGATGAGTCTGCCAACTAAACTTCTGGAAAAATACAAAAATGAAGTGATGGCAAGCATAGAAAAGGTGAAAGATCACGCCAAACCTACCGGGATTCTATCCGAAGAAGGAATGTGGCAGAAGGTCTGGAATGAGAAATTTCCCGTCATCACTGCGGGCGACTTGTCCAAAACAGTTATGAGCGAGCGCAATGTTGAGATCACAATGCAGGCGTTGCAATCCTTACAGAATCAGAAGGATATCACCGCCTACCACAACCTCATGAAGGAACTCCAAGAATCACAGAAACGGCTGCAAGAGCTGCTTGAGCTCAACAAATCGCCGGAGGGGGCAAAGCAAGCCGCACAGATTGCAAATGAAATTGCTGTCGAAAAGGCACACATCGACACCATTAAAACCTCCATTCAGGCAATCAGTGCGCAGAATCAGGTCATGGAATCGCAGCGTCAGATCGTCAAGGAACAAAACGAACAGGCAGTAGCACAAGCGATGGCAGATGCTACGGAGGCGACATTAAAGAAAATGCACAAAGAGGCTGCGGCAATTCAGGGAACACCGATTGGGCAGGATAATCCCTGGGCAAAAGTAAAACAGAACAGCTGGTGGTAAGATGGAATTTGGAAGTACAACATTCCTTGACTCTCTGCTGAAGTTTTTTCAAGATCACTGCATATTAGGCTATCAGGCACTTGCACCTCATGCGTTCGAGCTTATCACTGTACTTGCCGTAATTGATATATGTATCACATGGACGCTGTACAGTGGTGAGCTGCGCATGTCGGAAATCATAAGCAGGGTCATGAAAATTAGCTTCTTCATGTTTTTCATCTTGAATTTCGATCAGATCAACTATGCTATTTTACAGTCATTTCAGTTTGCAGGTATAACAGCATCCGGCGGGACAATGGAAACTGTGCCTTTAACACCGTCACAGATCATGGATAAGGGCTTTGAAGCTTGCGAGTCCACATTGACTTACATGATGGATCACAAACTCAGTCTTTTGGGACCGGGGCTTGTGATGTACACAACTTACGTATTTGTAACGTTGGCAGCCTTCTTTTTCATGGCGTTTCAGATACTCATTACAAAGATTGAGTTTAACGTATTCGCCACACTGGCTGTCATTCTGATTCCATTTGGGGTTCTGAAGCAAACGCAGTTCCTTTTTCAACGCACGCTGTCGGCGGTCATCGCCTATGGCGTCAAACTGATGGTCATGACATTCATCCTGGGGCTTTTTATTGCACTCTTTGATAAGTCCGGCGGGATTCCCGGATGGACACCGGAAAGCGGAGCAAATTTTGGGGAAATGCTGCAATACGCACTTTCCTATGCGGCGATGGCTTTTCTCATGTGGCAGCTGCCCAATCTTGCTGCCGGCTTTATGAACGGGCAACCCTCTCTTGAGGGCCAACAGGCAATCAGCGGAGCAAAGCAGATCGGAACGACAGCCGCTGCATTGGCCGCTATGCCCTTCACAGGAGGCACTTCTGCGGCGGCTGCCGGCAGGGGCGCGATGGCAGCGAAGGCAGGATCGGCCATGAGTACAAGGACAGCCGCACGCGAAGCAGGTAAATCCGTTGCACGAAAATCCTTTTCCAACAGCAATGTCGGGAAAAACTTAATCAAAGGAGCGGCAGTAGGCGGAAGTGGAGGTAGAAATTCCGGCAACGGTAACAGCAGTAGAGGAAGTGGCGGTAATAGTGGTGGAGGAAACAGCGGCAATAGCAGCGGGTCACATCCATGAAACGCCTGTGTATTGCAATCATTGCCATCCTGCTCTTACTTCCTTCGGTGGCAATGGCTATGCCGCCGTTTCCCGGCGGTGCTGTTACATCACCGTTTGGAGAGCGCGATGCGGGCGGTGGTGCAAGTAAATTCCACAGAGGAATTGACATCGGCACAGAGTCCGGCACACCGATTCACGCGCCGTTCAATGGATATGTTGAACATGGCGCAGGTGACGGCTTTATTTACTGGGTTGAGATTCGTACGCCGGAAGGAGGCAGTCTCTTTTTTGGCGACTGCGCCGAGGCAACTATGAGCTGTCTCGTAGGATATGTTGCTGAGGGTACAGTAATTGGTTATACGGGCGGGGACGCCTATGACGGGCCTCTTGGGTATTCCTCGGGACCGCATAGTCACGTCGAATACCGTTTGAATGGAACACATGGCTCTCAAATTGATCCTGTCCCCTATCTACTGTCTCTCGGTGTCGATCTGTCCGGTGATGTGGTCGGGGCCGGTGGTGCTGCGATGGATAACGCTGTCATTCCGTGGGGCATCGAGTCCATGCAAAAAATTGGCGAATCGATTAACGGCTTCATGGAATATCTTGTTGAGATGATCGGCAAGTCCTATGCGCTGCTGCAATCGGCGGGGCTTGCCCTGCTGTTCGTCCTCTGTGTGATCGATCTCACCTTGCCGATCCTGACGGCAGGACTCGAGTTTTCGCTTCCGCAGCTGGTCGGAAAATTTGTCAAATACGGCATTCTCTATGTGATACTGCTCAACTGGCAGATGATCGTCAACGATTTCTTCCTTGCGTTCGTTTCCAGTGTTTCAGGGACATTCGTTGGCGATCCGTCTGTCATCGAGCAGAATGTATCACAGCCGCAGCTTCTCGTGCAAAAATCGATTGCACTGATGAATCCTGCGCTCAACAAGATTGCTTCGTTTGGTACATTTGAATTTACCTATAACCTAAGCAACATCATTGTGATATGGATTTCTTCGTATTTTGTCATCGGCACGTTCTTCGTACTTGCCTGTTATGTCATGGTCGTGTACGTCGAGTTCTATTTGGCAGCGGTGATTGCCGTTTTTACGCTGCCCTTTACGGCTTTTGGTTTTACAAAATTCGTTGCGGAGGGATCTCTGGGCGGTGTCGTGTCCAATACCATTAAGCTGGCACTGGTATCAATCATGGTCGGTCTCTGCGTATTTTGCGTCAAAGACGCAACCGTCCCAAAGGATCTCTTTGATGCAGAACTCCCGGGACAGGTGCAGATGGGCGGTAACGGCGGTATAACCGGTCCACCGGAATATATTGCTATGGCGACGGCAGCCGCACAGAAATACGGTGTTCCCGTGAATCTCTTTCTGGCGCAGATTCAGCTGGAATCCAACTGGAATCCGAATGCCGTGAGTGAAGCAGGTGCACAGGGAATCGCGCAGTTTACGCCGGAGACAGCAGCGGGATGGGGCATTGACCCATTTAACCCGGAGCAAGCCCTTGACGCCTCCGCACACTATATGAAAAATCTGTATGAAAAGTTTGGGGACTGGAACTATGCCCTCGCAGGGTATAACGGCGGTCCATACAGTATTCAGCGTGGGGAGCCGCTGCCGGCATGGGCGAACGAGTATATCAATCTGGTCTATCAGCGTATGTCCGGCTCGTATGTTGCGAAGGCGTCCATCACAACGGAGCAAAGCGTCAAGCATTTGCTCATGTGTGTCGGTCTGATCGCCCTTGCCGTCCTTACGATGCGCATACCGAAGGTGTTCATGCGGTCACTGGGAGGACGCTATGAACTTTAGGTTTAGGGAACAACGAAAATCTAAAATATTTGTTCTGTTTGTGATTTCCCTCATCGTGATCGGGAGTGTCCTGCATTTCGTCTGCGGAAAGCTCCTATACTGCAACATGACCAATTCTGCTGTCAGAGGGCTTTATGCCGCTGCGCCGAATCAAAACCTTGCGCGGGGGGATTATGTCATCGTACGTCTGCCGGAGGGAATCGAGAGTCTGCATGTTGATGCGGGCTTTCGACTCCTCAAGCGCGTACGAGGCTTCCCCGGTGAATCCTATACCGTTGATGAGGAGTATTTACGAACGCATGGCGGCAGCTACAGAATCTATCATAAAGATGGATTGCCGCAGCTGGAAGCGGGGACGTACACCATTCCGGACGGGACGCTGTTGCTCCTTAATGACACCGATGATTCCTTTGATTCGCGGTATCTTGGGACAATCGAGTCATCGCAGATCGACAAGAAGGTATTCCTGTTGTTGTCGTATGAACCATTTTTGAAACTCATAGGGAGGGGTAAGATATGAGGAAACATCTGATATGTGCAGCCGTCCTTGTCAGTGTGATTGGTGCTTCTCCCCCTGCGTATGCGTGGGGATGGGACGGCATAATCAGACCGTGGTCACATGTCATTGACCTAAAGCGTTTGGCGGACAGTGTGCAGGAGACATTGCAGATGGTGGAAGCACTCCGGAATGAGGTCAAGAAGCTCCAAAACCAAATTCAGGCAATGCGTAAGATTGAGCTTTATCCCCGTGAAATGGAAGCCGCGATCAAAAATGCACTGCAATTTCCAGATGTGAAGACAATTTTTGATTTCCGGGATACCTACAAGCCGCTGGAAGACTTCTATCATGAAACGGTGGATGCGTATAAAAAGGGCGTCGATCCGACCGCTGTCATGCACACCTACCATTCCGCTGAAAACCTCGTCCAGCAAAACATCATTACAAGGATCATCCGGAATCAGACAGAGCGGCAAAAATTATCGGCGGCCATCGCAACGAGTGAGGATGACAGTCTGCTGAGTGAACAGCAAAAGGCGAATCAACTGGAAGCCTTGGACGCACTCGGCAGCATTGATGAGGCACACATGATTGGCACTTCCTACACGGCGGCCGTCAAAGATCAGGAGACGCAGCTCATTAAACGCAACATAGAACGTGAATATGCAAATGCGTTCACAGTTTATCCATACGATCCCTATCATCCAACGGAATTTGACCAGAGGAACAACGCAAGCAAGAGCAAGGCATTCGGATTTCTGAAGTTCGGACAATAAAAAAGCAGGGCGTTCGCCCTGCCGATGCTGTCCATTTTCACTTAGAGGCTGCTGCGGCTTTCATCTTTTGCTCGCGCTCCTGCGCTTCTTCCGCATAGCTTTGATGCTTGACTTTTGATTTCGCAACTTTTTGCTCTGCTTGCTTCACGCTGGATGCCCATTCCCCTGCATGTTGCAGATAGTCCTCCTTGATGCGTGCAAAGTCGTTATTCATTTCCGTTTTTGCCGTGGCATATTTTTCCATTTCGGCAATCTTTGCATCCATCTTTGGTACAAGCTCATCGTGTTTCCTCAATGCTTCTTCGTTGATCGCAAGGGTCGATTCCGTCCACTTGCCGTTGACGAGTTTTCGATCTTCCCCTGTCGTCAGCTCTAGGCGGGATATTTCTTCACGCATCTGTTGATACTCATTTTTTGCCGTATTGTACTTCTCTTCCTCGTTGCATCCGGCAACGAGCAGAGAAATCAGGACGAGCATAACGAGCAAAATTTTTGACTTCATGACCTCAACTCCTTAACAGCAGTTCCATTGCTTTCCGCACAGCAGTGAGTTTACCTGGCGGCAACGTCTCAAGCATTTTGTCGATCTTTTGCAGCTCATGGCTTCCGGCAACATGATCCAGTACGGCACGTGGGGGCAGCGAGTCGGATTCCCCATAGAGAATCCAGTTCAGATGAAACCCCATCCTGCCGAGTGCGCAGATCACTTCGTAGGACGGCGTGGAAAGTTCCTTCTCGATCGCCGACATTGCGGACTGGCTGATGCCGAGTTCCTTTGCAAACTCGCTCTGAGATTGCTTGAAATACGTCCGCATGACGCGTACACGACGACCAATTGTATCTGGAGGAGCGGCCTGTGCGATCCGCTCCTTCTCCTGTTCCAACAGACAATGCCACTTGTCTTCTCCCAGTTCAAAGTACATCCGCAGTCGATTGACCGTATCTACACGCGGGATTTCCTTTCCGGATTCGAGCAACGAGATTTGCCGCTGTGACAAACCGACCGCTTTTGCAAGCTGTGTCTGTGTCAGACCGCGCTCCTTGCGCAGACTTCGCAGCACACAGGCAAAAGGGGTTATATCCACGCACCCACCTCCTTTTATAGAGATATTAACACATATCAGGTAAAATGTAAATAGAAAGGATGTCCCTATGAAGACTCTCTACATCGCCGAAAAGCCGGATATTGGAAGAACTCTTGCAGCATACCTGTGGAAGGATGACTGTAAGAAAGAAACCGGATATATCCGAAATGGGGACACCGCCGTCACATGGGCAATCGGTCATATCCTCATGCAAGGAACACCGGAAATGTACGGCGAGGAATATAAAGTCTGGTCGAACTATCCCATCATACCGCAACGGTGGATTACAAAGCCGGCCGCGAACACCGCCAAGCAATTTGACATTGTGACAAAGCTCTTGAAAGATGCGGATGTTGTGATCCATGCAGGTGATCCGGATCGGGAGGGACAGCTTCTGATCGATGAGATACTGGACTACTGCAATTTCAAAGGCGAAGTTCGGCGTCTTCTCATCAATGCAAAGGATGACGAGAGTCTGAAACGAGCCTTTACAGATATACGGGACAACAGAGACTTTGAAGGTCTGTATCACGCAGGGCTTGCCCGAAGCCGCGCGGATTGGCTGATCGGCATGAATTTATCCCGTGCATATACAGTCAATGCGCGAAAATACGGCTATACTACAGTATTCCGCATTGGCCGCGTCAAGATTCCGACGCTTGCGCTCGTTGTGCAGCGTGAAAAAGAGATTCAACAGTTCAAGTCCCGGAAATTCTATGAATTGACGGGGACGTTTGAAAAAGACGGCATATCATTTACAGCAAAATATACACCGTCTGCCACAATTTCAACGGATGAAGAGGGGCGCGTGCTCGATAAGAAGCTGCTTCAGGCGATGAAATTGAAGATCGACCATACGGATGATGTTGTTGTTTCTGATGTTGAAAAAAAGACGGTGACGCAGCAACCCCCGCTGCCGTTTTCCCTGGATACACTGCAAATTGAGGCGAACAAGGTCTATGGACTCTCGCCGAAAGACACCTTAGATACGGTGCAGAGCCTATACGAGAAAAAGATTGTGTCCTACCCGCGATCAGACTGCAATTACATTCCGGCGTCACAGCACGGAGACGCCGACAAGATCATCGCTATGCTGGCATCCGGCAATGCGCTTGCGTCAATGACTGACGCAGCAGACCCCGGTATTTCCGGAAAAGCCTTTGACGATGCAAAAATCACGGCACATCACGCAATTATCCCAACGGGCGAAAAGCCGGCCAACCTTACAGAGAACGAGCAAAATATCTTCGACATGATTGCCAAGCGGTATATTGTCCAATTTTACAAGCCCTACGTCTTTGAGAAAACCAGTTTTAAGTTCTCCGTTGGCGATGAGATATTCGTTGGCAGCGGGCGTGAAATACTTGAACTCGGCTTTCGCGCCGTTGAAAAGGAAGATCAGGACGCCAAAGAACCCGTTTTGAGCGTCCCTACACTCTCTGTAGGCGATGTAATCGGAAAACAGGGAACAAGTATCGCAGAGAAGAAAACGACCCCGCCAAAACGCTTTACAGAGGGAACGCTCATTGCGGCGATGACAAATATCTGGCGTTTCGTTGCTGCGGACAATCCGAACCGCGAAAAGCTGAAAGAAACAAAGGGGATCGGTACACCGGCGACACGGGACACCATCATTGCAGAGCTGCTTGCGACCGAAAACAAGGGAAAGCCGATTGAGGCGTGTCTTACGAAAAAGAAAAAAGAGCTGATCCCCACTGATTTTGGGATCAAACTCATCGAAAACGTCGCTCCGTCACTCACGCTGCCGGATGCAACGGCAGAAATGGAGTTTTCCCTATCCGAAATAGCGGCCGGCAAGAAAACGATGACCGCGTACATCGATGAAATCATCGATGTGGTCAACGACAACATCCGCTTTGCCGAGGCACGCGAATTTCCTCTTGCGGAATCAGAGGATGCCGTGACCTGCCCGATCTGTGGCAAGGGTACACTGCTCAAGAAATTCTCGCCGAAGCTGCAGAAGCATTTCTATATATGCAGCGATGAGGCGTGTGTGCTGCCGGAGGACGGGCGAAAAATGTTCTATGAGGACGACAAGGGTAAACCGGTCATTGAACATTGCCCGTCGTGCCGTACTGTCTTACGTCGTCTCAATGGGAAGAACGGCCCGTTTTGGCTCTGTGCAAAGTGCAGCAAGACCTATAACGACAAACATGGACACCCTGAACTGAAAAAGTGATTGTCCTGTTGAAAGGGGAATGATACCGTGACAGAAATTGACGAATATGAGGCAATGCAGGAAGATGAACCTGCTGCGCAGACAAGCGAGCCGTTTGATGCGAAATCACAGACGGAAGAACTGTTGCCGATGCTGCACTATATGTCCAGTGTTCTGGATCAGCTGAAAGAGGCAGCGACCGCCTTGCAGGAAGAACGTGAGAAGCTGCAAACATACGGCTCTCGTCTGAAGGAGATCACCGCCGTCCTTTCGGCCGAAGCCGATCCCCTTCAGGAAGCGCAGACAGTGACGCTTCAAAATGTGGAAAGCGGTTGCCGCGATATGTTTGCACTGACGGCGAAGAATTTTGAGCACATGTCTATGGAGGCGCAGAAATGGCAGAAGAAGCTGCTGTATAAGCAGACAAACCGCTTTGAGATGATCGGAATGGTTGCGTACATCATTCCAATCCTGGTAGTTTTGGATATACTGGTGCATGTCTATTTCCGCTAAATGCGATTTGCGATTTCATGAAGAAAAGGATGGACGACCGTAATTACGGCTTTCCATCCTTTTTTTCATGGCGATTTTCCGCTATACTGTAACCGACCAAGATTAAACAGAGATAGGAGTTATCGCCATGTGTGAAGATTTTACCATGTTTTTGTTAAAACTGCCAGAGTCCTGCAAGAAATTCGTAGCGTCTGACTGCATCGAGTTTCATCTTCCGCGCAAACATCATGATTGTCCTTTGTGCGGATCGCCATACACCTATGTTCA